>Ga0209943_1000141_pt1 | contig 49351 bp, 38 predicted proteins | sample SalPonR1_B_D2_MG_FD_185698 | JGI IMG/M metagenome (GOLD analysis project Ga0209943, IMG submission 185698) | Salt pond soil microbial communities from South San Francisco under conditions of wetland restoration - Salt Pond MetaG R1_B_D2_MG... ... | reverse complement strand
TGCATCGCATAGATTAGCGCGCAGGTGGCGGCTGTGTTGGCGTCAGGCAGCCTGCTGCCGGGTCGGCGGTGCCATAAACTCAGGACCGACCGGGTCCGCGATGTGACGAGTCAGAATATGATCGATTGACTCCAGGGCCTCGTCATCCAGCGACCAGTCTTCAATATCGTCAAGCGGACTGAGCTGATCAGGCCGGCGTGCACCCCACAGCGCCGTGGTAACGCCGGGCTGATCCATCAGCCAGCGCAGAGCGAGCGTCAGCACGTCTTTCTGGTAATGCTCGCGGGCAAATGCGTCGAGCGCCGCGACCGCATCGAGATACTGGCCATATCGACCCTCTTGAAACTTCGGGTCATTCTTGCGCAGGTCATCCCCCTCAAACTCGCTGCTTTCAGTCATTTTTCCAGTGAGCAAACCACGGCACAGACCGCCGTAAGTGATCGTGGCGATGCCATGCTCACGGGCGTAGGGCAGAACGTCCTGCTCGATCTCCCGCTCCAGCAGATTATATGGCGGCTGTACGCTGTGCAGTGGCGCATGCTTGCGGAACTCATCCATCTGTTCAGGGGTGAAATTACTGACGCCGATTGCGCGTATCTTGCCGGCTTTGAACAGGTTCTCCATGGCCCGGGCGGCCTCGTCCATTGGTGCTTCAGGGTCGGGCCAGTGAATCTGGTAGATGTCTATCCGGTCTGTTTGCAGGCGGCGCAGGGAATCCTCTATTTCACGCTCAATCCGGGCCGGGGTCGCTTCCCGCCAGACCTTACTGTAGTCTGAGGACCAGTTCATGGCCACCTTGGTCGCCAGAGCGACGTCGTCGCGTCGACCGTTGGCAAGCGCTTTACCCACAAGTTCTTCGGAGCGGCCGAAGCCATAGACGGGGGCGGTATCAACCAGGCGTATTCCCTTGTCGATCGCGGCCCGGACGGTATCAATAGACTGCGCCTCATCGGTACCACCCCACATCCATCCACCGATGGCCCAGGTACCAAGACCAATGGGCGTAACCTCAATGCCAGTATTGCCAAAAGGAAGCGTTTCCATAGCACCACCTGCTTTTTGATCACGTGGAAATTCAACGTAACAACATTGCGTTGGCAGGACAACCGGCTACCCCCTCGCGCCCCTTTCTTGTGCGCGGAAAATAGATCGCGGCCTGAGACGCCGGAGAGCGGCGTTACCAGCCGGCGGCCTTCAGAGCCAGTTCAGGATCGCCTCGGCCACAGCGCCGGGCCTCTGGTGGTGCAGCCAGTGATCCGCGCCCGGGATTCCCACGCGAGTCAGGTCGGGCGCGTATGCCTCGAGCCCCTCGGTCGTTTGCGGCAACAGAGCGGTGTCGTCGCTGCCCCAGATCAACAGGTGCGGGCAGCGGATTTGCATCCGCTCGGGGTCGAACGAAAGCCCCTCTACCGCTTCGCCTGCGCCGCCGAGCCTGAGGGGCGAGGCACGGTACCAGTTGACCATGCCGCGCAGCCCCGCCGCGTCGCGCCAGGCGGTCTTGTAGTCCGCCAGGGTTTCGCCCTGCAGCCAGCTCATGTCCATATTGGCCGAAAACAGCGCGGTCAGCCGCGCAAAATCGTCCGCCGCCAGAATATCCTCCGACCCCTCGCGCCGCAGAAAATGAATATACTGCGAGGCATCGGTCTGCGCCCCGCCCCTCGCCAGTTGCCGCTGAAATGTGGCCGGGTGCGCGCCGTTCAGGATAATCAGCCGATCCACCAGGTCAGGCCGCGCAATCGCCAGCGCATAAGCCACTGACGCGCCCCAGTCATGGCCCAGCACAACCACCGGCGCATCCCCGATCAGTGCCACAAGATCAGACACCAGAAGGGCGGTCTTATATTGCGCCACCGCGGCCGGCCGCCAACTCTGGCCATAGCCGCGCTGATCCGGCGCGATGCAGTGAAAGCGCTCAGCCAGAAGCGGCGCAAGCTCTTTCCAGGCCCCGGAATATTCCGGGAACCCGTGCAACATCAGCAAGCGGGGCGCGTCTCGCTCCCCCCAGTGTTGCACGAAGAAATCTTCTCCGTGCAGGGTGAGTATTTCCTTCCAGTGTGCCGGCATCATTCTCTCGCTTATTCGACTACGCGCGGGGCTGGCCTGCCCAGGGCATTTTCTACCAGAGATACTGAACATCCGCCGTAAGGAATGTCCAGCATAACAATCGAAGCGACTTGCGCACGATGAGTGTGCGCATGGCCCTCCCGTCCATCAACTGGCCTATGGCATCTCATGTGAAGCCGCCCAGCTTCGCCATCCGCTATTGACTCTGTAAAAGTAATGTGGAGTCTGTGTGTTCCGGTGACTGAAAAACTGATGAGGACGATATCAATGTTTTTCCGACCGGTTCCAGTGCGAGTCCGTGACATGCCAGGCGCACAAGGAGAGGTTGATGACAAATCACGATAAGCCCGCACCACGGGTGGGCATGACACGGCGTCATTTTCTCACGACTGCGGGCTCGGCGGCCCTTGCGGGTTCTATGCCATTGTCCTACCCGCATGGGATAGAACGCGATGGGATCACTCGCGCAGGCGAATTCAGTGAACTGAATGCCACCGCCTCCGGTGGTATTGATCTATACCTGGAACGCCGTGACGTGTTGGTCAACGGCATACGCGGCCGCGCCATCACTATCAACGGATCGGTCCCGGGCCCGGTTATCCGCATGACCGAAGGCAGGGACGCGTTGATCCGTGTCCACAACCGGCTACCTGAATCCACGTCAATACACTGGCACGGCATCCTGCTGCCGTTCACGATGGACGGCGTACCGGGCATCAGCTTCGCAGGCATTCCCGCGGGCGAAACCTTCACCTACCGCTACCCTGTTCGGCAGAACGGCACTTACTGGTATCACAGTCATACCGGCCTTCAAGAACAGCTTGGTCATTACGGTCAACTCATTGTGGAACCCGCCGAACCCGATCCGGTGGATTACGATGTGGAACACTCAGTTATCTTGTCTGACTGGACTTATGAAGATCCCCACAGTGTTCTGCGGAACCTGAAAACCATGCAGGGCTATTACAACTTTCAGCGCCCGACTCTGGCCAATATTGATGATCAGGCAAGGGCGACATGCAAGTCGCCGGCCGAGGTGATCGGCATGAGACTGCGGTGGGATCGGATGCGGATGGACCCGACAGACATAGCCGACGTTACCGGCGCTACTTACACCTATCTTATGAACGGCAAGGCGGCGCGGGAAAACCCGACATTTCTCGCCAGGCCCGGCAATCGCGTGCGCCTGCGAATAGTCAATGCCTCGACGATGACTTTTTACGATGTTCGGATTCCAGGTCTGCCCATGACGGTGGTCAATGCTGACGGTCAGAACATCAAACCGGTGGAGACCGATGAGCTGCGTATCGCGGTGGCCGAGACCTATGACGTTATCGTCACGCTGCCGGACGATCAGGCTTACACATTGTTCGCAGAGACAATGGACCGCAGCGGCTATGCCCGAGGGACACTGGCGCCACGCCAGGGTATGTCTGCTGCCGTGCCCGCTCAGCGGCGACGTCCGATGCTTACCATGGCCGACATGGGCATGACGATGGGCGCGACAATGGAGGGCATGGATAACCACGACCAGAGCGATGTGCAGCACGATCTGCCGACACACGAAGCGCATGTCATGAGTCAAAACAACCTGCATTCAGGTGGCGAACTGCCTATGGAAAACCTGCCTGAGCGTATTAATCACGGTCCAGACGGCCATGGGCCGGCCAGCATTACCATGGGCCAGGCCGCCTACCGACGACTCACTTACCCCGGCCCGGGCCTGGGTGACGATGGCTGGCGGGTCCTGACATACAGCCAGCTTCGGGCTTTGGATCGTCCGCCAGGCCGACGGCCGCCCACGCGACAATTCGACCTGCACCTGACCGGCAATATGCACAAATACATCTGGGGCTTTGATGGTAAAAAATGGTCGGAGTCAGACATGATCCGCTTCCAGTACGGTGAACGCCTGCGGATCAATATGATCAACGACACCATGATGAGCCATCCTATCCACCTGCACGGGATGTGGATGGACCTGTATGCTGGCGGCAGCAACGACGACAACCCCCGCAAACATACCGTCATCGTACAACCTTCCGAGCTGCTGAGCGTGGACATCACCGTCGACGCGCCGGGCCAATGGGCGTTTCACTGCCATTTGCTGTATCACATGGACGCGGGCATGTTCCGCACCGTGGCGGTTGTCCGCTCGCTGGAGGGGAGTGCTATCCATGCCAATGCGTAAATGCCAGCCTTCGCTAAACACCCGGTACATCCCCTCGATTCACGCGAGCATACTCGTTCTCGCGACCAGTGGAGCCGCGTTTGCTCAAGAGGCAGCGAATCCGCCCAGCACAGCGGATCGCCCGACGCATCAACAGTCGGCCCAACAGCATAACGAGCCGTCTTCCCCGGACATTGATACGCCAGCCCTCCCTGAAGACATGACTCTGGATGAAGTGCTGGAGTACTCCGCCTCCCCGCCGCCGGATCATTTTCCGGCTCCGACGATGGACGATCAGCTGTACGCCTTCACATTGTTCGAACAAATCGAATACCGAAAAGCCACGAGCAGCCAACCTGACCCTATCGGTTGGGAAGCCCAGGGCTGGATAGGTGGCGATGCCAATAGATTCTGGTGGAAAAATGAAGGTGAAGCCGTCTTTGATGGCCCGAATGAAGGGGAAACCGAAACCGACCTGCTCTACTCGCGCCTGATCACGGCATTCTGGAATATCCAGATTGGCACACAGTACGCCAATGAGTGGAGCGCTGACCAGTATGACGATCGTTGGTCCGCTGTAATTGCTTTGCAGGGCCTGGCGCCCTATCAGTTCGAGCTCGACAACTCGCTGTACATCTCCGAGGATGGCGATGTGACGTTCGAGTTTGAGGCCGAATATGACATCCGCATCACCCAGCGCCTGGTGCTGCAACCCCGAGCGACGATGGGCCTTGCCTTCCAGGATATCCCCGAACGCGGGCTTGGCAAGGGGATAACAGACGCCAACGTCGATCTGCGCCTGCGCTATGAATTCACACGCAAGATCGTCCCCTATATCGGCTTACGCTTCCGCACCCTTGTCGGAGAAACGGACAACATTGCAGAAGCTGCCGGAGCGGAGAGTGACACATCCTTTTTCCTGGCCGGATTTCGCCTGGCGTTCTAACGCTGTATGGGCGACGGCGAACAACAACGATGAACCTGGAAACGTTTAGAGGTGGATAGGCGGGCAATAGCATCTGCGTTCGTGGGCTTTAGCGTCCATGACGCGTAGACTGCGTGCACACTTAACAGGAGTTCGGGAATGATCCAGTCTGTCAACAGCAATGGTCAGTCACCGTCGGGCCCACCGGACCTGTCTGAACTGATGAAGCAATTCACTAGCGGCGGTTCCCGGGGCGGGCGCTCCCCTGGCCGCCGCTTTGGTGGCGCTGTTATCGGCATCATCGCAGTCCTCCTGCTCGCTTGGGGGACACTGACGTGTTTTTACACAGTACAGCCGGAAGAACGGGCCGTGGTGAAACGATTCGGTTCCGTCAAGGGCATTACCGATCCCGGCCTGCACTTCAGGCTTCCTTTCGGCATTGATCAGATTCAGTTGGTGGCCACAGAACGTGTGCTCAAGCAGGAATTCGGCTTTCGCACCCAGGATACCCGTCAGGGCGAGCGCTCGACCTACAGCGCCGCCCAATTCGAGGACGAGTCTTTGATGCTCACCGGCGATCTCAACATGATCGACGTGGAGTGGGTGGTGCAGTATCGCATCAATGACCCGATCAAGTTCCTGTACCAGATGCGCGAGCCTACCCGGACCCTGCGCGATATTTCCGAGTCAGTCATGCGCCGCATCGTCGGCAACATGCTGGGGTCGGAGGTATTGACCATCGGCCGCGTGGAGATCCAGCAAAAGGCCGGTGAGGAAATCCAGGAAATACTCGACCAATACGACGCCGGCATTCGCGTCAGCACCGTCGAAATGCAGGACGTGGTACCGCCCCCCGCTGTGCAGCCGGCATTCAACGAAGTCAACGAGGCACGCCAGGAGCGGGAACGCATGATCAATGAGGCACAAAAGCGCGTTAACCAGGAGATCCCCAACGCCGAGGGTGCTGCCCTGCGCACCGTGGCCGAAGCCGAGGGTTACGCCACGGAGCGGGTGAACCGGGCCGACGGTGAGAGCATACGGTTCAGCGCCGTACTGCAGGAATACCAGCAGGCGCCCACGGTCACCCGTTCGCGCCTGTATCTGGAAACCCTGAACGAGGTGTTGCCGAGGCTCGGCCAGCTACTGGTCGTGCAGGACGGGCAGGTGGGACCACTCCCTTTGCTCGATGTTAACCGTCAAGCGACACCCGCCACTGGAGGTGACCAATGAAAACCACACTGCTCGTTATCCTCCTTGCACTTGTCGTTATGCTGGGTTACGTCACCCTCTACACGGTAGACGAGGCCGAACAGGCTATCGTGGTCCAGTTTGGTGAACCCATTGGCGATGTGGTTGACCAGCCGGGCCTGAAGTTCAAGCTGCCCTGGCAGACCGTACGCCGTTTCGACAGGCGCCTGCTGGTCTGGGATGGCGACGTCACGCAGATCCCGACACTGGGCCGCGAGTTCATCCTCGTGGATACCACCGCCCGCTGGCGGATCACCGATCCTCTGCTATTCCTGACCAGCGTCCGCGATGAAGCCGGCGCGCGCACCCGGCTCGATGACATCATCGACTCGGTGGTGCGCGACATGGTCTCGTCCACCGAGCTGGAAGAGATCGTTCGTTCGAAGGACTGGCAGGTCGATGTCGATGAGCTGGAGGATCCGGCACTGGCCGAACGCAGTGACGTCAACCTGCAGCAACAGCCCAAACTGGGTCGTGAACTGCTGGAAGCCGGTATTCTGGAACGGGCCCGCAGTTCCATGCCAGACCTGGGGATTGAGCTCGATGATGTGCGTATCAAGCGTGTGAATTACATTGAATCCGTGCGCCGCCAGGTGGAAAGCCGCATGACCGCCGAACGCCAGTCCATCGCCGAGCGTTTCCGTTCCGAAGGCCGCGGCCGCAGCCAGGAAATCCTCGGCAACATGGAACGCGATCTTCGGCGCATCCGCTCCGAGGCTGCGCGTGACGCCGAGAAAATCCGGGGCGCGGCCGATGCCGAAGCGACGCGGATTTACGGTGAGGCTTTCGGTGCCGATCCGGAGTTCTATGCGTTCTTCCGTACGCTGGAAAGCTACCGGGCACTGGGACAGAACAGCACCCTCATGCTGAAGGCCGATTCAGACTTCTTCCGTTACCTGGAAAAGGCACAGGTTCAGTAGCCGTAAACACGACAGGCGCGGCGGTATGTCTGGGGTGAAGGCCCGGCATACCGCCTGTTCTCTGGCCAGTTCACCGCTGCACACCGGACGGTCTGAGCTAATCGTCGACCAGAAAGCTGTCAGCCGTCTGTCCCCTTCTCTCCATCTCTTCCGCGATGTCGCGCATCAGCGCAAACACCTTGAAGATCTCGGATTTATCCGCCTCGGTAATCGAGGTCATGTCACAGTTGAAGCCAAACTCGTGATACAGGTAAGGATCACTGGTACGTAAGGGCCCCATATCAATGCAGGCCTGAATGGCGGCGCGCAGTACGCCACTGTCCAGATTGACGGTTTCTTTCATGCTACAGAGCTCCAGATCTCGTTGCGGTGGCGTGCGCCATTGCCGCACAGACCGATAGCGAGCGCAAGTATGGCAGCGCTGAGGGCAAACAGCCCTTTATGATTGATTTACCCCACGACGCTCTGCCACACTGCTTTGATCTGTAGTAGAGACTGAACCGGCGCAACAGTCCCGGCGGCGGAACAGTCATAGCGATCTTCCCCGGAGGTAGTCCAAAATGGCAACTTACTGGATTCTCGCAGCCAATTCCGCAGCCGCCCGCCTGTTTGTCCGCGAAAAAAAATTCAGCCCCCCGATTGAGCAACGGGACTGGCTACACCCCGAATCCCGCCTGCACTCCCGTGATCTTGAACATGATCGGCAGGGCAAGACGTTTGCCTCGCACGGTCATGGCCAGGACGACAACCAAAAACACACAGAGCCGAAAACGCGTGAAGCACATGATTTCGCTCGAGAACTGGCGACCTACCTGAATAGAGCGCGCAGCAACGCCGAATTCGAGTCACTTTCAATCGTCGCGGATCCGTCTTTCCTTGGCATTCTCAGGGAACACCTGGACGAGCAAACGCGTGCGCACGTCACTCGTGAAGTCAGCAAGAACCTGACGCATGCTTCGGCGGAAAAACTTGCTGAAGCGGTCGACAGCGACTGAGAACCGACTAAACGGCTGCTCCACGCTGCGCCGGCTGTAAACGTCAGAGCGGCTGAATGGCTCTAGCACATTGTCATTATCTGGAGTAGAATACTGCCGCCATTTTCCGGTGGGCGTCACAAAGACAGCCATCGCCTCCTCAGATCAAACCTCACACCGAGATACAAGGATCCTATGCTCACAGCCAACAGACTTGAGAAAATAATGGAACTCGAGAGCGAGCTCCGCGCAGAATACCAGCAGGAACTCGATGGAAAAACCGCCGAGATCGACCGCCTCACCAAGCGTGAGGAAGAGCTCCAGGCCACGATCGACAAGCAGCTGCAAACCATCACCGAGCTGACAGGCAAGGCCACGGACACCGCGAAAGTCGAGCAACGAAACCGTGAGTTGCACAATCGCTGCGAGAAACTGCTCGCAGAGAGAGACGAGGTCAAGCAGCGTATGAAAGCCCTGCAGAAGGATCTGGCGACGGTGCGCGAAGAGAACAGGACCTTGACTCAGTTCGATCCGGCGCGAATGAAGAAGAACCTGGACGCGGGCAAGAAGAAGCTCGCTGAAAAGACCAGGATCGCGGACGACCTCCAGAAATTACTCAGTGAGACGAAGAAAGAGAACGCGGAACTGCGGCGCAAAGTCGCGGAATTGGAGGCCTCGGTGGCAGAAGTGACGCCGGATGCGGCAGAAAAGGGGGATGCCGCCGAAGAATCCGCGGCGGCGTGATAGATTAGTCGAGGCGGCGCTTCGCGATGGGGTCAACCCTCACTCGCGACGCAGACTTGTCAGACGCGAGAGGAGCGGCAGCAGGTGGTGGCGCATTGCGTAACCTGGCCCCTCGCAGAGGCCTTCACTCCAGTCCCCGCAGTAGAACATACCCTACCACCAGAATCTGCAGCACGCCGATAGCCACAGAAAGGCCATGCAGCCGATTGAAGCGCGAACGGTCACCCGCATCCGAGGCTCTGTTGATGGCGGGCATCAACAGCTGACGAGCCGGCAGGGTGCTGAGCGCCACTCCAGCAAGCAACACGGCGCTGACCATGTCCAGGCGAACATGCAGCAGCGCCGCCGCGGCAGCGACGACGATCACGCCCAGATAGAAGTGAGGGAAGGCCTGGCGCAGCAGTGCACCCGCCTGTGGCGCGGGCAGGTGCGTGAAGAGAAACGCTGCAAAGGCAAAAGAGAACAAGACCATACCGCCAAATAGAAACGCCGTTACCAACAGGGCAAGACTTGTTTCAAAAGTCATGATTAACACTCCGTCCCGGAAATGAATAACTACGCCCCAGCCTTCACGGAGATCAACCTGGACTGCGACGGGATCGCGACAAAGCCGTTAAAATAGTGGCCATGCTGATTATCTTCCTCATCCTGTTACTGCTTGCGGCCATTGCGGGACCCGGCATCTGGGTCAAACACATACTGCGCAAATACAGCGAACCTTCGGATCGCTACCGGGTTCAGGGCAGCGGCGCCGAACTGGCCCGGCATCTCCTGGATCACTTCGACCTGAAGGACGTGGGCGTTGAACTGACATCCGCAGGTGATCACTACGATCCCCAGGCAAAGGCCGTACGCCTGACGGAAGACAGGTATCAAGGGCACTCACTCACCGCGATCACCGTCGCTGCCCACGAAGTGGGCCACGCCATTCAGCATGCCCGCGGAGAGCGCCTGTTTCGTAACCGCCAGGCGTTGGCTGAGATGGCAGCGAGGGCGCAGCGATTCGGCGGCTTTGTCCTTGTCGCCGCGCCGGCGGTGATGCTGATGACGCGAGCCCCTGGCCTGGGCCTGGGATTTGTTGCCATTGCGATTGGCTCTATGTTTCTGGGAACGCTGGTGCAGCTCATTACCCTGCCTGTCGAGCTGGACGCCAGTTTCGGTAAGGCTCTGCCAGTGCTACAGGACGGAAACTACCTGCACGATGGTGACCTGCCGCACGCCCGGCGCATTCTCAAGGCCGCCGCGCTCACCTATGTCGCGGCATCGCTCTTGAGCCTGCTCAATATCGGGCGCTGGCTGGCCGTATTGCGCCGTTAACGCTATCTGTCGGCTCTGCGCCAATGATGGAGCGCGCACCAGCCGGCTGCAGCGCCTGTCCATGCGTTTTCGGGTGAAGACCACTACTATAAACAGCCCCTGCGACAGCCAGTCCGACCTGGGTTTTCGGCGATGAGCCGCTGCACGCGCATATTTCCGGGTGACCGCTGACAGAGATCACAGAAAATGAGAAAGACCGACAAAAAAACAGACAATGCGATCAGGCGGGTCCTGACGGAAGCTTGTGAAATAGCTCGAGTAAACTACCCAGGCTTCGAATGGCTCACGCACTTCGCCGACTACGGCAATGTTCAGGATTCCATCTCAGTCGTCTGCATTTATGACACGAATGCACATCTCGCCAACACGGACAGAGACGCTGTGCGTGCGCTCATCAAGGACAAGCTGGCCTCAATCGATATCAAGATAAGACATGCCCGGCGGCAGGTAAGCTTCGATACGGAGGAAAACTGTCAGATCAACAACGGCGGTCGCTGGCAGGAGCGTCTTAGTGGGACCCGCGGTACGGTCGGTGTGAGTCGAGCAGACCCGGAATAATATTATCACTCGCCTCTGCAAGAGGCTGCGCGTCGGCACATCGGTTATCGCGGCAATTCAATCATTTCGTGTAAGATCACGCGCCCAGCACGCACAGCCATAAGAGGGAGAAGACACCGTGAGCACCCCCCCGGTACGCATAGAGCCAAACGGGCATATTTGCACGATCATCCTCGACAGACCCGACAAACGAAATGCCGTGGACCGCTTCACTGCAGAGGCACTGGCTGAGGCCTTTGAGCAATTCGAAAACGATGAACAGCGCCGCGTGGCCGTTCTGTGGGGGGCAAATGGAACGTTCTGCGCCGGCGCCGACCTCAGCGCAATGGGTGACCCGGAAAGCCGCAACGCAATCGACCCTGAAGGCAGCGGGGCAGGCCCTATGGGCCCGACTCGCATGGCGTTGAGCAAGCCAGTTATCGCCGCGGTGTCGGGCTACGCCGTGGCCGGCGGACTGGAGCTCGCACTGCTGTGTGATATGCGGGTCGTTGAAGAGTCCGCTGTTTTTGGCGTGTTCTGCCGCCGCTGGGGTGTTCCCCTGATTGATGGCGGCACCGTTCGCCTGCCACGCATTGTCGGCCAATCGCGCGCCCTGGACATGATTCTTACCGGCCGTCCGGTCGATGCGCACGAAGCCCTGCAGATCGGTCTGGCCAATCGCGTCGTGGCGGACGGCTCGGCCCGCAGCGCTGCAGAAGCGCTGGCCGCGCAGATTGCCGGATTTCCGCAACAGTGCCTGAGAGCAGATCGTGCATCGACCTACCGCCAGTGGGATCTGGCGCTGGCTGACGCACTGCAGAACGAGGGCAGACAGGGTTATCCCATTGTATTTGAGGAGGCCATTGCGGGTGCCAGCCGGTTTGCCCAGGGCGCCGGTCGACACGGCCACTTCGACAGCGAGACAGGAGCGGAACAATGACGTGCACCACACTTGAACTGATCAACCGCGGCGCGAAACACTATCCAGACAGACTGGCGATAGTCTATGACGACCAGTCTTTCACGTTCAGGGAAGTGGACCATCTGAGCAGCCAGCTCGCGCACGCACTGCACGCGACAGGCGCAAAACAGAATACCCGGGTCGCCCTGCTCATGAACAACGGACCGTGGAGCGTTCCGATGGACTTCGCCTGTGTAAAGGCAGGCCTGAACCGGGTTCCACTGAACGCGCGACTGTCCGTACAGGAGCATGTGCGCATGCTGCAGGAAACCGGTGCGCGATGCCTGGTATTTGACGCCGAGCTGGCCGACCATGCCAGCGCAATCAAGCAGCTGCTACCGGATCTTCAATGTCACACCCTGGTCGACGCCGTCACGGAAGGCGATAGCCTGAGCACCCTTGCGCAGTCACAACCCACAACTGCTCCGGAGATCGTTATCCGGGAGGACGACGTCATTCTCACGCTGTTCACCTCGGGCACTACCGGCACCCTCAAGGCGGCGCAGCACACCCAGGCGTCCTATGCAGGTATCTGCAGGAATGTCCTGATGAACCTGATCAACGTGGAAAATGACGATGCCATGCTCCATGCTGCGTCGTTGATTCATGCCAGCGGAGTGTTTGTGCTTCCTTTCTGGTTACGGGGCGCGAAAACCGTCGTCATGCGAGCCTTTGATCCCGGCACCTTTCTGCAGCTCATTGCCAGAGAACGCATCACGGCCATTAACCTGGTGCCGACCATGCTGCAGATGCTGCTGGCACACCCGGATTGCCAACAGGCGGATGTCTCTTCCCTGCGCCAGATAATCTACGGCGCGTCGCCAATGCCCCGCCCTGTTATTGAGAACGCCATGGCGCTGTGGGGCCAGCACCGATTCTGGCAATACTATGGCCAGACAGAATGCCCCCTCTGCATCACGGTTCTCAGACCGGAAGACCATACGGCCGATCTGCTCGGCTCTTGCGGTAAACCCTGCGTGGACGTCGACCTGCGCCTCATCAACGCGGACGGCAACGACGTGCCGAGTGGAGAACCCGGCGAGATTGCGGTCAGGGCGCCCTCAATGATGGCCGGCTATTATAATGCGGAGTCTCTGAACGCCGAGATGTTCACGAAAGATGGCTGGCTTCGCACTCGGGATATCGCCGCCCTGGATGAGCGTGGCTTCCTGCACATCAAAGACCGCACCTCGGACATGATCATCACCGGCGGCTACAATGTTTATCCCCGGGAGGTGGAGGATGTGCTGATGGAGCATCCCGCAGTCGCTGAGTGCTCCGTTGTCGGCACCCGGGATGAGAAGTGGGTCGAAGTCGTCACGGCGGCTGTCGCCATCTCACCAGGTCAACAGGTGACGGAGGCGGAGCTGATCGGTTTCGTCAGTGAGCGACTGGCCAGCTACAAGAAACCGCGCCGGGTTGTTTTCATTAACGCTGTTCCCAAAACCCCGGTCGGCAAGCTGAATCGCAAGGCCGTGCGCGACATGCTGGCAAATCAGACCGCCACATGACCGCGTCAAACCCACCGTTTACGGCCAAGTCGATGACGCGGAAGGGGCGCGTCATCGACTGGCCGTCACTGCTGATCGGTTCTGACGACCAGCGGCCCTACCTCTCTGTCCCGCATTGCCTGGCGCAGTGAGGCGACCTCTTCGCGTTTTACCGCCGCCCAGGCCTGCTGCACCTCAAGCCATTCCTGATGCAGCTTGTCGAAGACGTCGATGTACTGATCCGCGGGCCTGAAGTCCGCAATGGCGACGGTCGATGCCAGATAGGCCAACTTTTCCAGGAGCATGCCGGGAAGGCGAATTGCATCCTGGCCCTTGCCTGTGTGCTTGAGTTGCAGCATCCGGTTCTCGATTTCAGTCACGGCTTTATCCACCGCCTTCACGTCCTCTTGCATGTCGTCGCCGACCAGCGGCATCAGGTCGCGAAGCTGCCGGCGCAGGCTTTCCGCCTCGTTGACCGCCAGAGAGATTTCCTGAAAGTCGGCCCGGATGCGATCCAGCAGCGCCTTCTGTTGCCGAATATCCTCAAGGCTGCCCTCGGTGTTGGGATCTTTCAGCAGTTCGAAGCGCTGCGTCTGCTCAACGTCATCGGTCTTCAGGGTCACCGAATACAGGCCCGGGCTTGCCATGAGTGACAGGGGCTTGACCAGCGACTCGCGCGTTCCGTCTTCCTTCATGGGATACCAGTCCGCATAAATCGGTCGGGTCTGCAGGACTATCTCCGTTGTCGGATCCTCCTTGAAGTCCCACCAGACGCGGTTCATACCCGTTTCACCCGTGTGTTCGATAGTGCGTACGGTCTCACCCTGTGCGTTGGCAATGACCAGAGAAACGCCCTCCTCCCGCTCTTCTGACTGCCAGTAATGGAGCGAGGTGCCCTTGGGCGGGTCATCGCCGAAAGAGGCCTCCTTGAAAAACTGCATCACCATCGATACCGGCTGCAGACGGTAGGCATCCTTGGGATCGAACAGGTACAGCGGGGATGAGGCGACGTCGTCGCTGAACTGCTGCAGGGGCGTCAGGTCGTCGAGAATCCAGATTCCCCGGCCATAGGTACCGACCACCAGATCGTTAAAGTGCTCCGGTATGTCCATCCAGTACATCGGACTTGAAGGCAGGTTGGTCATGAGTGACTGCCAGTTACCGCCTGCGTCCAGGGAAAAGTACAGCGCGTTTTCTGTGCCCAGGTACAGAAGCGCGGGATTGATCGGGTCTTCCTTGATCATCCGGGCATAGCTCAGCGGACTGTCCTCGATGCCCGCGGTGATCTTTTGCCATGACTTGCCGTAATCCCGGGTCCTGTAAACATAGGGAGCGAAGTCGCCAATCTCGTGCGCGTCCACCGTGATGTAGGCCGTTCCCTCGTCGTGCTCCGAGGCCTCGATGTTGCGCACCGCACCGTAGGCTGGCATGTCGGGAATACCGCCTGTGACATTGCTCCAGTTGGCGCCATTATCCTGACTTACGTGGATCAGGCCGTCATTGGTGCCTGCCCACAGCAGGCCCTGTTTCAGCGGCGACTCATCCAGCGCGTAAACCACGTTGGCGTACTCGACACCGATGTTGTCGCCGGTCAGTCCGCCGGAAAACTGTTGCTTGCTGTCGTCGTCAAGACTCAGGTCAGGGCTGACAACCTCCCAGGACTGACCGCCGTTGGTCGTCCGATGCACGTACTGGCTGGCGACATAGACCGTATCGCTGTCGTGTGGGGAAATCAGCAGCGGAAAAGTCCACTGAAAGCGATACTTTACGTCCGCGGCCGGCATGCCGGTGGTCAGCTCCGGCCACACCTCGACCTGGCGGAACTGCCCGTTGCGCTCGTCATACCGCACGACCACTCCGCCCAGCGCGCCATAGCCTGAGGCGCTGGACCAGACGATATTGGGGTCTGTGGGGTCCGGCGTGGCAAAGCCGCTCTCACCGCCCCCCACATCATGCCAGAGACCCGAGCCTATGAATGCTCCAAAGAAGCTGCTCGAGCGGCTGCGGCTGGGTCCCTTCATCGATGGGCCATCCTGCCGGTTGGTCAATACGTTGTAGGGCACTGCCGTATCTGTCGTGACGTGATAAAGCTGCGCCACGGGCAGCTGTACGCGATGCCACGACTTCCCCCGATTTCGGCTGACGGCAAGTCCACCGTCACCCACAACGATCTGCCGATCGCCGTTCGTCGGATCGATCCACATTTCGTGGTGATCCCAGTTCGGCGCCTCACCCGGGGCCGCGTTGGTCGTCGTTCTGCCGCCGTCAATGCTGGTGGTGTAGGCCGCAGAGAAGAAGTAGGTCTCGTTGGCGTTGTCCGGAGAGGCCGCGAGGCGAGTGTAATAGGCCCCGCGCCCGGTCAGGTCGCGGTCCGAGTTGATCAGTTCGAAAGTGTTGCCGCGATCCTCTGAACGCCAAAGTTCACCCGTATTCGTTGGCTCGCCATCCAGCGGGATGCCATCGCCTGTCTCAATCAGGGCATAGAGCCGACCGCGCTGCGCCGGGGTCATGGCCAGCGCAATCTTTCCTACCTCGCCCTCCGGTAGTCCATTGCCTTCGAGCTTTGTCCAGGTGGCGCCGGAATCCAGCGATTTGTAGATGCCGCCCCCCGGACCACCGCTGGTTCTCGTCCAGGGTCGCAGCTCCAGCGACCACATGCCGGCGAACAGAATACGGGGGTTGAACGGATCCATGACGAGATCCGAGGCACCCGTCTCATTATCGACGTGCAGTACCTGTGTCCAGGTTTTCCCACCGTCGGTGGTTTTGTAGATGCCGCGCTCCTGCTGCGGCGTATAGCCGTGCCCCAGAGCTGCTACATAAGCCGTGTCGGGATCGTCCGGGTGCACCACAATCCGGCTTATGCGGCCCGTTTTCTCGAGCCCGACGTGCGTCCAGTGGGCGCCGCCATCCGTGGATCGCCACACGCCGTTGCCGATGGACACGTTGGAGCGGATAAATGACTCACCGGTCCCCGCGTAAACGACCTCGGGATCACTGGGCGCCAGCGCCAGCGCACCGATGGAATGTACGCGCTGTTCGTCGAACACCGGCTGCCAGTTCAACCCCCCATCGGTGGTCTTCCAGATTCCCCCGGATGCGGCGCCGACGTAATAGATCATCGGATCGCCGGCGATACCGGTCACCGCGATAAGCCGGTTCCCCACCGGGCCGATGTGGCGGAACGTCAGCTGTTCCATCTGCTCGGTGGTCAGCGGCTGAGCGCTTATGGCACCACAGAAAAACAACACGAGAACTGAGAAAATACGGGCCAGAAAATTACTGCGCATGGGTCGTCCTTGATTGGCGTTGGGCGGGGTGCCAGAAAAACATAGCACAAGATTCGCAGGTTCGCCTGCATCAAGGACGCAGCGCCACGTCCGGCCATCGGTGCGCGCACGCCCCCAGGGCGTTACGCGGATGATGTAAGCAGGCACAGGCTTTCGGGAGGCAAGCCAGCAGCGCTGGCGTTTCGTTCACTTCACTTCGATGTGAAAATAGGCAGGGTCGCGCTCGCGGATCAGCTCGATCTGACTGAAATAGGATCGCGATTCTCCCGCGTTCAGTGCGTCATCCGCCTTTTCCAGCGTGATATCGGTACTCGAAAGCCTGGCCATTCCCAGCTGAATGCCCAGAGAGTCGAACAGATAAATGACAACATCCGGCGTGATCCTGCGCTCACCATCATTCTGCAGAATCGCAAAGTACTCGAACTTTTTATCCGTCTCGGTACCTGTCTGCGTGAACCTGATGTTCTTCAGGTAACCCTCGCCGATGGGCATCGTCGCGTCGAATGTCATGGCACTGAGATCGGGAATCCGATTCTTTACCAGGCTCGCCTTTTCTTCCTGCAGGGTCAGCACATCCTGTTCCAACGCAGCAATCCGGGAACGCAGATTACCCACGCTTGCGACCTCGCGCCGATCCGGGATCTGGCGGCTGAGAAACTCTTCCCTCGTTGAAGATAGTTTGTAGGCGGTCACCATCCAGCCGGCAGCAGTCACCATCAGCAAAAAGCCAAGCACCAGTGAAACGAGCAGGTACTTCATCGCCCGCTGATGATTGCGGCTGTAGCGTCGAGGTGTGTGGTTTTCCACTACGGGCTCCTGGAGCAGCTTAATTCGATTTTTCGAGTGACGCGTCAGGCGAATCCACGGTTCGGGGTTGGGCATCAATGATTCACGTGTCACGGGCAGCGGTCAACCAAAGTCTGCTGGCGGACCTGCAGATCGACGATCACACCAACGGCGACCGCATGCCTGCACCCGCCCTGAAAGAGGATTTAATGCTGCATGCCATCGACCCTGCCGTGGAAAATATTTCCAGGAAGGACCCGAAGCTTTTCGAACCCGGGGGAGAGATCGTCGTTCTGCTGGAACGCCGCTGGTGTCGGCCGCCAACGCGTCGTTATCCGATCAGGAGTCGCGCCGGCGGGCAGTGAACGCGGTGCGCTCCGGCCCCTCGTCACTGTCCACCTCGCGCCAGATAACGCCAGACAGCACCTCGCCCTGCCGGCGTGCGGCAGCGCGCAGGGACCGTCCCTCGACGTCCTTGCCCACCCAGGAAAACTGGCGGCCGCGAAGCGCACCGACGCCACTGGCTTCAACCGCGCCGCCGCTGCGCAGCGTGACCTCGATCTCCTGAAAACGCTGCTTGATGTGCAGCACGTCACCCGACGACTCAAGCTGCCAGCGCCCCTCGATCCGGTCCGGAACGATCCACAGCAGGAGACCACCGCTGCTGCGCCCCGACACATGCGCATCGGGGGCCCACTCACCCATGGTGAAGCTGTTGGAAACAACGCGGGTGCCGGGCTCCAATTCTGACAGCAGACGAGGTCGCAGCTGCAGATTCACCTCGGGCATCAGGTACAGCGTGACAACGCTCGCTTGCGCAATCGGCGTGGTGAATACGTCATCTATCCGGAAATGCACCCGATCGCCAAGGCCCGCCCGTGCGGCATTGTCTCGTGCCATGCTCACGAGATCAGAATCGATTTCAATACCCGCGGCAAGCGCGCCCTGCTCCGCGGCGGCAATTGGAATACGGCCATCACCCGACCCCAGGTCGATGAGAAAGTCGCCCGGCCCGACAGACGCGAGAGCCAGCATGCGCTGCACATCCTCACGGGTGGTAACGACATAGGGTGCGACGGCCTCAGTCGCAACCGCCGCTTGCCTCGGCACGATCGTCAGCAGCACTGTCAGTGCGAGCAACGGCAGCCTGCACCCGGGCATTCTCATCATCGGCCATCTCCTTCTGCTGTCTGCGTTCTGTGTCTGCCGGCGACAATCACGGTGGCGTCCTCGCGGCGTGCCATCGATAACCTGTGACTGCCTTTATTCGCGGCAGCGCTGGCAGCCAGCAGCATAACGACCCTGGCGAGCGCTGTCCCGATTATCGGAACGCCGATGCCATGGATGACCAGCAACTGTCCGCGCCCGCTCAAAGTCGGTGTAAGCTAGTCGGGATCTGGCAAGGCCCTTGTGCCTTGGCTGTCGGCCAAACGAGGTAGAGCAATGGATGCAAGCGCGCAGTCCGGTGACTTTCTGCGGTCCGCAGGAGAAAGCGTGGGCAGTTTTCTCGCGGGAATTCCCCCCGCACTAGGCCATTTCTTCGGCGGTCTCGGCGCCAGTGCAGGCGTCAATGGCGTTCTGGACTGGACGACGCTGCTTTTCGGGATCGCCCTGCTATTATCCACGATCCAGGGGCTCATGCGTGGCCGCATCGTGGGCAGCGCGTTGCGTGGCGTGATGGGTGTTGCCTTGATGGGCTGGGCCATGACGTGAGACGCACGCAGACCGGCTCAATCGCGCGAGCATCCGACGGCACTTTCAATTAGCGGACATGTCCCGGACAATAGTGTTGCACATTCACACACACGTGCTTGCGCGCTATGGCAGAAAACGTCAAAAACAGGGTGCTTTTTCAGTCTCCACGTCTCAGCATCTACCTCGTCCATTACTCGCAAGGCCACCAGATAGCTCCGCATCTGGACATGGTCTCCGAAGGACGCCTCTACAAGCTCAACCTCGTGCTGGTAAAACCCAGGGCCGGCGGCGATTTTCTCTGCGAGCGCAGTATTCTCAATCTTTTCGGGCGCATTGTCCTGTTCCGGCCGGACCTGTACCGGCATGAAGTATCGAGAATCCGGTCCGGCAACCGCTGGCTACTGAGCTTTGCCCTGACTCACTATCGCTGAAGACTCACCACGGACGCGCAAAACGCGATGGGGCCAGCGGTGCCCGCCCGCACTTCAATCCATCCCGGCCTGAGCCCGCACATAGCGGGCGGCCGCCTCGTGGGTGCCGAACCAGACGCCACCTTTCGCCTTGATATGCTGTATGAGGCCTTCCAGTGCGACGATACGTGACCGATGACCAATGACATGCGGGTGCAGGGTCAGCAGAAACATCGTTCCCTCCTCCCAGGCCTTGTCGAATTCGTCGATCCACACCTGCATGACATCCCGCGGATTCATGTAGCGGTTGCCGAGGGGATTGAGAAGCGGCGCATCGTCGAGAATCCACTCCACCGGGAGCTCCACCATGCCCGTCGGCTCACCGTCCTGCAGCAGTTCATAGGGGCGATCGTCATGCATCAGGGAACTCTCGTACAGGAATCCCATTCTGCGCACAATATCGAGGGTATCGGGGCTGTGATTCCAGGACGGCGCCCGATAGCCTACAGGCCGACGGCCGCTGATCGCCTCTATCTCATCCGTCGCCTGGCGCAGCAGTCTCTCTTCTGTCTCTGCGTCCAGCGCCGTGTTCAGTTCATGAATCCAGCCGTGGACGGCAATTTCATGCTGTCCGGAGGCATTGATCAGATCCGCCTGCTCGGGCGCAATCTTCAGGCTCCAGGCCGGGAAAAAGAACGTTGCCGGAATGTCATTCTCATCCATCAGACTGACCACTCGCGGCAGCGCCACGCGGTGGCCGTACTGTCCCTGCGATAGCGCTCCGATGCTGATTTCGCCCGTACGCAACCCCATCACGGTTTCATTATCCACGTCGTAGGAAAGCAGTACCGCCACCTTCGCACCGCCTGGCCAGCTGTCCGGATTGAGGTTTCTGCCGGCGCGCACCTGATTCACCTGGCTTTTCACGTACTCGTCAGACCAGTTCCAGGGGGTTTTCGGGTTTTCGGTCTCTGCGCCAGCGGCCTGACTCTGCAGGGCAGCAGCCAGCAAGGCAGCGGAAAAACACAGTGCCGTGTTGAGGCCGCACTGGCGCAGGAAGGCGATGAAACCGTGATGTTGAGCTCGCTGCATGAGGTCATCCTTAGAGGGGCTGGAGCACGGCGCCGGCGCCGCTGGCATTGTCGCTGTGCATGAGTGGTTACTGTTCGCAACAGTAAGGATCAGGTGCAGGGCAGATGCAAGCCGTTTTCGGGGGTTGATCCCGGTCACTCGGAAAGACCACAACTAGTGACTCCGCAGCCCCTCCGTCTCCTCAAATGCCTCAATCGACAACAGTCGGCCACCTGCCCGCTCGAAGGTATTTGCATGGCAGGACAACAGCAGAATCTGAACGCGCTCTGCCGCCAGATTGAGAATATCGAACATGCGCTGCAGTCGCTGGTCATCCGCGTGCACGAGTCCGTCGTCGATGATCACCATGGCGGGCTTGCCCTGCTCAGCCATCATCTCGGCGATGGCAATACGGGTCAGAATATTGATCTGTTCCCGCGTGCCCATGCTGAGCGCAGCGAAATCGGGCGTTTCCCCCGCCCCGCGATACACCGACTCCACACCCAGTGAGTCGGCCAGCTGGATATCGGCCTCGGGGAAAAGCGCCTGCAGGTACGGCCGGACCTTTTCTGTAATCGGCCCCAGAAAGCGGTCCCTGGCTTCGCGTTCGGCGTCTGTCAGGACCGCATTCAGCGTGCCGAGAATACGTGCCTCGCGCTCTAAGCGATCGCGTTCAGCCCTCGCCAGTTCGAGTTCCCGCGCCGTCGCTGCCATCTTCTCGCCGATGCCTGCTGCACCATCGCGCATCAGCGTGGTCTTCAGGCTTATCTTCCGGCTTTTCAGGTCATTGATGCCGTGTCGATACGACTCGAGGGACTGCTGAAGCCGCACGAGGCGCGCCCGGGACAGCTGCACGCTGTTTCCCCCGGCCTTTGCCTTGAGTGCCCTGACAAGCGCCTTCTGTTGTTCGACGGCGTCGTGGGCTGCCGCCATGCGTTCCCGCAGCGCGTGCTCTGCGGGCATATTGCTCAGCGCCTCCTGCCGCGCCGCCAGCTGCGCCGCGCCGGCCGACAGCGCGGTTTCCGGAGCGCGCAGCGTATCACGATGCTCGTCGAGCGCGGCACGGCATTGTGTGGCCGCCTGTGTCGCCTGCAGGGCTTCGAGGACCGCGGCTTCGGCGGCGTTGGCCGCATCCTGTCGCGCGGCGCGCGCAGCGTCCAGCGTCGGAAGTGCAGCCAGGTCAAGACCCGCAGCCTCCAGCTGCTCAAGCTCCGCCCGGGCACGCTCCCGTCTTTCCCGCACGCCGTCCAGGCCGCCGTCATCTGCCGGAGCGATGCGCTCGAGGCTGGCCCTGGCGTCGTTGAGATCGCGTTCAGCCGTCTCGCGATTGCGCAGCAGCTGGCGGGCCGCGGAACTATCCGCGGCATCGATAGCGGCCAGGGCCGCCGAAAGCGCCTGCTCTGCACGCTGCAGGTTCGCCTGCATCACGGCTGCGTCCGCCACCTGCGGACGAACGCTGATGACGCCAATGCCTTCAATTCTGACCTCGGTAGGATCCATCAGCGCAAGCGTTTCGCCAGCCGGCGGCATGGCTCCCTGCGACAGCGTCACGCGCGTCGAGGCCGTGTCCTCCAGCGCAAAATCCACCAGCGTGGCCACGGCAGTCATGGCGGCCTGCGCGGCGCGCACCTCATCCATGAGATTATCGAGGGCCGCGACCGCCTCAGGCGTTGCCTTGATGGCATTCACCCTGGCCTCGAGCGCCGCAATGGCCGCTGCTGCCGACTCTGCGTCGGCGACCGCCCTGTACAGTGTTGCCAGCTCGCCGCGCCACTGAGCACCGGTCAGCGCATTCGTCGCCCGCCTCAGCGCAGTGTCCGCCTCAACCTTTGCGCTGTCCGCCTTGACTTGCGCCGCGCGCGCGTCCTGCCAGAGCGATTGCAGCCGCGCCTCTTCCACCCGGGCGTTGGTTACCGTCTGCTCGGCCGTTGCAACCTCCTGTGTCAGTGCGTCAATGGCCGAAGCCAGCTGCTCTTGCGCCCGTTTTGCCTGCATCGCATCGCGATACTGCTGCTCGAGGCGCTCCGCCTCGGAGTCGGCGGCACTGATTTCGGCTTCCAGCGTAAGCAGTTCCTCCACGCGATCGTTGGCGGCCTGAATGTCCCGCTGCAGCTCCGCTTCGGTGCTGGACGCCGCCTTCTCGTTAAGCGCGGCGCAGACTTCCTCATAGGCCTGCAGATCACTCTCCGTGCGTGCAAATGCCGCTGTCAGTTCCGCCAGCTCATGGTCAAGCTCAGTCACGCGTTCGATGGCTCTCCTGTAGCGATCCTTGGGCTGACCCTTGGACTCTGTGACGAGTTGCTGCAGGTCGCCCCTGATCTTGATGGGGAGTCGCCGTCCCTGCTCGCCACCCAGCAGATTGCCCACCGTGTCCTCAAGGGCGCCCATGACCGTTCGCTGCGCGCCATCCGAGGCGGAAATGGAGCGTGCACCGTCGCCCTGGTTAAGCCAGAGGAGTGACCAGAGCCCCATGCTGTCGGCGTTGCCTGCGCCACGGCCCGGGAAGGTAAACCCCAGCAGTTCCGCGATAAATGCCTCGGCGCCCTCGCCCTGAAGCTCGGCACCATCGGGTTTTATCAGCTTCGCCAGGCTGCCGCGTTTGAAGCGCTTGCGCAGCGTGTAGGGCTGTCCGTCAATGTCAAACTCGACCTCGACCGCCGGCGAGTTCGGGGCGGCGTGGTTCAGCAGGGCGTCGACATCTCTGCCGGTGGTGCTGTGCTTCGTAAACAGCGCCAGCTGCAGCGCGCCGACCAGCGTGCTTTTGCCTGCCTCATTCGGTGCCGACAGCACATTGAGTCCATCACCCAGGCCCTGGATACCGGCAGGTCGCGTGAATTTTCGCCACTGATTGACGCGGATCGCGCGAATCTTCATGCGTCGATCCCGCCCAGCGCGCGATACTCGACATAGAGACGCTGCAGTGCCAGCGCCGCCAGCTCCCGCTCGTCATTCTCCGCATCCCTGGCCATGGCCATCAGCCGGTCCGCGGCAAGACGTATGTAGCCACCGGGACCAAACTGGGCCAGGTCCTCCTCGCTGGGCATGGGGAGAATGCGGTTGTCGATGCGCAGCTGCGCGAGTGCCGCATCCACCGAGCCATGGACAAGGGAGTCGAAGTAGTGCGAATCCTCCAGAGAGAGCGTACCCGACACTCCCAGGCGCACAAGATGGTTGGACAACGGCGCGGGGAGCAGCGCACGCAGTCGCTGCGCGAGTGCATCGATGTCGCTGCGACCGCTCAGCGTGACCTCCTCACGGTGCCAGTGATAGCTGCCCGTGGCGATCTTTTCCACTGCCGGTGTGGCTTCGGGGCTATCGAGGGTGACGAGCAGCGTGTTGCCGCCGTCGATGACATCGTAAGCGTCGGTCTCGTGGGTACCGCTGTACCAGACTCGCTCATTGATCTTTTGCGTACCGTGCCAGTCACCCAGCGCGAGATAACTCAGCGCCGCGAGCTGCGGCCGTTGGGGATCGATGAAGTTGGCCGCCTGACTCTCATCGGAACCGAAGCTGCGGATGGAGCCATGCGCCAGGCCGATACGGTAGTAGCCGTCGGGAGTGGCGGCATCATTCATCCAGTCCGTGAGATCCTCGAGACTGCGGAAATGCTTAAGTGGCGCCGGCAGGATGGCGAGCCTGTCCGCCTCGTGCAGGTAGGGCTCGGCGTCGGCATGGATCACGATATTGCCGGGAAGCTCGGTGCGCGCCAGACGGTCCCAGATGCCAAAAGGCTGGTCCGGATCGTGATTGCCAGGCAGTAAATGCCATATGACGTCGTCAAACGCGCGCATCCGCTCAATGGGCTGCAGCAGCAGGCGCTGGGTGACATCCTGCGTGTCGTAGACATCGCCCGCGACCAGAACATGGCGGACACCGCGCGCCGCGGCCAGGCTGCCGATGCGGTCAATGGCGTCGAGCCGCGCTCGCTGCAGGAGCCCCAGCGTCTGCTCATCGACAAAGCCGAAAACCTTGCCTATCTGCCAGTCCGACGTATGAATGAGTGTCAATGCCATCAGGGTAATTGCCCCCATGCGGATGCGGGTGACCAGGTCATGTCGAGCGAGAATACCCACTGGTCGTCACGATTGCCGAAAAACACCGTGGGCACCTCGCCGCCGAAGGGTTCCCCCGGACCGCTGTAATCGTCGCGACGCAACTCCGCGCGCAGCCGCAGGGACGGCGCCGGCCACCAGGCGAGGTTTGCCGTCGCACCGCGGTAAATGCCCTCGGGCAGCAAGGCATGGGCGCCCTTGTCGTCGCGGAACCACTCGAGACGCAGCGCCGCCTCAAGCCGCGGACCCAGACGCCGGTGCACGCTCGCATTGACACCGTACCAGGCGCTGTCCTCCGTGATGAGAAATCCCGGCGGATTGTTGCTGTCGGCCAGCACGTCACCGCCCTCCTGGTGTCCATAGACCGCATTCACCGTCCAGCGGCGATCACCGTCCAGACGGTGGCTGAGAGTGAGCGCGTGAAAGTTGCGCAGCAGTCTGGCGCCACTGCTGCTGGCGGCATTGAAGGGGCGCGTCTGCTCCGTCACGCCGTTTTCTGACTGCTCATTGCCGATCACGTTCTCGATATCCAGCCAGGTACGGAAATCGCGGCTGCGCCAGCGCAGATCGAACAGCAGGGTCTTGTCGTCGTTGTTGTCCTCAAGATTGTTCCAGCCCTGAACGATGCCGGCGCCGGCCGACCAGAGGCCGGACGCCGGCGTCAGCGGCAGCTTTGCCGAGGCATAAACGCCAACGTGCTTTACCGGCTGATAGGCGAACGCATAGGCATGGGTGTAGAAGGCGGTAGGCGGATCCACCGGCGCGCCTATCTCGTGACCCACCGGTGTGAAGAAGCTACCGGCAATAATCGCCAAGCCCTCTCCCCAGGGCAGGTAGGCACTGGCAAACCACTGCGGCAAGAGCCAGAGCGTATCCTCGCCGTCGTTTATGGGAAGGTCATCGTCCAGTCCGAAGGTGAGGGCCGCATCGGTGCCGTAGCGCAGGTTGACCTCAAAGCCCCAGTCCGCGCTATCGGGCTTGGGCCCGGGAAATGGGCCGATACGCGGCTTCAGGTTGGCGCGCGGCATTTTTTCCAGCAGCAGTTCCGCGCGATTGAGATTGAAGCCCTCTTCAAAGGTGAGGAAGCCGCTGGGGAACACGTTTGTCGAGGCGCTGTCATTCGCAATAAGTCCGGCCTGCACCCGCGGGCGCAGGGTGACCGTTGCTTCGCTCACGGCGTGGACCATGAACAGACTGAGTCCTGCAAAGACCATCAGGAATTGCTCTGTCTTCGGTGTGGCAGCGCCACGTCCGGTCGAACTCACTGCCTTCCCCCGCTTGCCTCGTGCCGCATCTGCGGCGACGACGCGAGACTATCCGCGAAGCGATGCGCGGATGCAACCGTCAGTGCGCTGCCATTCGCGGCAATGTCGACAGCAAGCGGCAGCAGCCGGATGGCCCGGGGTTTCTGGTGACGTGGATTGGGGGATTTGGCGGGACGGGCTGCCGGATGGCAGCAGCCCGACATCATTCTTGGAACATCCGCGTGGATGCGCCCCGAGGCGCACGCACGCGGACAGCCCATTTGCCGACGGTCAGTCAGCGCTGCCCTCGACATACGGAGCGCCTGCCGCGATGAGCTCGCTGCCGAGCTTATCCAGTGATTCCAGGGCTTTTTGCAGCCGAGGCTTGACGGCACTCATTGCCTTCCTGGCGAGTTCGAGCGACTTTCTGCTCGTCTCCGTAGGACCGTACAGGGAATGGGAAATCCCCCTTTCCACCGCAAACAGCCGCTGCCCGATGGTGGTGTGGGTTTTCTCCCCCACCTCTACGCGCGCCGGATTGCCGTTTACCTCAGCGTTCAGGGCGTGTATTTCGTCCCTGAGCGTGTGCAGTTCACGATCCAGGCTGCCGGCATCCGCTCGCGATCGCGACAGTGCATGCGCCATGGCCTTGACCCTGGATACGGCGTTGCTGAGCTGCATGTTGATCGCAGAGGCTTCCCGCACGGCATCCTCATAGGATCGCCAGAATGCCACCACGTCCGCCTCGGATGCCCCGGGAAGGGCTCCCTCGTATAGACGCTCGACCTCAAACTCAATCTCACCATCGAGTCGGGTCGTCTGCCCGTCAACGCGCTTGTATAGCGACGCAGTGTATTTGCCGGGGGCCGCCATCATGGCCGTCGGACCGTCATCGTCATAGCTGTCACTCAGGCCGATGGCCTGCGGAGCCGGATATCTCAGGTCCCAGGCTATGCGATGAAAGCCCTTTTCTGTCGGACCTTCAACGCGTCGCACCACGTTACCGGCCGCATCTTTCACCAGAACAAACACACGGGGTTCGGCCTGAACGGCTTCCGCACCGACGACGTCCCAGCCGGGGAAGCCGATATCCTCACCCGCTTCAACCAGCGGCCGTTCGGCTTCCTGTCGCGCTTCGGCGTCGGTCAGCAGATCCTGATTCAGGTGGTAGGTAAAGGTCGCTCCGAAATCCGGGTTGGGCGCCACGTAATACGAATCGCCCTGTGAGCCTTTCTGCGTGTCAAAATTCAGGTGCGATCTCGGGATGTACCAAAGGGCTTTTCTCGTGGAATACAACGAGCCCTCTTTTTCCAGGCTGGCCTCGGACACCTCTCTCAGGACGCTGTAATCATCAAAGATGAAGAAGCCACGGCCAAAGGAGGCACCGACCAGGTCGTTCTCACGTCGTTGAATGGCCAGATCTCTGAAGCTGATTGTCGGGACACCACCCTCGAGCTCGGTCCACTTGTCGCCACCGTCGATGGAGAAAAAGAGTCCGAACTCGGTGGCCGCGAACAGCAGCTCCGGCTTGACATGGTCCTGCGCAAGCCGCCAGACAAGATGGTTGTCAGGCAGGTCGCCACTGATGGATTTCCAGCTGCGGCCCCGGTCGGTGCTCTTGACGATGAGGGGCTTGTAGTCGCCGTACTTGTGGTTGTCCAGCGAGACATACACGGTGTCGGGATCATGCAAGTCGGCTTTGATATCGTTGATAAACGCCCTGGCCGGCACACCCATCCGGCTGACCTCAATGCTGCGCCAGTTCTCGCCACCATCCTCGGTAACCTGCAGAAGACCGTCATCCGTGCCCGCATAGATGAGTCCCTCGACCAGGGGCGACTCGGACAGTGAGGTGATGGTGTTGTAGTTCGACATGGCCCAGACGTCCCACGGCGAATCCCAGCTCTGCCTGTTCCCCATGATGGCCAGGTCGAAGCGCTCTTCATCGCGGGTCAGGTCGCCCGAGATTGCCTGCCAGCTGTCGCCGCGATTGTCCGACCGCCAGACCCTCTGACTCGCGAAATAGATTCTTGATGGCTCGTGCGGGCTCACGTGAATAGGCGCATCCCAGTTGAAGCGCTCGTAATCTTCGCCCTCACCCGCCTGCGGCTGGATATCGACCACTTCACCCGTGGTCATGTCGAGCCGGGACAGATTGCCTTCCTGTCGCTCGGCATAGACGATGTCGGGATTGCCGGGCTCTGTCGCCGTGGCGTGGCCGTCCCAGTTCAGGACCAGCTTCCAGTCGTAATTCTGGATCCCCTGGACATTGTCGGTCCGCGAGGGCCCACCATGGGTGCCGTTGTCCTGTGTCCCGCTGTAGATGTTGTAAAAAGGCTCGGCGTCATCGACCGAGAGCTTGTAGTACTGGGTGATCGGCAGATTTGGCATGTAGCGCCAGGTTTCGGTCAAATCAAAGCTCTCGTAAACACCGCCGTCCGTACCCAGCAGGATGTAGTCGGGGTCGCTGGGCTTGAAGGCCAACGCGTGGTTATCGCCGTGGCGATACTCGCGATTCACCAGGTTCCAGGTCTTGCCCCCATCCTTGGAGTGCTTCATGGACGCATCCATGAGGTAGAGGTGATCAAAATGATGCGGTGAAGCGTAAAGCTCCACGTAGTAGTGCGGACCGGTACCGCCCGAGATCACCTCGGACTGCTGCTCCCAGCTCTCGCCGCGGTCCAGTGACTTCCAGGTACCCCCGCTTCGGCGGTTGAGTTCAATGGCCGCATAGAGAATATCGGGGTTGTGATGCGACACCGCGATGCCGATCTTGCCCATTTTGCCTTCCGGCAATCCCTTGCTGAGCTTAGTCCAGCTGTCTCCCCCGTCTTCGCTTTTGTAGATCGCCGACTTCGGGCCGCCATCCATCAGTGCTGCCACAGTGCGCTGGTGCTGCCAGGTCGCGGCATACACACGCTCCGGATTTCGCGGATCAATGACGATATCGGTCACCCCGGTAAACTGCTCGTCACCCAGCGTCTTGACCCATGTCTCGCCGCCATCGGTGGACTTGAAGAAGCCGCGGTCACCTCCGGCACTCCACAGCGGGCCCTGCGCTGCCACATACACAACATCAGGATTTTCGGGGTGAACAATGATCTTGCCGATATGCTCAGACGCTTCCAGCCCCATGTTTTTCCAGTTCTTGCCACCATCACTCGACTTGTAGACACCATCGCCGAAGCCGAAGTGACGACCGCCGCCGTGCTCCCCGGTGCCCACCCAGACGGTATTCATGTCTTCAGGGTCCAGCGCGATGGCCCCGATGGAGTAGGAACCCTCGTCATCGAAAACGGGCTCGAAGGTGGTGCCGGCATTGACGGTTTTCCAGACCCCGCCTGAGCCGACGGCCACATACCACAGGCTCTCGTCCTCAGGGTGAATGGCAAGATCGGCAATGCGCCCGGACATGAACGCCGGTCCGATATTGCGCAGCTCGAGACCCCTGAAAGTCTCCTCGGATATCAGGTCCGTCGAGCCGCCCCTGCTGTTCTGCGCCACCCCTGCCTGGACAAAGCCAATCGCCAGGATCACTGCAAAAATCGTATGTAACCTTTTTCTCATAACCATGAACCCCAAAGATCCGTTAGGTGAAAGATGGTATCCGTTATTGTAAAAATTCGCTGCCTCAGTTGTCGGTAATGGCCTCCAGTCCATTTTCCGTGAGCACTGTATTCACATCCGGCAACTCGCTACTGACCACCTGTTGCAGTGTGTCCAGATGCTCGTCCAGCTCGCCCTTGAGCAGCGCATAGACATCGAGCTGCCCCTGAGTCGGCAGACCATCCCCGCTCTCCGTGCTCTTCTGCAGATAAGCGAGTCGGTTGTTGAGCCTGATCGGGAAGTTCAGTGGATCCTGGCCGCTCACGTTCTTTACCTGATAAATGGCCTCTTCCACCGCGCTCAGCTTCGCCTTGAAGTCTTCCGTGGCATCAACCACGGGCGGCGCCGGCGAATCGCCCAGCTGCTCATCAATCTGCGCTTTCAGATCGCGTATGCGAATGACGGCCCGGTTGGCTGCATCAAGCGCATCCCTGACTTTCATCGTGAAAGCGAATTGCTCCTCGATGTGCGCGTCCGGTACGTCGAAACGCGGATCGGCCTTGAGCATGAAGGTGCGGGTCTGGGTGTCGCCATCTACCGTCATTCGAACGGTGTATTCCCCGGGCGGCGCAATCGGCCCCAGCTGCGGCCTGCCCGACCAGATGATCATGCCGTCGAAATCCGCTGCACCGGCATAGCGGTTGTTCCAGGACCAGACGTTGAGCCCCTGCGCCGTGGTCGGATCGATCGGCAGGGCCCCGTACCACTGTGCATAGGGATCGTCGACCTCCTCCGGCTCCGGCTCAGTGCCGGTCTTTTCCACGATGATGTTGCCGTCGCTGTCAATGATGGCAATGCTGACTTCCTCGGCTTCTTCCGCCAGGTAGTACTGGATTGAGGCTTCCTGCACCCTGCGCACCGCATACAGTGGCTCGAACAGGTGGAACTTCTTGTTGGCCACTTCCGAGGAGTACTCGCGCAGTGGCGCAATGTCGTCCAGGACATAAATGGATCGCCCGTGCGTCCCGGCCACGACGTCCTTGTCGGTTACCTGCAGATCGGCAATCTGGGTATCGGGCATATTGAGCTGCAGCGAATGCCAGTTGGCCCCGTCATCGAACGATACATACACCGCGTGCTCACCGCCGGCAAACAACAGCCCGGGCTTCACGCGGTCTTCCCGCACCGAGTGGATGAAGTCGTCTTCGCGGATGCCATCAATGATCCTGGTCCACGACTCACCGTAGTCCGCGGTTTTCCAGATGTAGGGTTTACGATCGTCCATCTGGTAGCGCTTTACCGCAATATACGCAGTGCCCGGGTTGTGGCGGGATTCCTCGATAATGCTGACTCTGGAGTGCTTTGGCAGGTCAGGCGGCGTGATGTTCTCCCAGGAGTCGCCGTGGTCGCGCGTGATGTGCACCAGGCCGTCGTCCGAGCCCGCCCACAGCGTATTCACGTCGTGGTGCGACGGCTGCAGGGCAAAGACGGTGGCATAGATCTCCGGACCATTCATGTCCATGGTGATAACGCCGCCGGTCTTGCCGAGGGTCCCGGGCTCGGCATAGGTCAGATCAGGACTGATCTTCGACCAGCTCTGGCCCTCGTCCCGGCTGACCCATACGTGCTGTGAACTGGTATACAGCCGACTGGAATCCACTGGTGAGAACACAATGGGAAACGTCCACTGCCATCGTTCCGGCAGCGCGCTGGCGGGTTCACCGGAGAAGAACCGGGGATACACCTGCACATCGCGCAGATAGCCGGTGGAGCGGTTGAATTTCGTGAGGAGCGCACCCTGGCTTCCCGCATAGAACCAGTCGGGCTTGTCAGGATGCTGCGCGATATAGCCGCTTTCGCCGCCCCCCACGGGATAATAGTATTCCGAGGAGGGTCCCCGCGCCTGCTTGAAATCCCAGCCCTCATTGGGAATGCACAGGGTCGAGTTATCCTGCTGCGCCCCGCATACGTGGTAAGGAAAATCGCTGGTGACCATGATGTGATAGAGCTGTGACGTCGGAAAATTCTGATCCGTCCATGACTCGCCGCCATTGATCGACACGTTGCCACCGCCATCGTTTGCGTTGACCATTCTCTCGGGATCGTTCGGGTCAATCCACAGATCGTGGTTGTCGCCATGGGGAACGGTGATGGTGGTATCGAAGGTTTCACCGCCATCGGTGGATTTGTAAAACCCGGTATTCAGCGCATAGACCGTGTTCTCGTCTTTCGGATCGGCGTAGATGCGGGTGTAGTAGAACGCCCGCTGCCGCAGTTTCCTGTCGCTGTTGACATGGGTCCAGGTAGCGCCGGCGTCATCCGAGCGGAACACACCGCCGTCGGCCGATTCCACAAGTGCCCACAGGCGGTCGGAATTGACCGGGGAGACGGTAATGCCAATCTTGCCCACCGGCTTTTCCGCCAGCCCCGGATTGTCGGTCAGCTCTTCCCAGGTATCGCCGCCGTCGGTTGACTTCCACAGGCCACTGTCGCCACCACCGCCCCACATTTTCCAGGGCGTGCGATAGACTTCCCAGATAGATGCGTACACCGTCTCCGGATTCCTGCGGTCAATGATCAGGTCTGCACCGCCGGCCTTTTCGCTGGCAAAGAGCACCTTGTCCCAGGTTGCTCCCCCATCTTTGCTCCTGAAAATGCCGCGTTGCTCATTCGGGCCGTAGGGGTGGCCAAGCGCCGCCACGAAAACGATATCGGGATCGGTAGGGTGAACACGAACCCGCGCAATCGCCTGAGTGTCACGCAGACCGACGTTCTCCCAGGTCTCCCCGGCGTCAGTGGATTTGTAGACCCCATCACCCTGTATGATATTGCCGCGCAGCTGCGTTTCGCCGGTGCCGATATAGACGATGTCCGGGTTGGTCTCGGCCACCGCCACCGCGCCCACCGAGGAACTGCTTATCTGGCCATCAGTCACCGGCTTCCAGTTCAGGCCGCCGTCTACCGTCTTCCAGAGACCGCCACCGACGGCACCGAAGTAGTATTCGTGCTTGCGGCCCGGACTGCCGGCCACGCCAAGAGACCGCCCGCCGCGATCTGGCCCGATGTTTCGCCACTCCATGCCCTTGATGACACTCTGGTCGAAACTTGCCTCCTGCGCGCGCAGGCCCTCAGGTGCAGACGTCAGACAGGCACCCACCAGCAAAAAGGAAAGGATCTTTTTCATAGTGTGCGTTCATTATCTCTCTTCGGACTTCCGAACTTAGCACACAGGTACGCCGTTTCGCCACCAGCTGGCAGCGACGGGAAATCTGATTAACAGAAATGATGAATGGCCGAAAATGAATACATCTGGCAAGCTGCTTCTCAGGCTTAAAATGCCGAACGGCCAGCAAGCGCTGCGGCACACCGGGAACGCGGGAGTCCTTATGACGCTCAAACGCAGACAGCTTATTGCCGCGCTTGCCGCCGGCGTTGCGGCAGCACCGGCACGCGGCCTGCTCGCCGCTGAGCGCGCGCCATTACCGTCCCCGCCCGAAGACCAGAGCCCGTCGGCACTGGCCAGAAACGAGAACTTCTGGCGCGAAGTGGCAAGCCATTACGAGCGCAACGACGGCATCGTGAATCTTGAGCACGGTTACTGGGGCAGGATGGCCGGGCCCGTTCAAGAGGCCTATCTAGACGCCACGCGCCGGGTAAACGCCGGCAACTCGGTTTACGGTCGCAGGCACTACCCCGCCGACGTCGGGCGCTCAGTCCGGCGTATCGCGCAGGCTCTCGGTGCCCATGACGACGAGATCGTCCTCACCCGCAACGCCTCCGAGGCCATACAGAATCTGATCCGCCAGTATCGGGGACTCGGCGCGGGAGATGCCGTGCTGTACGCCGATGTCGACTACCCCCAGTTCAAGACCACCATGCACTGGCTGGCATCATCGCGCGGCGTAAGCGCCGTGATGATAGAGCTGCCCGCCCGCGCAACACAGCAGGCGATTCTCGATCGCTATCGACAGGCCTTCGACGCCCACCCCGATCTCAGGCTCATGCTCCTGACCCATGTCAGCAACCAGCACGGACTGGTGATCCCGGTCGCGGCAATTGCGGCAGAAGCAAGGCAGAGGGGCATTGATGTTATCTGCGACAGCGCGCAATCCTGGGGCCTTCTCGACTACCGCATCAGCGAGCTCGGGGTTGACTGGGCAGGCTTCAACCTGCACAAGTGGATCGGCAGTCCGGTGGGGGTCGGCGCACTCTACATGCGCCGTGGAACCCTGGAAAAAATTGCGCCCTTCCCGGGCGAGGCAGATCCGGACAACACGCGGGCAGCGACGCGCATCCATATGGGAACCGCCAATTTCGCCGCCATGCTGAGCATTCCCGACGCACTGGATTTTCACGACCGGATAGGTGGCGCCAACAAGGAGGCCCGACTGCGCTACCTGCGCGGCCTGTGGACCGGTGAAGCAGAGAATATGCCGCACATCGAGGTTCTCGGTGGCGCCGACGAGACGTCATGGACCGGAATGGGCGCCTTTCGCCTTACGGGCAAATCCGGCACCGACGATGTACAACAGCTGCAGCAGCGTCTTGAACAGGAGTTTGGCATTTTCACCGTGGTCCGCAAAGGCCTCGCCAGCGGGCACTGCGTGCGGATAACGCCGCAGGTATTTACCAGCCCCCGGGAAATCGCGGCACTGACGGACGCCATGCAGCGACTTCGCGCCTGACGGCCCGAGGGTGTACAGCTAAGTGCGGATAAACACCTTGTCGATAATCCGCCAGTGGCCGTTCAGCTTCACCAGGGTCAGGAAATCCACGTAGTCGCCGTCGAAATCAAACACCACGCGTGCGACCTGGCCGCCCGCCCTGTCAATCGACAGAATATCGCCGCGCCGCTCGGTGACCTGCCCTCGCATCCAGCGGGCCATCGCATCCGCTATCGGCTCCACCACCAGCGCGCCCGACTCATCCACGCTCTTCAGTGCCGCGCTGGGGTCGAACGCGCGCTCAAGTCGATCCCGATCCACCTGGTTGATGCCCTCGAAATAATCAAACACCGTGTCGCGGATCGCCTGGAGCTCATCAGCGGCAGACGCGGAAACGGCGACCGTCAGACAGACGGCCAGCAGCATTAAGCCGAGCAGGCCGGTAAACGACCGACGCACCGGCCAGCAAGTCACAGCGTGTTGCATGGTAAGTCTCTCCTCGCGCTCGATGTTCCTGTGTTGTGACTATAGCATCGGCCCCCACCCGGTGGGCGTTGACCTCAGACGCCGGTAAAGCGAGACTTCGGGTGACGTATCCCACCTTAGCTGACAAAGGCATCCCATGACTCTGCCACCCGTTGCGCTCTGCATGATTCTTCTCGCCCTGGGCGCCATTGACCCAGCACCGACAGCCGCCGACGACGCGCTGCAAGCAAACACCATGCTCACCAACGAAGCCATTTTCGCTACGGAGGACTACGAGGCAAAGGAACCCGGGGCCACCCAGTGGTTGACCGCGGAGAACGCCTACACCGCGCTCGAGCCCGCACCCGGTCAGGAAGAGCGCGAGGCCGAACTCGATGACAGCGGCGAGGAAATACCGCCACCCCAGGAGATCGTGGCCTACGATCTCGACTCCCTGGAGCGCCGGGTGCTGGTCACGACAAAGCAGCTCACGCCGGAAGGCCGGGATACCCCGCTGGCCGTTGACGACTACGCCTGGTCCGACGACCGGCGTCGTCTGCTGATCTACACGAACAGCAGGCAGGTATGGCGGGTGAAAAGCCGCGGCGACTACTGGGTGCTGAATCTGGACACCGGCCATCTCAGACAGCTCGGCGGCCCGGATGCCGCACCCTCGTCACTGCAGTTTGCCAAGTTTTCTCCGGATGGACGGGCCGTGGCCTATGTCCGCGACGCAGATATTTATCTGGAGAACGACAGCGGCGATATCCAGACACTCACCGAGCGTGACTCCGACGCCATCATCAACGGCATCATGAGCTGGGCCTACGAGGAGGAATTCAGCATTCGCGACGGTTTTCGCTTCAGCCCCGATGGCGCACGCATTGCCTTCTGGCAGTTCGACACCTCGGGCGTCCGCGATTTTCTCATCATTGACAACACATCGGCGCTCTACCCCAACGTCACGCGCATTCCCTACCCGAAAGTGGGTGAAACGGTTTCCGCTGCGCGCATCGGCATAGTGTCGGTCGAGGGTGGCGACCCTGTCTGGGTGGAGCCGCCCGGCGACCCCCGGCAGCACTACATCCCGCGCATGCAGTGGGCGGGCGCCAGCGATGCGGTACTGCTACAGCAGGTCAACCGGCGTCAGAACCGCAACCAGTTTTATTATGCCGATGCCTCAGATGGCTCGCTGACCCCGGTGCTGGTGGACGAGGAAGCCACCCATCTTGACGACTTCCACGATGTCGAATGGCTGCAGGACGGAATGTTCTTCACGCTCATCAGCGAGCGCAGTGGCTGGCGTCACATCTATCGGGTATCCCGCGACGGCAGTTCGCTGGTCGATCTCACTCCCGGTGACTACGACATCGCGCAACTGGTCGCCGTCAACGAGGCGGACAATGCGCTGTACTTCACGGCGTCGCCCGATGACAGCGCATCGCGCTACCTGTTCAGGACAACGCTTGATAGCAGCAATGAGGCCGCGCGCATCACGCCGGAGTCGTTCAGCGGTGATAACGTCTACGACATCGCCGACAATGGCGAGCACGCGATTCACCGGCATTCGCGCCTGCTGCAGCCGCCGCAGTACCGTCTCGTCTCTCTGCCCGACCACACTGAACGCCGTATGCTCGAGGATAACAGGGCGCTGCGCGAGCGACTCTCCGCGCTGGCGGGCGGCGATCCGGAATTCTTCAGCGTCAAGGCGCGGGACGGCCTGGCCATGGATGGATTCATGCTTCGCCCCGCAAACTTTGACCGCAAACAATCGTATCCCCTGCTGATGTACGTCTACGGCGAGGTCGCCGGCCAGACCGTTCGCGACCGCTGGGTCGGGGATCGCAATCTCTGGCACTGGCTCATGACCCAGCGTGGCTATGCGGTCGCCTCGATCGACAACCGGGGCACGCCTGCACTCAAGGGGCGGGACTGGCGCAAATCGCTGTATGGCGGCATCGGCGTACTGTCTTCGCGGGATCAATACGACGGCCTGCAGGCCCTGTTGGCCAGATACGACTACCTCGACCCCGAGCGCGTGGGTATCTGGGGGCATTCCGGCGGCGGATCGATGACGCTCAACATGCTGTTCCGCCACCCCGAGGCCTACAGTGTGGGCATATCCCGGGCACCAGTGAGTGACCAGCGTCTGTATGACGCCATTTATCAGGAGCGCTATTCCGGACTGCCCGACGAGCACGCCGAGGGCTATGTTCAGGGTTCACCCATTACCCACGCGGCCGGCCTTGAGGGCAAGCTGCTGCTGATTCACGGTACCGGCGACGACAACGTGCATTACCAGAGCGCCGAGCGACTCATCGACGAACTGGTGCGGCTGAACAAGCCCTTTGATTTTCTGCCCTACCCGAACCGCCGGCATGCGCTCACGCTGGGTGACGGCACCGAGCTGCACCTCTACTCAACCATGACCCGGTATCTCGAGGAGCATCTGAAGTAGGCGTCAGTCGCCCTCGCTCACGACGGCAAATGCCGTGGTCCTGCTCAGTGGCGCCGCCGCAGTCGGCGCGCCCCACTGGCAATTTGCCCGCAGCAGATCGTTGATGATGGCGCCGAGATCACTATAGGCAAGCTGCTGCCGCGCTTCCTGCATGGCATCAACCCGGCTGAGGGGTTCGCCAGAATCCCAGGTGACCGAGCCAGTGAGCAGAACAAAGGCCTTCTGCGTGAGCACCGCACCCTCGATACCGATATTGCGCGGCTCTATGCTGCGGAATCTCAGCAGGTCATGCGCGGAAAGCCAGATCAGCGTTTCAAAGCAGGCCTGCGACTTGCGATCCGGCAGGCCGGTCATATCCCACTGTATCGGACCGATCAGGTCCTCCACCAGCAGCAGATGACGAACGGGAAAGACCGCATAGAGCTGGCACAGCACCTCGGAGGTGACGTAGTGGAACTCATCAATGTTGGCGGGCGTCATTCCTGAATTCTATCGGTTGCAGTCCACAAGCAAAACCGGGGTAGCGTCACACAGCAAAACATACGTAGGTCGCCCACGCCCAGCGACACACAGCATACCCTTCGTCAGCGCCTGTCCTACCGGGAAAGCCGCTTTTTCGTGTGCGCCGTAGCGACAGCCTGCAGCGGATCGTCCGGCCAGGGATGCTTTGGGTAGCGACCCCTCATCTCCTTTTTGACGGCGTCATAGCCATCGCTCCAGAAGCTGACAAGATCCTGTGTGACCTGCAGCGGCCTGCCCGCCGGGGAAAGAAGATGCACCACAAGGGCCAGGCGTCCCTCGGCAAGCGACGGCGTCTCGCGGGCACCGAACATTTCCTGCAGCTTTACCGGCAGCGCCGGCGGCTGCTGTGAATAGTCGATTTTCACGCGGGATCCCGATGGCACCTCGCAGCGTTCTGGCAACCAGCAGTCGAGCTGCTGCTGCTGGGCAAAGCTGAGCCGCGCCTGCAACGCGCCGAGCAGATCGATCCTTTTCAGATCGGACAGTCTTTTTACCGGCGCGAGATAGAGCGCCAGCCAGTCGGCCGCGGTGTCGCCCAGGCTGCGCCGGTCAAAGGCCGGCCAGTCCGGGACCAGCGATGCCATCAGCGCGGCACGGGCGCGATACGTCTCAGCCGCGTCTGTCCAGGGAAGCGGGTCGAGGTCCGCCTCGACAATCAGCGCCAGCAGGCCGTCGATGCGCTGGTCATCCGTAATGTCGCTCAGCTTTTCGCTTGTCAGCAGCAGGGCGCCGACGCGTCGCTGACGCTCGGCGACAAACAGGCCAGTCTGACGATCCCAGGCCACCTGCGTCTGCTCCCGCGGCAGCGACGCCAGATGCGATGCGAACAGACGGACATCCAGTGGCGCTGCCGCGCGAATGGTATCGCTGCGTCCACCGGACATGCCGCTGACTTCCGCCACCGCCAGCCACTTTTCCCGCTGCAGCGGTGATGCAGTCTCAAAACGGGCGCTGCGACCATTGCTGAGCTGATAGGCCCCACTGTGGCGGCGCCGCGCAATGCGGTCCGGGTAGGCGCAGGCCAGCAGATAGCCGGTGAGCTGCGCGTCATCGGGTCGCGCAAATGTGACAACATCACTGCTCGGCAGCTGTCGGCGCAGCTGCGCGGCGACCTCGCGGGTGCGCGTCACCCAGGGCTTGAGCTGCCCGGATGGTGCCTCCCTGCCGTCCAGCAGGTCGAGCCAGCCCTGCAGATCCACCGACCCCGCCAGCCGGGGCGGGCCTTCGGAAAGTGCTGCGGCGATCAGGCTGGCGTGGCGCGCCGCCGCGATATCCCGGCCCACCAGCAGCAGGTGCGCCAGTCGCGGGTGCACGGCGAGCTCCGCCATGGCGCTGCCGTGCGCTGTCATGCGACGCTTTCCCGGCTCGCCCGCAATCGCACCCAGGACTGTCAGCAGTTCTACTGCCTGTGCAAAGGGCCCGGCAGGTGGCGGTGTCAGCCAGTCGAGTTCCTCCGGGTCATAGATACCGAAAGCAAACAGCTGCAGAACCAGCGGCGCGAGATCAGCTACCTCGATGCCGGCGCTGCGGTCCCGACTCAACTGAGCCTGGCGCGACTCACTCCACAAGCGATAGCAGAAGCCAGGGCGCAGGCGGCCGGCGCGACCGGCACGCTGCAAGGCCGACGCCTGAGAGATGGCTTGCGTGTGCAGGCGGCTCATGCCGCTGCCCGGGTCAAAGCGCGCCTGGCGCTCCAGTCCGGCATCCACCACCACATCCACCCCATTGATGGTCAGACTGGTTTCCGCGACGTTGGTTGCCAGCACCACCTTGCGAGTGCCCGCAGCACAGGGCGCGATAGCTCGACGCTGCGCCGACAGCTCCAGGTCCCCGTACAGTGGGTGCACGTGGGTATCCGCCGGCAGTGACAGGCGCGCCGCGACACGATGGATCTCGCCACGCCCGGGTAGAAAAGCCAGCACACTGCTCAGCGGGTGGTCACGACAGGCTGTCTCGAGCGCCGCGACCATGCTGTCCACCACAGACTCCCGCGGCCTGCTCGCTGCGCCATAGCGCAGCGTAACCGGGTGCTGGCGACCCTCGCAGCGTATCCTCGGCGCGTCGAGGTAGCGCTCCAGCGAGGCATCTCCCAGCGTCGCAGACATGACGATAATGCGCGCCGGGTTGGCGGCCTCAAAGGTAGCGCGAGCGTGACGCGCCAACGCCAGACCGAGATCGGCATCGACCGAGCGCTCGTGAAACTCGTCGAAGATCAGCAGCCCAACGGTCTCCAGGGCCGGATCCTCCCGCAGCATACGCAGCAGGACACCCTCGGTAATCACCTCAATACGGGTGCGCGCGCTCACCCTGCTGTCAAGCCGGATACGGTAGCCCACCGTTTCGCCAACCGCTTCGCCGAGCAATTCCGCCATGCGCGCCGCCGCAGTGCGCGCTGCGAGACGCCGCGGCTGCAGGACGACGATGCGCCGCCCTGCCAGCCAGAGCTCATCCAGCAGCGCCAGCGGAACCACGGTGGTTTTGCCAGCACCCGGCGGCGCCTCGAGCAACAGCGTATCCTGCGCTATGAGGGCCGCTCGGATATCGCCAATGACGGCCTGTATCGGCAGTGCGCTGTCGACGAAGGAACGCTTCATGGTCGTTGCATCAGGATCGCGGCACCTGCGGGTAATACGTTGTGCGGGGTTTCCGGCAGCATAGCAAGCGTCCGCCATCACGGCATCCCGGTTTTCATTACTGGCTGCCCGGCCGCCAGAGGGTGACGCGGCAAGCGCTTCTTCGTCCCCGTCATGACCTGGATCAAGCCGCGGCATAGGCGCTGCCACCCGTGTTTTGTATGATGAGGATAGCGCTCGCGACAGCTGCGGCACCGATTACCGACATTTCAGGAGAACAGCCATGGCCAATGACATCGCCAGCCACATTGACCTGTCACCTCACGGCATCCGCAACGTTCAGGAAATCGTGCACAACCCCTCCTACGAGCAGCTTTTCGCAGAAGAGACCCGCGAGGACCTGGAGGGCTTTGAAAAAGGGATTGTCACCCGGTCAGGCGCCGTCGCAGTGCGTACCGGCGTCTTCACCGGACGCTCGCCCAGGGACAAGTTCATCGTCTATGACGACGTGAGCAAAGAGCACCTGTGGTGGACATCCGAAGGAGCGCCCAACGACAACAAGCCCGTCACGCCGGCGGCCTGGAAGGCACTGAAAGCCCGCGTTGCCGAGCAACTCTCAGGGAAAAGGCTGTTCGTCGTCGATACCTTCTGCGGCGCCAATCCGCGGGTACGCATGAAAGTGCGCTTTGTCGTCGAGGTGGCCTGGCAGGCGCATTTCGTGAAGAACATGTTCATCCGTCCTACCGAGGAAGAGCTGGCAAACTACGGCGAGCCCGATTTCGTGGTCCTCAACGGCTCCAAGACGACCAACCCTGACTGGCGCGAGCACGGCATGAATTCCGAGGTGTTCACCGTGTTCAACATGACCGAGAAAATGCAGGTGATCGGCGGCACCTGGTACGGCGGCGAGATGAAGAAAGGCATGTTCGCGATGATGAACTATTACCTGCCGCTGGATCACATGCCCGCCATGCACTGCAGTGCCAACATGGGCGAATCGGGGGATGTCGCCATTTTCTTCGGTCTCTCGGGCACCGGCAAGACGACCCTTTCCACCGACCCCAAGCGCCGTCTCATCGGCGATGACGAGCATGGCTGGGACGACGAGGGCATTTTCAATTTTGAAGGCGGCTGCTATGCAAAAACCATCGACCTTGATCCGCACAGCGAACCCGACATTTACCGCGCAATACGGCGCGACGCACTGCTCGAGAACGTGGTGGTCGATGACCAGGGAAACGTCGATTACTTCGACCACGCCATTACCGAGAACGGTCGCGTCTCCTACCCGATCTACCACATCGAGAATATCGTCAGACCGGTGTCCCGCGCCGGCCACGCAAAAAAGGTGATCTTCCTGACGGCCGATGCCTTTGGCGTGCTGCCACCCGTATCAAAACTCACGCACGACCAGGCCAAATACCATTTCCTGTCGGGTTTTACCGCCAAGCTCGCCGGTACTGAGCGCGGCATCACCGAGCCCGTGCCGACCTTCTCCGCCTGCTTCGGCAAGGCATTCCTCACACTGCACCCGGTGCGCTACGCCGAGGAGCTGGCGTCGAAGATGGATGCCGCGAATGCTGAGGCCTATCTGGTGAATACCGGCTGGAACGGCTCGGGCAAGCGCATCTCGATCAAGGATACCCGTCGCATTATCGATGTAATCCTGGACGGATCTATTGAGGAGGCGGAAACAGCGATGATTCCGGTGTTCAACTTACAGGTGCCAAGGGCGCTGCCCGGTGTCGACACGGGCATTCTGGATCCCCGCGACACCTACACCGACGCGGCCCTCTGGGAAGAGAAGGCCCGGGATCTCGCGTCGCGATTCATCGACAATTTCGCCCAGTACACGGATACCGAGGGTGGCGCCGCACTGGTATCTTCTGGGCCACAGCTGTAAAGACCTCAGCCCCCGACGCCAGTCTCCCACGAACGGGCCTTCAGCGTGGGGACGCCGGCCTGCCGTAGTCCTCGAGCCTGGCCTCGCCTTCAATGGCCGCTGCGCTGCGGATTCTGTCCAGCGGACCAACCACCGCAATCGTCATGCGCTCTGGATGAATGTATTTCCGCGCCGCCGCCTGCACCTTTTCCGCAGTAACAGCGGCGATACGCTCCGGATAGCTCGCTGACCTGTCATGGCTGCCCCTGCGCAGCCATTCCACCGCATAGGCATTGGCGGCATCCAGCCCCGTGGCATAGCGCTCGGCATAGAGGCCGTCGACCAGCGCTCCGCGGGCGACAAGCAGCTCGTCATCAGTCACCCGTGTATCTCGCATCAGTGCCAGCTGGCGTAACGTGACGTCAATCAGCAGACGCACCGCCTCCGGACGACCGTAGGTGCGGAAGGTATAGGACCCGGGACCGCGAACGCCAGGCTGCAGGAACGAGCTGTTGTCGTTGGTGAGGCCCCGCAGCTCCCGTGAACTGCGGTAGAGACGCGAATCGAGGTGATAGGCACCGAGGATGTAATCCATGACGTGCAGTGCTGCTTCATCCTCCGGGGGAATCACCGGCAGTTCGTGGCCCATCACTACCCACCCCTGATCCCGGTCGACATCGGCCAGCACCAGTGAGCGCGACGCCAGCGCGGCGAGTGGATCGAACACGGCCTCGCTGTCTACGCTGCCTTCGGCAATCCCCGCGAACAGCGCGCGAACCTGCTGACGGGCAGTGGCCGGGTCGATATCGCCAGCAACCGCCAGCGTAATATTGCCACCGCGTGCCATCTCACCATGGAGGACTTTTGCCGCCGCGCCGGAACCGTCTGCGCGGCGTGCGAACGCGTGCCCCTCAAACAGCCGGCTCTCGAACAGGTCGATAGCGCCCTGCAGCGAGGACGCATAGTCGATGCCGCCGTCCACGCCAGCGGACGCCGCACTGACCGACGGCGCTGTCGCCGTGGACTCGAAGGCAGGCGCACGAATCACGCTGGCCATCAGCTCCAGCGCTGCATTGGCATCCTCGGCAAGCACATCCAGGGACAGCTGCGTCTCCTCGTGTCCGAGCGTCACCGTGTACTCCGCCTGCATGTCGGCGAGCGCGGCGCGGAACACCTCCTGCGTCGTGCCTGCCGGGCCGCGCCGCAGCGCCGCCGCCATCGCTTCGGCGGCCCCGGGATCCCCGTGGCCGCGGCCGACGCCGATGTAGGCATTAATGGTGACCAGGGGTGCGCGCCGGTCAAGCGCAACATAGGCGACGAGACCGTTGTCGAGCACCAGCTGCAGGTCGGTGGCGGCAGGACGCTGGAACGCCGGCGCCGGCAGCTGCATCGCTTTCGGATGCGTGTAGTCCTGGGCCATTGCCGATGACGCGGAAAACCATACCGCCATCTGCGCCAGGGCCAGGGTGGCGCTGAACATTCCCGCAAACCCTTTCATCGCATTGCCTCCGCGCTGGTCCCGTGGCTGCGCGAGCGCGCCATGCCCACGGTCCGATTGTCATCAATGAAATAGCGCTCTCCGAGCCGCGCAATATCGGCCGGTGTCGCTGCGTCCCGCGCATCGAGATAGTGCTGCAGGGTCTGCCATCGGTCCATGGTCTGGAAGTGGCCGATTTCAAATGCCAGGGCACTGGCATCCCTGGCCGTCCGGTACCACTCGGCGCGCAGGGCTTTCTGCGCGCGAGCCACCTCCGCCTGCGTCGGCGCCTGCGTAAGTGAGTCCAGCGTGGTTGCCAGCACTGTCTCGGCCTGAGCCAGCTGGGCTTCGTTATCGAGGATCAATTCAAAGTTGATGGTCGCGGGCACGCCAAATCGATCGGTATGGATAACCCGGGTATTGACGTTCACCCTCACACTCAGCCCTTCCTCGCCGGCGGCCGCGGCCAGGCGCTCAGCAGCGACACGGCCAAGCACGTCAAACGCCGGACGATCCGGGTGGCCCACCCCCGGGATCAGGTAGCGGTGTTCCACACGCGGCTCTATCTCGTCATTGCGGTAGACCAGTCGCCGCTCGGCCGAGGGCCGGGGCTCTACGGCCGGTGTGCGTGTCGGCTCCGGCGCCGCCTTCATCCAGCCAAAATAATGTTCGACCCGCGGAATCATCGCCTCGAGGGACACACCCCCGACCAGCACGATAGTCGAATTATTGACCACAAAATATGTCTCGTAGAGCGCGCGCTGGGACGTTCGCGTGTACTCGAAAAAGTCGGTCATGTAGCCCTCGGGCCAGAACACCGGATGAATAAGTCCGGTCACTGCGCTCAGCTGCTCGTAATACGGGGTAGACGGGGTATTGAGGTCGCCGAGGCGCTGTTCTACCAGAATCATGCGTTCCTGCTCGAACTCGCGGAAGACGGTGTTGACCATACGATCCGCCTCGATGCGAAAGAACAGATCGATGCGCTCCACCGGCAGGTTGATATCAAACTTCATGTACTCCTGCTCAGTGGTGGCTGTCAGGTTGGTACCACCGAACGCCTGGTACCAGCGATTCGGCGCGCCGCCGAGGCGGTACTTCGTGCTCTCTGCCTCCAGTGCAGCAAGCTCCGCCCGCAGCTCGGCCATACGCGGCGTCTCTGACTGATGCTGGTAGCTGTCGATCGCGCCGCGTTGCCGAAGGGCATTTCGCGCCCGGTTCTTCTCCTCAATGAGCTCGGCTTCGACGGCTTTCATGCGTTCACGTAGGGGCTGCTCCTGTCCCCAGTCCGTGGTTCCCAGGGTGGGCGTGCCCTTGAACATGAGGTGTTCCTGAAAGTGCGCGGCACCCAGCAGCCCCGGGGTTTCGTGGATTGCCCCCATGTCGGTGAAGATCTTTGCCGCAACGCGGGGATCCCCCGGGCGCTCCAGCACCAGCAGCCGCAGGCCGTTATCGAAAACGTGCTCCCTGATCGGCAGGTCGTAGCGCGACTCCGCGTTTGCCGCGCTCACCAACAGTGCTGTCGCGCCTGCAACGAGCAGAGCCGGCAGCCAGGCACTGAGAAAGCGAGAAATGATAGAGCCTTCGTCAGAAGCGATGGAATGAATCATGATAACGGGCCGCCATGCACAGAAGAGCGCCGAGCTTATGGACGCGACACATAAAATGTCAAGCAAGGCACGGGGCCCCGGGGTCTGCGTTATCGGTCACGCGGCGGCAACAGCCGCAGCGCGGATACCGTGCGTCGCGACGGCCGATGGCCTAAACTGATCGCTGAGTTCATACCCCGCAATGCCAGGTAATTTGCATGGTTTTCGTGAGAGAGGGTGCGCACAGCGCCAGCCTGACCGCCGATACCGACTCTGTCTGGCACGGCAGAAGTCGCCGGCGTGTCTTCGTCTACACCACGCTGGCGGTGCTTGCCGCGGGCCTGCTGTTCACACTGCTCCAGCCCGCACGCTACGAAAGTACAGCGACAGTATTGATGAGTGCTCCCACCGCCATCGATGAGCAGCTGCTCGAAGCGGACATCCAGGGCGTGGCGATTCAGCGGCGGACGCTGACGGGCAGCGAGATCACGCGGCGCCTCGCCGATGTTCTCGCCGCGGATTACGAAGTGACGCTGACACCGCTGGCGTTGCGCGGCATGCTTGAGGTTCGGCCGGTCCCCGAGACCAATCTGCTGGAGCTGGCGGTGGTCGGCGCTGAGCCGGAGCAACTGCCGCTGATGCTGGAACACTGGATTGAGGTCTACACCGGCATTCGCGCCAGGGAGATTGAGGCGCGCAAAGCGCAGACATTGACAGAAGTCGACGATGAGCTGAGAGGCCTGGCGGGCAAACTGGAAGCCGCCCGTGAGGCGCTGGAAAGTTACCGGCAAAAAAACGGCATCATTTCGATGGAGCGGCAGGAGAACGCGGTGCTGTCACAGCTGGACGGGCTGAACACCGCACTCAACCGCGCTGTGGAAGAGGAAGTGCGCAGCAAGTCCTATCTCGATACGCTCAGGGCTTCTCTGGATGCGGGGGAGCAGTTCGTTCCGGAGAACGAGCGCAGTGATGTCAGTACCATGGCCCAGTCCCTCGCGGAGCTGCGGGCACAACTCGAAGAGCTGCGCGCCCGCTACACCGATGACTACATCCGCAAGGCGCCCCAGCTGCGGGAAATCCCGGGACAGATTGCCAAGCTTGAGGCCGATCTGGCCAAGGCCTACTCGCAGGGCAGTCAGGCCGAGCTCGCCAACGCCCAGCGCGCCTGGCGAGCTGCGCGTGAGTCCGTAGCGAACATCGAAAAGCGTCTGGCGGAGCACAAGAGCGCCGTCGCCGAGTTCAACACGATCTATGCAAAGCACCAGGCACTGGCTGAGGATCTCGCCCGGCTGGAAGAGCTCAACCGGGAGACCCAGGCCAGGCAGGTACAGATTTCTGTCAGCCAGGTGGAGAAATATCCCCAGGTATCGGTTATCGACTGGCCGGCCCCTGAAGCGCAAAGAACAGGGCCTCCCTACGCCATGCTGCTGGGGGGCTCTGCGCTGGCATCCATCCTGGCGGGCATCTTTGGCGTATGGTTATACAGCTATCTGCACCCCAGGCCCGCGGCAAGCCAGGTGGTCACCCTCTCGGGAGTGACCCTCTATCCCGGAGACAGCGAGCGGGCACTGGAGCAGGATACCCGACAACCGGAAAAACTGACGAGAGACAGAACATGATTACAGCAGCCTCGCCGCCCCGTGCGGTGATCTTCGATCTCGACGGCACGCTGGCAGACTCGCGACTCGACTTTGCCGCCATCCGTCGGGAGGCAGACGTACCCGACGGTATCGGCCTTCTGGAGCACATCGAAGGACTGGACTGCCCCGATGAGCGTCATCGTGTGGCAACGATTGTCGATCGGCACGAAATGGCCGGAGCAGAGGCGGCGACCTGGATTCACGGTGCCGAACAGGTACTGCATGGTCTGCACCACCGCGGCCTGCCCACTGCCATTGTTACGCGTAATTCCCGTGCCGCCGCCATGCGCACCATGCAACGCCTGCTGATGCCGCAGGTGCCGCTCAAGGCTCGCGAAGACGCGCCGCCCAAGCCAGACCCCAGCGCGCTGCTGGCGCTGGCGCAGGACTGGGACCTGCCACCGGCGGAAATCGCCTTCGTGGGCGACTTCCATTACGACATTGAGGCCGCGCAACGCGCGGGCATGATACCCATGCTGTTCACGGCGGGAGCGCCGCCCGACACGCCGGCGGTGGGGTTCTTACTGCTACCGGTATTCGAGAGCCTTCTGCACTGGATCGATCGCGGTCATGTCGATGCGGGATAGTGGGCCACAGGCGATGGATGGCGCGCTCACCTGCAGGCCCGGCGCGCCCCCCGATCCACACTCATTGGATAGATAATGGAGAGATACAGATGACTGGAAACCGAGGCCTCCTGCCTGGCCGTTTTTTTATCCGCGGGCTTCTCCGCAGGCTCTCACGACCCGCCATTCTGGGACTGGCATTCGCCACAATCATACCCGCGCACGCGCAGACCCTCGATGATGAAGCCGTGGCCTGGCTGCAGGAATTCCTGACCATCGATACGATCAACCCACCGGGCAATGAATCCCGCGCGGTGGATTTTTATGCCGCCATCTTCGATGCCGAGGGCATCCCCTGGAATGCCGCGGAGAGTGCACCAGGGCGCGGCAATATCTGGGCACGCCTTGAAGGCGGCGACGAGCCGGCGCTGATTCTCCTGCAGCATACGGATGTCGTCCCGGCAGACCCCAAGTACTGGAGCACCGACCCACTGTCCGGCGAGATCCGCGATGGCTATATCTGGGGGCGAGGTGCGCTGGACATGAAGGGCCCGGGGATCACTCAGCTGGCAACCTTTCTCAGCCTGCATCGCGCTGGCAAGCCCCTAAACCGCGATGTTGTATTTGTCGCCACCGCCGACGAAGAGGCGGGAGGACTGTACGGCGCAGGATGGCTGCTGGAGAACCATCCGGACGTCTTCGCCGATGCCGGTCTGTTGTTGAACGAAGGCGGCAGCGGGCGGCTGACAGACAAAGGGGAAACCCTCTTCTCGGTCGAGCTCACGCAGAAGGTACCGGTGTGGCTGCGCCTGACCGGGGTAGACGAGCCGGGCCACGGATCCATGCCCTATCCCACCTCGTCAGTTACGCGCGTGGTTCAGGCGCTGGAGCTTGTCCGCACCAACCCGCTGCCGCCGCGCATTATCGGACCGGTCGACGCCATGTTTCGCAGCCTGGCACAAAGCGCCGACGACGCGTGGGCACCGGCCTACGCGGACATGGCATCCGCTATCGAGGAGCCCGGGTTCATGGCGCGCCTGCAGGCTGAGTCCCCTGCGCTGCACGCCCTGATCCGCGATACCTGTTCGATCACCCGCATGTCCGCCTCGAACAAGATCAACGTGGTCCCGCCGGAATCCTGGGGTGAGCTCGACTGTCGCATCCTGCCCGATAAGCCGGTCGATACCTTCGTAAAGGAAATCGAGGAGCTGGTAGCGCCGAGCGGCGTAACAGTGGAAGTCATCATGGCCTTTTCACCCGCAATCACGCACACCGGAACCCGGCTTTACAGCGCCATAACGGACATTACGGCAGAGCGCCACCCCGGTTCCCGGGTCATGCCGTCCGTCTCCACCGGTTTCACCGACAGTCATTTCACCCGCGACGCCGGCATCGCAAGCTATGGCTTCACGCCGGCCATCATCCCCGAGTCCGAGATGGTGCGCATCCACGGCAACGATGAGCGTATCAGCGAAGCCGCCTTCCGCCGCGGGGTGGAGGATCACCTGGCGATTGTGGAAGCTGTGGTCTACGACTGAGGCTGCATGGATTCCGGCTTCGGCGTAGTATCGGTGCTCGGTGGCAGCAGAGGGTACTGGATGTCCGGCATCTCGCCGGTCAGTGTCTTGAGGAAGGCGACAATGAAGCTGACATCCTCTTCGGACAATTCAGTACCCAGCTGGCTGGTTCCCATCACCGCCACCGCGGCTTCCAGGCTCCAGACACCGCCGGAGTGGAAGTACGGTGCGGTGAGTGCAATGTTCCGCAGCGGCGCTGCGCGGAATACGTACTCGTCAGACGCGGTGCGGGTCACCTCGAAGCGCCCCTTGTCACCGACCGGAAGAATGTCCGCTCCCGGCTTCTTGACCAGGCCGAAGGGGTAGTATCCCTGACCGCCAAGGTTCGTGCCGCTATGGCAGGCGGCGCAGCCCTTGTCGATGAACAGGGCGAGCCCCCTTTTCTCGTTGTCGTCGAGTGCATCGACGTCGCCCTGCAGGTATCTGTCGAACGACGCGCCCGGCGTGATCAGCGTGGCCTCGAAGGCTTCAATGGCCGTCGCCATGTTATCGAA
>Ga0209943_1000135_pt1 | contig 50875 bp, 50 predicted proteins | sample SalPonR1_B_D2_MG_FD_185698 | JGI IMG/M metagenome (GOLD analysis project Ga0209943, IMG submission 185698) | Salt pond soil microbial communities from South San Francisco under conditions of wetland restoration - Salt Pond MetaG R1_B_D2_MG... ... | reverse complement strand
GATCGCGTGTAAATGCGGTAATACATCCTTTAGCTTTGGATGGCCCCATATTGACAATAAGGAAATTTGCTACCGAGCCTTATACAATAAGGGACTTGATTGATTTCGGAACTATCTCGCCACAGGTGGCGAGCTTTCTGAAGGCATGTGTCGAGGCGAGGCTCAACATAATAGTTTCAGGAGGAACAGGAAGCGGTAAAACCACTACGCTTAATGTACTGTCATGCTTCATACCGGAGGAGGAGCGCATAGTCACCATAGAGGACGCTGCCGAGCTTCAGCTCCACCAGGAGCACCTTGTGAGAATGGAGACGAGGCCTCCCAACATAGAGGGCAAGGGGCAAATTACAGTAAGAGATTTGGTAAGGAACAGCCTCCGGATGAGGCCGGACAGGATAGTTGTGGGAGAAGTAAGGACAGGAGAGGCGCTTGACATGCTCCAGGCCATGAATACGGGCCACGACGGGTCTCTTACGACCGGTCACGCCAACTCGTCAAGGGACATGCTGACAAGGCTTGAAACAATGGTTTTAATGGCTGGACTGGAAATCCCTCTTGCGGCAGTAAGGGAGCAAATAGCATCCGCCATAGACCTGATTGTATACCAAAGCCGTTTCAAGGATGGAAGCAGAAGGATAACAAACGTGACAGAAGTGCAGGGAATGGAAGGAAATGTTGTAACCCTGCAGGATATTTTTGCATACAAGGTTCAAGGCAAGGATGACAACGGTATGATAAAGGGGTCTTTGGATTTTACTGGAATAAGGCCGAAATTCATGAACAAGCTCACTGATTCCGGCATACGCGTGCAGGAGGAATGGTTCAGTTGACGAATGGTGGTGAAAGCATGATTTGGTTAATACTTGCAATTATTTTTATTGACGTGGTCTTTGCTGTTTTTGCACTCAGCAGAATAAACACCAAAAGCAAGCCGATTGCCAGGCTTGAAAAGTTTTTTGATTGGGAAGAACATAAAAAAGAAAGGCTTGAAAGGCGGTTCACGAGAGCGGGTTTTCAAAATATTACGAGAAGTATAGGCGGATTCATAGTAAGGATGTTTTTGCTCGAGCGGCTGCGAAAGAGAATTGAAAAAGATCTTGAGCGTGCTGACATACCTGTAAGGGGAGAGGAAATGCTTCTGTTTATCTTGTCTTCCACAGCGATTTTATATTTCTTGACAGTATTTTTTACAAAAAGAATTATAATGAGCCTCTTGATTGTGCCTGCAATTTTTATAATAGCAAGAATTGTTGTATCAGCAAAGATTAAAAAACGACTTGAGACAGTAAACGAACAGCTTGGGGATGCTCTCGACATGATGGCAAGCTCACTCAGGGCGGGATACAGCTTCAATCAGGCCATGGGAACTGTAAGCCGCGAAATGCCAAAGCCCATAAACATGGAATTCAAGCAGGTCGTGAAAGAGACTTCATATGGCGTTTCAATGGATGAGGCCCTTGACAAGATGCTCGAAAGGGTTAGGTTGGACGACTTGGAGCTTGTAGTAACGGCAGTGAAGATTCAAAGGCAGATTGGTGGAAACCTTGCCGAGATTCTAGACAACATTTCGGGTACCATAAGGCAGAGAGTGCAGCTTAAGGGCGAGGTTAGGGCTCTTACGGCACAGGGAAGGCTTTCGGGTGTGATAGCCTCTGCGGCTCCGATTGTTCTTGCTGTTTTCATGGCAATAAACAGTCCGGACCACATAAAACTCTTGTTCACAGACAGTTTTGGACAAAAGCTGCTTGTCATTGGAATAATAGGTCAATTGCTTGGCTTCTTTTTCATAAAAAGGATAATCGAAATAAAATTCTAGGAGGGGTGAAGAATGGTTTATTTGCTTTCAAGTATGATATTTCTATCGCTCGGACTCTTGTTCACCCTTTTTGTGACTGTTTTTTATTGGAAAAAATTAAGCATACGGCACCGCCTTGAAATGCTTGACGATGTTGTAGGGAAACAGGAAGTCATTATAGAGGACAGAAAGAAATTGTCTTTTGAGAAGCGCGTGATTGAACCGATAAGATTAAAAATAACGGAAACCACGAGAAAAATAACTCCAAAAGGCACAATGGCAAGAATAGACGAAAAGTTAAAAGCAGCCGATTATCCTTTTCATATGGGCCTATTGAGCTGGATATTTTTAAGGTGTGTCTTTATTGTTGCTTTTCCCGCAGTTTACTTTTTCTTTTTCATGGAAAACACAGAGTCGCTTTTAATGAGGGTGACAGGAATGCTTGTAGCTTTTCTCGCAGGAGACATGATTCCGATATTTCTTCTAAACAATAAGATAAAAGAGAGAAAAATAAGAATGACGCAACAGCTCCCGGACATACTAGATTTGCTGACTGTAAGCGTAGAGGCGGGACTTAGCTTTGACGGGGCCATGGAAAAGGTTGCAGCAAGAGGCACAAACGAGATGACAAGGGAATTCGGCAAGGCGGTAAAGGAGATAGGAATAGGAAAAACAAGGCGGCAGGCCTTGACGGATATGTCAAAGAGGTGTGATTTGCCTGATTTGCAGATATTCATTTCTTCCATAATACAAGCTGAGCAAATGGGAGTAAGCATAGGTAAAATATTGCGAATACAGGCGGACAACATAAGGGTCAAGCGAAGGCAAAGAGCCCAGGAAACCGCCTTGAAAGCTCCAGTAAAGCTATTATTCCCTTTGATATTTTTCATTTTCCCAAGCCTTTTCATAGTCTTGCTGGGACCGGCAATGATAAAAATGATGGAGGTTTTTTAAACCTGGCAGAGATTTAAAAAACAATATTTGTGCATTTAAAGCGTGAATTATTCTGAAAGAACAACAAGTGCTTGTGGCTTGTTGTTTTTTCTTATGGTAACATTGAAACATGAAAAAAGATTGGAGGGTCAATATGAAGGAATTGTCGAAGAAGACAGAAGCTTTTACGGAATCGGTCATAAGGGAAATGACAAGAGTGAGCAACCACTATGGAGGGCATAATTTGTCGCAGGGATTTCCTGACTTTGGCAGCCCGGATATACTTAAAGATGCTGCAAAAAAGGCTATCGATGCCGAATGGAACCAGTATCCAATTACATTTGGAGAAAAAGAGCTCAGGGAAGCCATAGCGAGGAAGGAAAAAGCCTACAATGGAATCGATTGCGATCCCGAAAAGGAGATAACAGTCACATGCGGAGCATCCGAGGCCATGATATCCACAATGATGGCGCTTGTTAATCCGGGTGATGAAATAATCGTATTCGAGCCCTTCTATGAAAATTACGGACCGGACGGAATACTTTCGGGAGCCATTCCGCGATACGTAAGATTAAGGCCGCCTCATTGGAAATACGATGAAGGCGAACTTGAAAACGCATTCAATGAAAAAACAAAAGCAATAATAATAAATACCCCAAACAACCCGACAGGAAAGGTTTTTTCAAAAGAGGAGCTTGAGAAGATAGCTCAGCTTTGCATCAAGTGGGATGCATACGCCGTTACCGATGAAATATACGAGCATATTCTCTACGACGGCGAAAAGCATATATCAATCGCATCTCTTCCGGGAATGGAAAAACGCACCGTTACCATAAATTCAATTTCAAAGACTTATTCAGTAACAGGCTGGAGGGTAGGCTGGGCAATAGCGGACGAGAGGATTACAAGCCGAATAAGGAAAGTGCACGATTTTTTCACCGTTGGCGCTCCGACCCCCTTTCAGCATGCGTCAGTTACTGCATTGAACCTGAATAAAGAATATTACAGGGGTTTGCAGGAGCGCTACACGCAATCGCGAAATCATGTTTTTGAAACCTTGGAAGGGAGCAAATTCAAACCGTACAGGCCAAAGGGAGCTTATTATATAATTGCCGATTGCGAAGAGTTGATGAAGGAATACGGAATTGGCGAAAATTACGATTTCTGCATTGAATTGATAAAGAGGACAGGAGTAGCAGTTGTTCCGGGAACCTCTTTTTATTCCAAGAAGGAATATGGCATGCATCAAGTCAGGTTCTGCTTCAGCAAAAAATGGGAAACCCTTGAAAACGTAAGAAAAGCCTTCAAGGATCTCTAAAAACAATATTCTGCTTAAAGACGAATTAAACTAATCAATGTTCTTGACTGGATGGTTGTTGTAATCAATTATTTTAACCATCATGTGGTGCCATTTGTTAGTTTCTTCTTTCTTGAACAAATACTCGTTTTTGTCGACAGGAGTATTTGAATAAATTGTGTAAATTTTGAAACTAGATACATCATCAGAAACAAATGTGCATTCAACGGAAAGTGTGAACACCGTTTTGTGGTTTTCGGAAAGCTCTTTCTCGAAATTGAGCTTCAGTATCTTTGAATCGTTTGAAAAGTATGATATTGAAATATCATTTTCAAAAATTTCGGATGAAGCCAATTCTGCATAGTCAATAAAATGATGTTTGTTTTTTTCATTTGCATCGTATAAGCATATGGTTTCACGTTCTGTGTCTATGGCCATGGCCTTTGAATGTCCTGATGGATCTTTTATTCCGAAAAGTGCATATGAAGGAGTGAAGCCGTCAAGATTGTTGAAAAATCCCATGGCTGATTTGGAAAAAGTTTCGGAACTTTTTAATTTTTTTTGTTGTATTACAAAAAATATGACAAATGAGATTGCAATGACGGCAAGCGAAGCATATATTAACATGGGAACGCCTCCTTTATTTTATATAGTAGTTTTACCCTAATGGCAGCAGTCTTATTCTTAAAAGTTTAATGCTAAATGGATTTGATGGTATAATTAATTGTAAAAATAATGCGAGGGGGAGTTTATATGAATCTCACAATGGATTTGAGAGTATTTGAGGCAATGATTTATTTTTGGACAGCCACACTAGAAAAAGAAAAGGTTGGTGAAAGATATCTAAACGACATTGCCGACATGGATGACATGGAGCCGCTTTATGATGATGATTTCAGCAGTGAGTCCGTAAGAAAAATATTAAGCGCTATATCCAACAGAGAAATGTTCAGGCCTGAGAGCAAGAAAGAAGGAAGTTTTTGGAATTACAATATGTGGATAATGGAAGATCCCCAAGTGATGAAAATGATAATCGAAACGGTAAAGTCCATAGAAGTGAAAAACATTGAAAAGAAAATATGCGTAAACCATGAAGCATCAATTGAAATTGCCTTTGTTCCAGGGCATCAAAAACCATTTTATATAGTTGGAGGCAAATTATTTGTAAATGTTTTCATGTTCCGGTACGACTTCAACAAGGATGCAATAAATTACATCGACAAGCCGATTGAAGATTACTTGGCAGAAACAATATCGGAAATAATGTGAGCGACAGGTTGATTTTTTCAAAAATATGTTTTACAATAAAAACGAATATTAAATTTATATATAGATTAAAAGTTCGTCCGTATATCTTTGGTGATATGGTCCAAAAGTTTCTACCGGGTTGCCGTTAACAATCCGACTACGGGAGTATCTGTTTTTGACTCCCAGCCATTTTTGGTTGGGTTTTTGTTTTGAGGGGGAAAAATGAAGACACTTAAAGAGCGCATTTTGAAAGACGGCAAAGTATTGGATGGAAACATATTGAAGGTTGACAGTTTTATAAATCATCAAGTCGACTATAAGCTCATGGATGACATAGGAGACGAGATATATAGAAGGTTTGTTGATTGCAAAGTGGACAAGGTTCTGACAATAGAGACTTCCGGCATACCGGCAGCGTATTCTGTGGCCAGAAAATTCGATGTCCCTTTTGTTTTTGCAAAAAAGAAGCTTTCCGGAAACATTGGAGACGATTTGTTTTCGACCGAAGTTTTCTCTTACACAAAATCATGCCTGTACAAAGTCGTTGTGTCAAAGAAGTATTTGACTCAAGGTGAAAACATTCTTGTAGTTGACGATTTTCTTGCAAACGGCCAGGCCGCACTGGGAATGATAGATTTGGTGGAACAGTCGGGAGCAAATGTCGTTGGTGTGGCAGCCTTGATCGAAAAGGCTTTTCAAGACGGCGGCAATATTTTAAGAGAAAAGGGATACAGGCTTGAAGCCCTCGCGTCCATCGAAAAAATGGATGTTGAAGGCATAAAAATAAAATAACAATTTATAGGAGGAGTAAATCATGTTTAAGAAGTCTTTTGTAGTATTCATGTCATTATTGCTGGTTTTATCCATGCTGTTTGTGGGTTGCGCCAAAGAAGAGGCTGCGCCGGAAGAAAACGAGCCTGCAGCTGAAGAAGCGGCACCCGAGGAAGCTCTAAAAGTTGGATTCGTATATGTTGGACCTATTGGAGACGGCGGATGGTCGTACTCTCACAACGAAGGAAGACTATACCTTGAAGAACAGCTTGGAGTCGAGACGCTTTACAAAGAATCCGTTCCGGAAGGACCTGAAGTAGAAAAGGTTATGAAGGACATGATCGACCAGGGAGCGAAAGCTATTTTCGTTACAAGCTTCGGTTATATGGACTATGTGGTCAATGTGGCTGAAGAGTTTCCGGAAGTTACATTCATGCATTGCTCAGGATATAAAGATGCCCCCAACATGAACAATTATTTCGGAAGAATTTATGAAGCAAGATACCTGTCTGGAATAGTTGCAGGACTCAAAACTGAAACAGACAAGATTGGTTATGTTGCAGCGTATGAAATACCGGAAGTAATAAGAGGAATCAACGCGTTCACTTTGGGAGTCCAGTCTGTAAACGAAGATGCAACTGTAGCGGTTAGATGGACGCACACATGGTACGATCCCGCAAAAGAAAAAGAAGCTGCAAAAGCCCTTCTTGACGAAGGCGTGGATGTTATAGCCCAGCACCAGGACACTGCAGGACCGCAACAGGCGGCAGAAGAAAGAGGAGCTTTCTCAATCGGTTACCATACCGACATGAAGGATACGGCTCCAAATGCATACATGACTGCTCCAATTTGGGATTGGGGACCATATTATACAGAACAAGTTGAAAAGATAATCAACGGGGAATGGACAAACGAGCCTTTCTGGGGTGGAATGGAAAACGGAGTAGTAAAACTTGCACAGCTTACTGAAAACGCGCCTGAAGATGCCCAAGCAGCTGTTGACGAGGCGACTCAAGCTATGAAAGATGGAAGCTTGTCAGTATTTGCAGGACCGATATATGACCAAGAAGGAAATATAATGGTTGAAGAAGGAACAGAAATGAGCGATGGCGACATGCTTTCAATGGGATGGTTTGTCAAGGGAGTAGAAGGAAAAATAGAATAAACGGGTGATGATATGTTGCAGGATAAGAAAAAACTTGTAGAAATGAAAAACATCACCAAAACATTTGGAAAAGTCCAAGCCAACAAAGAAGTTTTTCTCACGCTTTACGGGGGGGAAGTCCATTCCCTCCTGGGTGAGAATGGCGCAGGTAAAAGTACATTGATGAACATACTGTCAGGCATATACCAGCCTGACAGTGGTTTTGTTTTTGTAGAAGGGCTGAAAGTGGACATAGCGACCCCGAAAGTTGCAATTGGACTGGGGATTGGAATGGTTCATCAGCATTTCAAATTGGTTGATGTTTTGACGGCAAAAGAAAACATAATTGCAGGACAAAAGGGCATGCCCTTTATTAATGGAGGGAAAATTACCGAAGAGATAAGGTATCTGTCGGAACGTTATGGATTGGAAATCAATCCGGATAAGAAGATATACGACATGTCGGTTGCCGAAAAGCAACGGGTTGAAATTTTAAAAGTGCTCTACAGCGGGGCTAAAATACTGATTTTGGATGAGCCAACGGCTGTATTGACGCCACAAGAGACAAAAAAATTGTTTGAAATCATCATTAAAATGAAAAAAAACGGCTGTGCGGTTGTAATAATTACACACAAGCTGAACGAAGTGCTTGAAATAAGCGACAAGATAACGATACTGAGAAAAGGCGAATACATTGAGACTGTAGAGAATAAAAATCTGGATTCACGTGAATTGACTGACAAGATGGTTGGCAAATCGATGAATCTTTCTATAAATAGACCCGAAACAGATGACAAGAAATTACTGCTTAGGGTAAGCGGTCTTACTGTCAAAGATATTGAACAGGTAAAGGTTTTAAAGAATATAACATTTGATTTGAGCGGCGGGGAAGTTTTGGGGGTTGCAGGAGTTGCAGGAAGCGGGCAGAAAGAGCTTTGCGAGGCAATTGCAGGCTTGCAGAAAATACACAGCGGAAAAATCAAATTCAACAAATCCAATCTGGTCGGAAAAAGTCCGAGAGAAATAATAAAAATGGGAATAAGCATGAGTTTCGTCCCGGAAGACAGGCTTGGGATGGGTCTGATAGCATCAATGGACATAGTTGACAATGTTCTCCTAAAGGAATATCAAAGCCAGAAAGGTTTTTTCCTGTCCAAGAAAGAGTCCAGGGAAAAGGCTTTGGATCTGGTTGGAAAACTCAACATATCGACACCGGACATCAATACAAAAGTAAGCATGCTTTCAGGCGGAAATATACAAAAGGTTTTGCTTGGAAGGGAAATTGAAATAAAACCGCAACTGATGATAACAGCATACCCGGCAAGAGGACTCGACATAAGTTCGGCTCATCTTGTCTACGACTTGATAAACGAGCAAAAGAAAAACGGCGTTGCCGTTTTATTCGTGGGAGAGGATTTGGACGTGCTTATAGAAATGTGCGACCGGATAATGGTTCTTTGCAATGGAGAACTTATCGGAACAGTGGATGGGCACCAAGCGACTAAAGAGGATTTGGGCTATATGATGGCCGGCAATCCCTTGAATAAAGGAGTTGACGATATATCATGATAAGAATAGCCGCGCGCTCGGAAGTAAGCAAAAATAGAAGTGTGCTGACAAGGATTGCAGCAATAATAATGGCACTGATGCTGTCTGCACTGTTTATAGTTTTTCTTGGGCACGATCCTTTGAAAGTCTATTTGTCAATGCTTGAGGGATCATTTGGATCTGTTTACAGGATAAAGGAAACAATAATAAGCACAATTCCTCTTACAATAACATCCTTGGGAATACTTATGGCCTTCAAAATGAAATTTTGGAACATAGGGGCAGAAGGGCAAATGATAATGGGAGCCTTTTTGGCAAGTTACTTCGCCTTGAATTATCCCGACATGAACAGATTGGCACTTCTGGCCTTGATGTTTGCGGCGGGGGCTGTTGGTGGAGGAATATGGGGTCTGATACCGGCATATTTCAAGTCAAAGTATGGAACAAATGAAGTGCTCTTTACGCTTATGATGAACTATATAGCATTGAAATGGATAACTTATTTGCAATATGGACCTTGGAGAGACAAGAACGCACTGGGATTTCCCAAAATTCCAAATTTCACTTCTAATGCGGTATTGCCCAAGCTGTTTGGAATCCACATGGGATGGTTGATTGCCTTAATTTTGACTGCCCTAGTATATGTTTTCATTCATTACACAAAAAAAGGCTATGAAATTAACGTAATAGGAGAAAGTGAAAGCACTGGAGCATATGCCGGAATGAACGTAAGAAAAATCATTTTGCAGGCAATGTTTTTAGGCGGTGCGCTTGCCGGAATATCCGGAATGATACAGGCATCGGCTGTAAGCGGAACTCTTTCGGTTGAAGTTACCGGCGGGGTAGGATATACAGCCATAATAGTCACATGGCTTTCAGGCTTGAGCGCTCCTCTAATCATTATAGTGTCCTTCCTGTTTGCAATACTGATTCAAGGCGGGTCATACATTCAGACAGCTTTTCAGATTCCGCAGTCTGCAGCCCAAATATTGCAGGGCATGATATTGCTTTTTGTTTTGGGAAGCGAATTTTTTGTCAAATACCAAATAATATATAAAAATATCAAATTGAAAAAAAGGAGGGAAAGTTAATGGCAATAATAGTTTTTCTTAATGCGGCAGTGCAGGCGGGAACTCCTTTGCTGTTTGCAACCCTCGGGGAAATAATGACTGAAAAAGTGGGAAACCTCAATCTTGGAGTTGAGGGATTGATGCTGATGGGGGCGGTGGCAGGTTTTGAAATTGGCCTTATGACATCAAATGCATATATGGCTATGTTTGGAGCAGCACTTGCCGGGGCTTTCGGAGGATTGATTTTCGCTTTTCTGACTGTTTCACTGAAAGCAAACCAGGTAGTTACAGGGCTTTCTCTTACAATACTGGGAACTGGGCTTTCGGGTTTCGAAGGCCAAAGCCTGATGGGAAAGGTTGTTCCGGCGAATGTCGGGAATTTCTTTAGATCATTTGAAATACCGCTTCTGAAAGATATTCCAGTATTGGGTCAAATTTTATTCAATCAAAACATATTCATTTATTTTGGATATTTCATGGCTGTTTTCCTTGGCATATACATGTACAAAACGCGATGGGGACTCAACATGCGAATGGTTGGAGAAAATCCTTCGGCGGCAGATGCGAGCGGTATAAACATCAACCTTTACAAATATGCCCATATTTTGCTTGGAGGAGCTTTATGCGGACTCGGTGGAGCGTACCTTTCTTTAGTATATGTGCCTGCATGGCAGGAGAATGTTACAGCCGGAAGGGGTTGGATAGCGGTTGCCCTGGTCATATTCAGCACGTGGAATCCCAACAAGGCAATTCTCGGAGCGTATTTTTTCGGAGGTTTGGACATAATAGGTTTCAGGCTTCAGAAGTTCGACATAAGCATTTCGCAATATATAGTAGACATGTTTCCATATTTGGCGACTATCATTGTTCTTATAATGATTTCAATGAGGAAAAGTAGAGAGAACATGCCGCCTGAAGGTCTGGGGACTCCATATTTTAGAGAAGAAAGATAATTTAAGTTTGCAAAGAAATGAAATGTGTGGTATCATTCCAATAATATAATTTAAAGGCTAAGAGTAGGAGAGTAATCCCGAATAAACGGACAGAGAGGAAGCAAACAAGCTGGAATTGCTTCACGGTTGGAAGCGGGACGAAGTGCACCTATGAGCTGGCAGCTGAATCAAGTAGGCTGACCCGGGTTATACCGTTAAAAAATATGAGAGATTGCTTGTCTCAATAGAGTGGAAAAGCGGATACATATCTGCCTCTGTGAGTATTTACAGCGGCAGATTTTTTATTTTAAGGAGGAAAAAAGATGAAAAAAATCAAAGCTTTTGGAATGTATTTGGATTCAATAGTAGATCGTGATCCTGCTGTCAACAGCAGATTGGAGGCACTGCTTTGCCATCCTTGCATTTTTTCCATTGCATCGCACCGCCTGAACCATATTTTATACTTGAGGGGGTTTAAAATTACCGCAAGATTTCTTTCCCAAATAAGCAGATTCCTTACAGGGATCGAAATACACCCTGGTGCGAAAATAAAAGAAAATCTTTTCATAGACCACGGAATGGGAGTGGTGATAGGAGAAACAGCCGAAATTGGCCGAAATGTAACCCTTTATCAAGGTGTCACCCTCGGAGGAACTGGAAAAGATTCGGGAAAGAGGCACCCCACAATAGGTGATGATGTCATGATAAGTGCCGGGGCAAGGGTGCTGGGACCGCTTAATATCGGAAAACGTTCAAAGATAGGGGCAGGGTCGGTTGTTTTAAAGGACATACCTTCAGATTCCACCGCAGTGGGCATACCAGCAAGAGTAGTAAAGAAAAGAGACGTAAAAATCCATGCCATAAGACGTTCAGGCACTTTTGGGGATCTCGACCAAATTCATATAACCGATCCGTTGGAAAAGGAATTGGAAGCCATGAAAGAAAAAATCAGCGAACTAGAAGAAAGACTCGAAGTGATCTTGGAACGCAAGGCAATTTAGGAGGGAAAAATGAAAATATACGAAAATGTTCTTGAAATGATTGGGAATACACCTGTTGTCAAGTTGAAAAGCTACTCGAAGCCTGGGATTGAAGTTTTCCTGAAGCTCGAATTTCAAAATCCGGGAGGAAGTATAAAGGACAGGCCTGCTTTGAAAATCGTAGAGGAAGCTGAAAAAAAGGGGGGGCTAAAACCCGGCGGAACCATTGTGGAAGCAACCAGCGGGAATACAGGGATAGGTTTGAGCCTGGTGGGAGCGGTTAAAGGATATGGCGTTAAAATAGTGATGCCTGAAAATATGAGCATTGAGCGCCAAAAAATAATGAAAGCTTATGGTGCTGAATTGATTTTAACATCAAAAGATGGTGGTATGAAAGAGTCGATAGGTGTCGCAGAAAAGCTTAAGAAAGAAAACCCTGAATATTTTGTCGCAAGCCAATTTGCAAACATGGAAAATCCAAAGTCTCATGAGGAAGGTACAGCATTGGAAATATTGGAACAAATGGACAATGAATTGGATTATTTCGTAAACGGAATCGGTACTGGCGGCACTATTTCTGGAGTTGGCAAAGTTTTAAAACAAAAATTAAAAAATGTGAAAGTCGTCGGGGTTGAGCCTTCAGGTTCGGCAGTCGTTTCTGGGAAAAAAGCCGGAGCCCACAAACTGCAGGGAATAGGTGCGGGATTTATTCCGGATACATTAAATGTAAGCCTGCTCGACGAAGTCATTCTCATTGAGAATGACGAAGCTTATGAGGAAGCGAGATTGATGGCAAGAGAAGAGGGATTGATGGTTGGAATTTCCACAGGAGCAAATTTGGCCGCAGTCAGAAAACTTATTTCAAAAATTGATGTTGACGAGAATGTCAAAATCCTTACAATGTCGGGCAGCTCGGGAGAAAGGTATTTAAGCACGGATTTGTATGAATAAAGTGATATAATTGTCTTGTTTCAAATTTAAAACAAGGAGCAGGAAAATGATACAAATAGACAAGTTGGGAATAGATGAAAACTACACCATGACAGATGCAATAATGTCTGTAAGAAAAGCCTTGATTCTGCATGAAGAGGGCGAGACCCGGATACCCGTAAGGACAAGCCTTAATATAGAAAGCAAGCAGGGAACGTGCCTTTTTATGCCGGGAATGATTGAGTCAATGAAATTGATTGGTGTGAAAATTGTTTCTGTTTATCCAGACAATGCAAAATTGGGACTGGAGAATGTTCCATCGGAAATGATTTTGCTTGACGGTGAAACCGGATATGTAAAAGCCATGATTAACGGTACAAGGCTTACGGAAATGAGGACAGGGGCTGTTTCTGCCATAGCAAGCGATCTGATTTGCCCGAAAGATGTCAAAAAGGCGGCAATAATCGGCACGGGAGGGCAAGCTCCTTGCCAGATTGAAGGTCTTTTGACGGTCAGGAATATTGATACTGTAAATATTGCGGCTAGAAGTTATGAAAAGACTATCGCTTTCGCAAAAGAAATGAATAATAGATTTGGAAAAAGGTTTGGAACTGAATTCTTTGCATGCAAGACGGTTGAAGAAGCGGTTAAGGAAGTTGATGTCGTAACAACTGTTACTACATCGAAAACGCCTGTAATAAGTCGCGAAATGCTCAAGTACAATGTTCACATTAATGCGGTAGGTTCTTTTAGAAGGGACATGCAGGAAATACATGAGGACATAATAAGCGATGCCTCTTTCATATTGGTAGATAATTTGGAAGGTGTTTTGAAAGAGGCGGGGGATTTGCTTATACCGATGGAAAGAGGGATTATTGAAAAAAAAGATTTTGATTCAGAGCTTGGTTCATTTGTTTCCGGCAGAAAAAAATATTGCAGGCTGGGAGGAGCAACAGTTTTTGAGACAGTAGGATTTGGAGCCCTCGATTTGGTGGTTGCAAATGACATACTTGATAAATTCGAATTAAAAGTTTAAAAAAAATGGCACAAGTAAAGGAACGAGGGCGGTTAGTGTAAATCCGTTAATAAAAGCTATCAAGGCTGTTTCGCTGTTTGTAGCTTCGGAAATTATGGGAAGCGTTGAATCCATGCTTGTAGCGCCTGCAGGTGCTATGCTTGTTAAGAAATTCAAGTGCTTTGCAATTAGAGGTATGGTGATTACGGCTATCAATTCCCTGAAAACATTGCTGAGAAATGCAATGGCGCCTATTTCGGCATTTGCAAGACGGGTCAGCATTATACCTGAAAGGCTGTACCAACCGAAACCGGATGCGATTGAAAGGCTTGTGCCAATATGGCGGCCCAGCATAATCCCTGTCAAGAGGCCGCCTGCAAGGCTGCCAAGAATTATCGACAAGGGAATCAGAAGAATTTTGGGTCCCAAAACCCTTAATCGATGAAAAACACTTCGGTTGTTTCCCAATTCAATCCCTACGGTCAGTATCAAAAAATACAGCGCGAAACCGGATGCATTGTCAATGAAAGGTTTAATTTCCGCGGGGAAAAACAGAAACCCAAACAGAATTCCTGCGCAAACTGATATGATTATGCCTATAGACATGACTTAACTCCTTTTAAAGAATCTCTTTGTAGTTCCGTAAACGAATATTATGCTGAAAAATACTGCGCTTGAGGCATATGCGAAAGAATCGATTCCTATAGTTTTTAGATTTGATAACAGACTTTTGTTCATTCCTATTGAAGAACCCATAAAAAACAATAGAAGCATCAGTCCCCAAAATTGAAGTTTTGAATTCAAGAGGACTGTTTTTTTGCTTAGGTTGGCAAATGATCCTATAAGTATTCCTATAAATAGAAATATCAAAACATTGATCATATTAATCCCCCCCGGTTCTTGTTGAAGTATTGATAGTAATAGCTCTTGATGCGTCCGTTGTAAAGTTTTCTGTTTTTGTCGGCTTTGATTCCGAAAGCCGATTCAAAGTGTTCATGTGCCGTTATTATGAAGTAGGACCAGTTGTCCAAAAGCATCAGCCTTTGGCCTAAAATACTGTATAGCCTTTCAGACGATTCTTTTGTTTCCAACCTTTCTCCATATGGGGGATTTGTGATTACACAACCCTTTTTATCGCTTGAACTCAATTCCGAAACATCACGCACTTGAAAATGTATGGAATCTCCAACTCCTGCTTCGAGGGCATTGGCTTTTGCGGCTTTTATGGCGCGTTTGTCAATGTCGTAGCCTTGTATATTTAAAGTAGTGTCCAAGTCCATTGATGAATAAGCTTTTTTTCGAACTGATTTCCAAACCGATTCGGGGATGAAATCCCATGTTTCAGAAACGAATTTGCGATTCAATCCAGGAGCTATATTGCGCGCGATCATCGCGGCCTCGATAGGTATGGTGCCAGAACCGCAAAAAGGGTCTATCAGGTCTTTGTCAGGATACCAGTTGCTGAGCAGAATCAATGCTGCAGCCATGTTTTCCTTAAGCGGCGCAAGGACAGGCTCAATTCGGTATCCCCGCCTGTTTAGGCCTTCCCCGCTGGTATCGGCAAGAACGGTTGCCTTATCCTTCAATATGGAAACATGTATTGGAAAATGGTAACCGCTTTCATCAAACCATTCAACATTGTATGTTTTTTTTAAAGATTCAACAATGGCTTTTTTCGAAATGGACTGTATATCCGAAAGGCTGAAAAGTTTTGATTTGATAGATTTTGCATATACTGGGAAACAGGAGTCCTTGCAAAGAAAATTGTTCCATTCGATGCTTTTGATATTTTGAAACAATTCCTCAAAGCTTTTGGCCCTGAACTCGGAAAGTTTTATGAAAACCCTGTCAGAGGAGCGAAGCCACAAATTGCACTTGCAAATATCTTCCTTGTCTCCTGAAAATTCAACACCTCCGTTGAAAATTTTCAAGTCTTTAAAACCGAGTTTCTTCAATTCTTTTGCTACAACGGATTCCAATCCGAAAGTCGCAGTGGCAATTAATTTGTATTCAGACATCGTAAAACTCCTTTCATGCTAGTCACAATCCATTATAGCAAATCAGGAGGCTTTGTAGGCAGTTGAGAAGGTTTTTCATTGAAAAGATTATCGAATTGTAATATAATTAGCATATGCTATTTATAGGAGGGGTAATATGGAAATACGTAAAGAGAGAACTAATGACAGCACCAATATCAAAAAAGTTATTGCGGTAATGAGCGGCAAAGGTGGAGTTGGAAAATCATCGGTTACGTCTTTGGTGGCTATGGCTCTTAAAAAACAAGGATACAAAGTTGGAATAATGGATGCCGACATAACGGGCCCGAGCATACCTAAAATATTTGGAATCAACAACCAGCGTGCTACCGGAGATGAAAAATCTATTAATCCGGTTGAAACTCAAAACGGAATTAAAGTTATTTCTTTGAATCTGCTTATAAAGGAAGAAGATTCCCCTGTCATTTGGAGAGGTCCTCTTTTGGGAAGCACGGTAAAACAATTTTACACCGATGTAAACTGGGGAGACTTAGACTACCTTGTAATAGATTTGCCTCCGGGAACTGGTGACGTATCCCTTACGATAATGCAGTCCATTCCTGTTGACGGGCTTGTAGTTGTTACAGCTCCGCAGGACCTGGTAACTCTTATTGTGAAAAAATCCATAAATATGGCAAACATGATGCATATACCGGTACTGGGAGTAATAGAGAACATGAGCTACTATGAATGCCCGGACTGTGGAAAAAGGCACAACATATTTGGAAAAAGCAACCTGGATAAAGTCGCCGAGGACATGGATATGGATATAATACATAAATTCCCAATCGATTCTCAGTTTGTCGAACTTTGCGACGAGGGGAAAGTCGAACTTTATCCCGAAATGGGTTTTGGTATTTTTGACGATTTTAATGAAAAAGTAAAGAAATTTATTGCAGAAAAGGAATAGATAAACTCTTTCAACAAGCTTTTGAAGAGTTCAGATATCAATATTTTTGCATTGCCGTATTGTAGAAAGCTCAATTTAAAATAATTCAAACATAAGCGAGTTGTACAAAAGTTAAAAGATTTGGAAAATCAATTGATAGCAATCGGGAGGTGGTTTAAATCAGAATAGCGGTTGCAAAAAAGGACGAAATGATTTCAGAGCATTTCGGACATTGCGACGGATATGAAATCTTCGATGCTGAAGAAAGAGAAGTTGAAGACAAAGGATTTCTTCCTTATCCGGGGCATAAGCCGGGCTTTCTGCCTAAATTCCTTGCCGAGAGAAATGTTGACACGATAATTTCAGGAGGAATGGGAGCGTCGGCACAGGAATTGTTTAGAAAAAGAAATATAAATGTTATAATTGGGGCAACAGGAAATGTCGAAGAAGCCGTCAAGAAATATATTGAGGGTTTAATTCAAGCAAAGCATTCCGTTTGCTAAAAATGACACAAGAAGGCGAGATGAATATCTCGCTTTCTCCAATAAATAATGGATGTGATGAAATGAACAACAAAGCAAGTATGATTGAAGATATTTTAAGGGGAAAAAATTTCAAACTTACTTCTTCGCGAAAGGAAATCATCCGCATTTTTTTAGGAAGCGACCAACATCTCAAGCCCGAGGATGTTTACGAATTGGTCAAAGCAAAAGGAATAAGCCTTCCTACGGTTTACAGGACAATAGACATACTTAAGAAAAACCAGATCATAGAAGAAATAGCAATAGGTAAACACAGATACTATGAATTGAAAATTTTCAGCGGGAAAAAATTGCATATACATTTTAAATGCGATGTTTGCGGAGAAATCTTCGATATCGACGATCAAAAACTTGTGATGGATCTTATCGATATAACAAGCAATGTTGAAAGCGAGTACAAGGTTGAAGTTGAAGATTTGATTATGGTATTGCATGGCATTTGTGAAAAATGCAAAAGCAGAAGGATAATATGATTTCGGGAGGCGTAAAATGAGACTTGGACTGGTGCAAATGAAAGTAAGCGACGACAAAGCCGCAAACATCGAAAAAGCTTGCCAAATGATTGAGAAAGTTTGCAGCATGGGTGCGGACATTGCAGTTCTTCCTGAAATGTTCAATTGTCCATACGACAACAAGTATTTTCGTAAATATGCTGAAGATTCGTCAGGAATCACCATCGAGTCAATCAAAAATATCGCTGTTGAAAAAGGGATTTATATCGTTGCGGGTTCCATTCCGGAGATTGATGGCAACAATGTATACAACACTTCATTTGTATTGGATCCGAAAGGTGAAATAGTTGCCCGCCATAGAAAAATGCATTTGTTCGATATTGATGTTAAAGGCGGAATAAGTTTTTTTGAATCTGATACGCTTTCGGCAGGAGAAAACCTCACTGTATTCGAAACGCCTTTTGGGAAAATTGGGCTTGCCATATGTTATGACATGCGTTTTCCGGAACTCATGCGGCTCCTTGCGCTAAAGGGCGCAAACGTGATTGTCATTCCTGCGGCTTTCAATAGAACAACAGGACCCGATCATTGGCAAATGACTGCTAAAGCAAGGGCGCTGGACAATCAGGTTTATTTAGCGGCGGTTTCCCCTGCGGTTGACTGGGATGCTACATACCACGCTTATGGGCACACCATTTTTGTCGATCCATGGGGAAGAGTGGTCGATGAGCTTGACGATGTAGAAGGCTTGATGATGTGCGAGATTGAAAAAGATTTGATTGAAAAGGTAAGGAACGAGTTGCCTCTTATGAAACACAGGCGAAAGGATCTGTATGAGATAAATTTCAAAGGAGATGAGATGTAACAATGGATTATAATGATGTAAAGAATGAAGCAAGGAAAAAAATAGGAAATAAATGCAAAGTTTGTCCGGAGTGCAATGGAATAGCATGCAGGGGACAGGTGCCTGGAATGGGAGGCAAAGGTTCGGGAAGCGGATTCATAAGAAACTTCGAGCAGTTGAAAAGCGTAAAAGTCCGAATGGATACGCTTTATGAACCAAGTGAGATAGATGCGGGCATTGAAATATTCGGAAGAAAATTCAAATACCCTTTCTTTGCCGCTCCGATTGGCGGGGTGAAAGTCAATTATGGCGAGGGGCATACAGACACAACATATTCGGAAGCTGTGGTCAAAGGATGTTTTGAAGCGGGCACGGCTGCCTTTACTGGAGACGGTATTCCGGAAGAGTCATACATCGGGCCCCTGGATGCAGTAGGAGAAGTGTCAGGATGCGGTATACCGACAATAAAGCCTTGGGACGTGGAAGAAGCCATAAGGAAGGTGAAACTTGCTGAAAAAAGAAATGTGGCTGCTATTGCCATGGATGTCGATGCAGCCGGGCTTACGGTGTTTGCAAAGCTTGGCAAACCATTGTTCCCGCAATCAGTGGAATCGTTGAAACAAATAATCGAATCAACAGAATTGCCTTTCATTGTAAAAGGGATAATGACTGTGGAAGGAGCCTTAAAAGCAAAACAGGCAGGCGCTTCAGGAATAATCGTTTCCAACCATGGGGGAAGGGTGCTGGATGATACATTGTCGACAATAGAAGTTCTTCCTTCCATCGTCGAAGCCTGCAAAGGAGAAATGAAGATATTCATCGACGGAGGATTCCGCAAGGGTACGGACATTTTCAAGGCAATTGCTTTGGGAGCCGATGCAGTACTGATTGGAAGACCGTATGGTGTTGCCGTTTATGGAGGAGGAATGGAAGGGGCGAAGCTTTACACCGAAAAAATAGGAGCCGAGCTTGAAGATGCGATGAGGATGACAGGAGCAAAGAACCTCGATGAAATAACAGTCGACAAAGTGGAATTCGCAAAATAAGAAAACAAAGATTCAATAGAAATAAGAGACGGCCTCAGGCCGTCTCTTATTAATGCGATAAAACATAAAGCATGATTGACAATTACTTTATGCCGAAAAGATTTCTCTTGTAGACATAATATAATTTTTCAAGCTCTGCCATTTTTTTCTGCATTTCAACCTGAAGATTTGAAACTTTTTCAAAATCGCTTTCTTCTATGGAGGATCTCAATTCCTCGAAAAGGGATTTTTTGCTGAGTTTGTTTTTCATCAGATCATGTCTCAGTTGATTGATTTTTTCCCAATTGACAATATCATAGTCAGTTGCATTTTCGATGTCGTGAAGCTTCTTGGATGCACGCACAAGTTCCGTGTTGGCATCCAGTATGCGTGATTTGAGTTCGTTGATCCACTGGCAAGTAGATGCTGTTTTGAGCGACTTGATTATGTCTTCGGTGAACACTCCGCCGTTCAAAAGTACTTCAACTTTGTCGGGATACAAATCCAAAGCCTTCACATTTTCGTAAACTGTTGCAGGAGGCACGCCGAACATCGAATCCCTTTCCTCGTCGGTGTAATCTTCGAATACGTCTTCCTCGCTTCTGTATGCCCTGTCTTTTTCAAGATAGAATGCATCGTCACCGGGTTTTTTGGAAAGTTCTTTTTCAATATCTGTCAAAGTAAGGTCGGATGCTGAAATTTTGAGGATCCCGTCGAGCATTGCCTGATATATTGCCGCAACAGACACATAAGTGTTTGTTGTAGGGTTGGGAGACCTGACTTCGAATCTTGTAGCCATCGGGTTGTTCATATCCCTTATCAAACCGGCCAGTATTGTCCTGTTTCTTGAAGGAGTTTCAACCGTGTGTCCCAAAGAAGTAACTATGCATACAGGAGCCTCGAAACCCGGCTTGAGTCTTCTTAGAGCGTCGTTTGTGTCGCTTATGAACGGATTCACAACCTCGTAGTTCTTGAGAAGTCCCATTATGGATTCGAATCCCAATGAACTCATATATGAGGATTTGGGGTCGAGCGGGGAAAAGAGATTGAGCATTTTTCCGGATTTTAGTTTTACAGCGAGACCTATGTGTGTGTGCTTGCCGTTTCCTGCCACTCCTTCGATAGGCTTGGCAAGGAAAGTTACATCAAGGTTTTTGTCGACAAAAGTGTCTTTGATTATATCCTGCGCGAACATTTCATTGTCGCCTGTCTGCATTTCAGAACTGTATTTCCAGTCGATTTCAAGCTGTTCCATGATGTAAGTGAAATTACCGTCGCTGTCCATAGCTGAAGGTACTCCGCCTACTTCCTTATGGCCCATTTCAACTTCGAAGCCGTACTTGTTGAGCTTAAGCAGAGATTCTTCCAGTGCTGTTTTGACAGGACCGATAGTTCGCTTCCAATACTGCTCTTTTAGGACCTGAGATGTTGAAAGTTTTTCTATATCTGCCTGTTTGCCTGGAGTCTTTACCCAGAATTCCAATTCGGTTGCGGTAGTAAGCAGTATTTCATCAATCATCTCGGCGCTTTCAATCCCGAATTCTTCAAGAAGCTTGCCGTTGGTCTTAAAGAGTGCCATCAAGTTTTCCTTAAGACATTTAGCCGATCTCTTCAAAACCGAACGAGAGCATACCAATTTGTCTTCGTGGCACAGAAAAGCTGGTATGATGAGTGTTCCCACAGGCAAAGAAGTTGAAGGATCCGTCAAATCGTAATTGTAGTCAATGAACCATCTGACATCTTTGTCCGGAATCAAATCGACCTTGGCATTGCTGAGGTCTGCGATTTCCGGAAGAACAACGCTTGAACCGTCTGTTTGGACTCCTTTAACGAGGAAATCGGCAATATCTTCCTTGAAAAGTTCAATTGGGATTTTTTCATCTGTGTGGTTATTTCCCAAATCAACTGCTACAAGCGATACGAATTTGATTTCCGGATGGTTGTCGAGAAGCTCCAATAAACCTTGATCGTCATATGTTCCGGGGTTGATGAAATAGAGAAGCTCGTCATAAATTTTTGAAACCATACAATCACCTCTTCTTAAAATATTTGATAATGAATAATTATAGCACAAAAATTACTAATGTAAAGATAGCAAATTTCAAAAATATTGCAAAAACATAGCAATTACAATACTATTAGGCATAAATAAATTATTTATTAAAAATTTTAATACGAATAATAATACGGAACTAAACGAATATTTATAGTTTAAGACGTAGTAATAGTTCGCTATTTCAAAACTTGTGCAATTCTAAAATATCGTTTAAGATTTAGGTGTGAATAAATACAGGAGGAGGATAAAATGATAGACTTGCGAAGTGATACTGTTACAAAACCGACAGACAGAATGAGAACAGCTATGGAAAATGCTATTGTGGGTGACGATGTTTATGGAGATGACCCTACAGTAAACGAATTGGAGCGTTTGGCTGCAAAAATTATAGGAAAAGAAGCATCGGTATTTGTGCCGAGTGGAACTTTTGGAAATCAGCTTGCCGTATTGACTCATACGAAAAGAGGAGACGAGGTTATTCTTGGAAAAGGGAGTCATATATTTCAGCATGAAGTCGGCGCCGCGGCAGTAATTGCTGGTGTACAGCTAAGACTCGTCGATGATGAAAAAGGGTACATGTCACTTGATGATGTCAAAGAAGCGATAAGAGGCGAAAACATACATTTTCCCGAGACGGGATTGATATGCATAGAAAACGCTCATTCAAACGGAATGGCTGTTTCTCCTGAAAAATATGAAGAAATACGAAAATTGGCCAAAAAGAATAAAATACCGATACATATGGACGGTGCACGTGTTTTTAATGCGGCAGTTTCTTTGAACGTCAATGTAAAAGACATTGCAAAATACGCCGACAGCGTAATGTTTTGTCTTTCGAAAGGACTTGGAGCTCCAATCGGATCGATTTTAGCGGGTGACAGGGAATTTATCAAAAAGGCCAGGAAAAACAGAAAATTGATGGGTGGAGGCATGCGCCAGGCAGGAGTCATTGCCGCTCCGGGAATATTGGCATTGGTTGAAATGGTTGATCGTTTGAATGAGGACCACGACAATGCGAAGATGCTTGCTTTAAAACTCGATGAAATTAAAGAGATAGACGTAAAACACGACAGAAATGACATTAACATGGTTTATTGCACAATACCAAAAGAATTGATAAAAGAAGAAAAACTGGTAAAGGAAATGAAAAAGAACGGCATATTGATAAATGGGGCGGAAAACGAAGAATACAGATTTGTTACAAACAAGGATGTAAGCAGAGAGGACTTGGAAGTTTTCATTAATGTAATCATCGAATTGAAAAAATAGAAACGAAGAATTAACCGAGTGTCAATTTATGGATTAATGTGTTATCATATGTAAAGAGATTTTTAAATTGACACAGGAGGTCGCCATGCAACCTGCCATTTATGAATTGAAAAAAGAAATTTTGGAATTGGAGAGAGCCGGTTATATTAAGAACCCGGAACAGACAAGGAAAATCTTGATTCGAATCAGAACAATTTGTGACGAAATCGAAGAAAGCTCGGTTGAAATGCCGGAGCATCCGATTGAATATAAAATAATAAACAAGCTGCCGTTCTTGCTGAAACCGATTCTTAGAAAAGATTACTTCAAAGGTGATTATCTTGAGAAATTTGCAGTTGAAAGGACAATGCAGCTTAAAGAGGCTGATGCTCTTATAACACACAACAATTTCTGGAAGGAACACGAAGATGTAAAAGGAAATGTGTTCGGTTCTTTACCTGTTGAAATGATGACGGCTAATTCGGTATCAAAGCTGTTGCAGATGGGATGGCGCGAAGCAAATGTGAATGTAATCGATTTCAAGATGAAAAATATCAAAGAAAAAGCTGTTTCAAGATTTTGCGAGAAGAATTTTGAACAATTTATTCTCGTCAAGGAAAAAGCCACTCGAACATATCTTGCCCTTGAATATGAAACAAAAAAAACTCATCTATAAGATGAGTTTTTTATAGGAATTTTTCCTTTGCCTTATACCAGAAATTATAGTTGTTCATTCTGAGAAGCTTTGTGCCGACTTCGGAATAACGTATGCTTATGCTTTCAATCTCCTTGTAACTGTATTCCATACCGTCAGTGACTATAAGTATGGAATTTTCATAGGTGTATTCCGGCTTAAGCCCTATTACTGTAGATTCAGGAAGAATGACGCTTGAAGTGAAGGAACGGTATGCCGTGGTGTTTATTGGCGAAACAGGTGTTATCTGAAGAATGTTTATTTTAGGATGGACGATGCTGCCCCCAAGTGAATAGTTGTATGCCGTGCTGCCCGCAGTTGTGGAGACAAGAATGCCGTCTCCGCTGAAATTTTCAAGAATGTCGTTGTCCAAAGTTATAAGCAAGTGTATTGTTGCTGACTTGTCGCCTTTAATTACAATTTCGTTGATGCCGATTACTTGCAGGCAATCAGTAAGAGTGCATATTTCGGCCTCTATATGTTTTATTTCATCAATCATATATTCTTTTTTTTCATATTTGTCTACAAAATCCTCGATATTTTGAGGGAGAAGCTCTTGAAAAAATCCAAGATGACCTGTGTTTATTCCTATAACAGGCATTTCTGGAAAATTGTATTTATGCATTGTTCTTAAAAATGCTCCGTCTCCGCCTATGGTTATCAACAATTCAGCATTTGGATCATACTCTGTCTTGACTTTGAAATTGCGGTCTAAAAGTGTTTTTACGAGAATATTTTCTGCATACAGAGACTGTGAATTGTTGTTTGATATGACGCTTATGAGTTTTTCATCCATTGGCATTTACTCCTTGAAAATTTGATTGCAAGCTAACATTACTATATACCAAAAGTGTTTATTTTGAAAGGTGTGTGGCATCATGAAAAGAAATTCCGACTTGAAATTCATAATTGATGAAAAATATGCGGACAAAAAAATCATAGAAATACTTTATAAACAAATTGGGATGTCGGGAAGATTTGTAAGAAAGCTAAAAAAGGGAAAATCCATAGAAGCAAATGGAGAAAAGACTTCGATTTACAGCCGGGTCAAATCGGGAGATTTGATTGAGATATATTTTCCCAAAGAGAAATGCGAGGATTTGCCTAATGAAGGAATTGAAGTATCTGTGTTGTATGAAGACAAGTACTTGTTGGCCGTGGAAAAACCAGCTGGTCTTTTGGTTCATCCCATAAAGACGGATCAAAACGACACGTTGTCGAACGGAATAGCTTCATATATGAAATCCAAAGGGGAGGATTACATTGTTAGGCATATAAACCGTTTGGACCGTGACACGTCAGGTGTGGTGCTTATTGCAAAGAATTCATATATTCATGATCAAATTGCGGTACAGATGAATAATGGAGAAGTTGAAAAAACTTACAATGCAATTGTTGAAGGAATTTTGGATAAAAAATCAGACCGCATTGACTGCCCGATAGGAAAGCCTGACATATTGGATATAAGAAGAGAAGTAATGGATACTGGAAAACCTTCTACAACGATATATGATGTAGTTTCCGAATCAGAAGCCTTGAGCGTTCTAAGGATAAGGCTTCTGACGGGAAGAACGCATCAGATAAGAGTGCATATGGCTCATATAGGCCATCCGGTGCTTGGAGATGATTTATACGGTCTTCCCAGCGAATTGATATCAAGGCAGGCTTTGCACGCAGGATCTTATACATTCAGGCATCCCGTGACCAAGAAAATTATCGAGATCAAGTCGGAATTGCCTGAGGACATGCGGGATATCATGGAAAGAAATAATTTTGAATAATTGCGACTATGTTATATAATGATATAAAGAAAAGGAAATGCCTGAGGTGTTTGTTATTTCTGATAAATTCAACCACTGGATTTAATACGGGAGCCTGCGTTTTTCTGTGGATGGCAAGCCTGTTTATGGACGTCAAAGGCAGGGAACAGGGCACCCACCTGGTTGTAACCGGGTATGAATTTAAAGAAGACGGCATCTTGGGTATGAAATATAGCTTCTGAATATCAGGAGCTATATTTATATTAAAACAAGGGCGCATCGGGGAGCAGAACGATGAATGAGACTATTTTAATTCTTTTGACGGATATGACAAGCAAAGTAGGGATTATTATCACCTTGGCTTTTTTATTGTCGAAAATAGCGGTATTCAAGCGTCTTGTCACGAAGAAGAATATAACATTGCTTGACAAAATAATAATGTCGATACTATTTGGATTGTTGGGAATACTCGGAACATACGCGGGAATTCCTGTAAATGGAGCCATTGCGAATTCAAGAATTATTGGAGTTTTTGTGGCAGGGTGGCTTGGAGGTCCATTGGTCGGCTTATTGAGCGGCCTTATAGCAGGCTCGCACAGATGGATTATTGATATAGGCGGTTTTACGGCAGTGGCTTGCGCAGTATCAACAATAACGGAAGGAATCTTAGCTGGATACTGCAGCAAATTGTTTAAAAATATACGCATGGATTGGCTTGGAGCGTTGGTAATGGGTGCAGTTGCCGAACTCCTGCAAATGTTGATAATTCTTTTGATTGCAAAACCTTTTTCGGATGCATTGGAATTGGTGAAAATAATTTGGCTTCCGATGGTGTTCGTAAATTCAATTGGAATTTCATTGTTTATCGCAATAACTCAAAGCATACTACTCGAAAAGGAACGAATAAAGGCTGAGCAGGCGCAATTGACGTTAAATATAGCAACCAAAACTTTGCCGTATCTCAGACAGGGATTTAACAAGGATACTTCAAAGGAAGCTGCAAGAATAATATATGAAATGACAAGCTTGGCTGCAGTTTCAATCACTGATGAAAATAAAATATTGGCTTACGTCGGAAACGGAAGCGAAAATATAATACCGGGAGAAATGAGCATATCAAATATAACGAGGGAAGTAATAAGAACAGGCAAATATAAAATAACGAAGCAAGTCAAGGAAATAGAACACAAGACAAAGGCTGAAATAAGTTCAGGGGTTATAGTGCCGCTTAAGGAAAAAGATAAGGTTGTCGGGACACTGAAAATTTTCAGCAAGGAAAAAAGAGGGATTACAGAGCATGATGTCCAACTTGTTCTGGGTCTTGCAAGACTTTTTTCAACTCAAATAGAGCTCGGAATGGTTGAATACCAAAAGAAGCTTGTGGCCAAAGCGGAACTGAAGGCTTTGCAGGCGCAGATAAATCCGCATTTTCTTTTCAACGCACTAAATACGATTGCTTCTTTCATAAGGACAAATCCGGATAGCGCAAGAAATCTTATATTTAATCTATGCGATTATATAAGGCAGAACATGCAAATATCACAGGACGAAATACCTTTGGAAAAAGAGATAGCTCATATTAAGTCGTATCTTGCAATTGAAAGGGCGCGTTTTGGAGATAAAATAAACGTTATCTTTGATGTGGATAAAAGTCTTAGCTTCAATGTTCCTCCATTGATACTCCAACCCCTTGTGGAAAATTCGGTCAAGCATGGGATGAGGGGGAGGCAGGAAGGCATAAGGATAAAAGTATTCATAGAAAAAGTCAAAGACTATTACAGCATTGTCATAGAGGACAACGGAATCGGAATAGAAAAAAGAATAATTCAAGAAATAAAGGGCAACAATATTGACGGATCGATAGGGCTTGTAAATGTGGATAAGCGTCTGAAATGCAAGTACGGTCTTGATTACGGCATGGAAATCGAATCCGAAAAGAATTTGGGAACGAAAATCAGCTTGAGGATTCCGGTTGAAAAAGAGCTGAATAGGGGGAGAATCGCATGATAAGATGCATTGTTGTTGATGACGAAATGCCTGCTGTAAATGAAATTAAATATATGCTTAATGAAATTGGCGGAGTTGAAATTGTTGCAGAAGCCAACGATATGGAGACTGCGAAAAAGGTTGTCTGTGAATTCAAGCCTGATGCGGTTTTTTTGGACATAAACCTAGGAAGTGGAGATGGAATAGAATTGGCGGATATAATCACAAGGGAAAAAAATTATCCGTCTATAGTATTTGTTACAGCCTATGACGATTATGCCATTAAGGCTTTTGAAGTGAATGCAATAGACTACATTTTGAAACCAATAAATAGCAACAGACTTGCAAAGGCTCTAAACAAAATAAGGGAAAACATGGAAAATAAAGAACAGCATGGAGCAGATGAAAAACTCAAAATATTCTTAGAAAACTACAACAAAAAAATTGAAAGAATAAGTGTATATTCAAACGGCAAATATATTCCGCTGGAGCCTGAAATTATTTATTATGTTACAACAGATGGAAGGAATACACTTATAAACACTGAAAAAGGTGAGTATATAACAAGTTTGACCTTGTCGGAGCTGGAGAGCAAGTTTAAAGATTACAATCTATTCAGAACGCATAGAAGCTATCTGTTGAACTTAAACCATGTAAAAGAAGTGTACAACTGGTTTAACGGGACTCTTCAGGTTGTCGTTGCAGGAAGCAAGGAAAGAATTCCGGTTAGCAGGAACAAAGTATGCAGCTTCAAGGAGATAATGGGAATTTAAATAAGTGAAGCCCAAAATAAAAGCCGCCTTTTGGCGGCTTTTATAAAAACTTCAGTTTTCGATGACGTTGAGTGGATTGATTTGCTTGCCATTATAGTGTATTTCAAAGTGGAGATGTGAACCTGTGCTGATTCCTGTGCTTCCCATCTTTGCGATTATTTCGCCTTTGTCAATTGGGTCTCCGGTTTGTACAGATGCCGATTTTAAATGCGCATATACACTTTTATATCCATATCCATGGGAGATGATTACCATTCTTCCGTACCCGCCGTTGTAGCCGACATAAGTGACTATTCCGCTTCCGGAAGCCAATATTTGAGTACCTTGGCTATTTGCAATATCGATTCCTTTGTGATAGTCTTTTTTACCTGTTATAGGATGGGTCCTGAACCCGAATGGAGAAGTCAAGCGGCCCGTGGCGGGCATCAAATCGGGTCTTGCATCAAGGAAATCCAGCCTTATTTCCAAATCCTTTGAAAATTTGTCAATCGTGTCTTTTTCATTATCTATCAATTCAATAATTTCATTGCTGTTTTCAGGAACATAAATGACGTTGTTTTCAGGAAGATTTACTGTTCTGTCAGACGAACGCGACAAGGGTTTTGACAAGTCGCTTGATGTCGGTTTTTTTTCTGAAAGGTTTAAACCGACCATGTCCCTGATTTTGTATTCAAGGACATTAAGCTCATCGAGTTTTTCAGAAACAATGACAGCATTGTTTTTGAGACTGTCAATCTGCTCTTCGTAGGAATTGTTGACAGCCATTAGATTGTTTGTTCTTTCACGGCTTGAATAAACTTCGTTTGTAAGGTCTTCGTTTATATTGAAAAGAACAAAGGAAGAAATTGTAAGGAAGAGCGCTGCAAAAGAAACGGCCAAAGTGCCTGAGTATACGAAAAGCTTGCTTAGGCACATGTTCTTCTGTTTCGAACTTTCATTTGAAATTATTACAAATGTGAATTTTTCCCTTTTCCACCTGCATAAAAGGCTGTATGTCCAAACAATTGAATCTGTAATTTTTTTACATGTGAATTCTATGAATTTGTAAAAAACGAAAAATGTAGAAGAAAGCAATGAAGCAATCATTTGATCGATTATAACATTGACTTCGTTCAAATAAACTACTGCGTCTATCATGGAGAAAAAAATAATTAGTGATGCAGCCCAAGATTTTTTAAGAATATGTGATAGTATTACAGTGGATTTTGAAAGAACATTATAAACGAAAGCTGCGATTGGCTTTATAACTTTTGCAGAGCGTATGTAAAATGTTTTTATGGAATGTATAATATTGTCTATGGTGTTCTTGAATTTTGGCATAAGAGTCTCCTAAATTTATATATGTTTTAATTATAGCAGGAACACACGTAAAATGTAATAGTTTTGTAAAAATGGTTTCATTGGAGGCAATCAATGAGCAAAAGAGATATTTTTCTTCCGGTAAGCAGGGAGGGTATGAAAAAAAGAAACTGGGACCAGTGCGATTTCATAGTAGTCACGGGGGATGCCTATGTTGACCATCCAAGCTTTGGAGTTGCTATACTCTCTAGAATACTTGAAAAAAATGGATACAGGGTGGGCATAATTGCGCAACCGAACTGGAAAGATAAAAATAGTATAAGTTTGCTGGGAAAACCCAAATATGCATTTTTGGTGACCTCGGGCAACATGGATTCCATGGTCAACCATTATACTTCAAACAAAAGAAAAAGAAGAAGAGACGCGTATACACCCGGCGGAGAATTTGGAAAAAGGCCGGACCGTGCTGTAATAGTTTACACAAATCTAATCAAGTCATGTTTCAAGGATATTCCTGTAATAATAGGCGGAATTGAGGCAAGCCTGAGACGAATGGCCCACTATGATTATTGGGACAATAGAATAAGGCGTTCGATTCTTTTTGATTCCAAAGCTGACATGCTGGTTTATGGAATGGGAGAGAAGCCTTTATTAGAGATAGCGGAATACATGGCTGCAGGGGTTGAAATAAATCAGATAAGGCATGTCAGAGGAACCTCTTATATACAAAATAGTTTGGATATAGAGCCTCATACGGTCGAAATACCGTCATATGATGAAGCTGTAAAAGATTCGGCGGCTTTTGCAAGAGCTTTCATAATCCAGTCCAAGGGCGACAATCCTTTCAATGACATGTCGCTGGGCCAGCAACATGGAAACAGATACCTCATTCAGAACCCGCCCCAATACCCAGTGGAGCAGACATATCTGGATGATGTATATGATTTGCCTTATGTGAGGGAATCGCATCCCGATTATGACAGCATGGGAGGAATTCCCGCACTAAATGAAATGCGCTTTAGCATAACTGCCCAAAGAGGTTGCTTTGGAGATTGCTCATTTTGTTCAATAAGCAGGCATCAAGGAAAGCACATACAGCAAAGAAGCCATGAATCGATATTAGAAGAAGCAAAATGGATGGCAAGGCAGGAAGACTTCAAAGGATATATACAAGATGTTGGAGGACCTACTGCCAATTTTAGAAGCGAGGCTTGCCAAAAAGCCAAAGAACACGGATATTGCGACAACAGAAGCTGCCTTTCTCCTTCTCCGTGTCCTAACCTTGTTCCTGACCACAGCGATTATGTTGATCTGCTTAGGGAATTGAGGAATTTGAACGGGGTAAAGAAAGTTTTCATAAAATCGGGAGTAAGATATGACTACATGATGCTGGACCCGAAGAATGAATTTTTCAAGGAATTGTGCAAAAATCACATAAGCGGGCAACTGAAGGTGGCTCCTGAACATGTTTCGCAGAAAGTGCTCAGCTATCTCAATAAACCGTCTTTTGACTCATACAAAAGCTTTAGGACGGCATATTTTAAGTACAACAGGTCAATCGGCAAAGAACAATTTCTGGTTCCGTATTTCATTTCAAGCCATCCGGGAAGCACGCTTGAAGATGCGATCATGCTTGCGGAATATCTGCGCGACATAGGAAGACACCCGGAACAGGTGCAGGATTTTTATCCGACGCCGGGAACGATGTCGACAGTAATGTATTTCACGGGATTGGATCCGAGGACGATGGAAAAGGTATATGTGCCAAAGGGAAGGGAAAAAGAGCTTCAAAGGGCATTGTTGCAGTATTGGAATCCCAAATACAGGTTGATGGTTTATGAGGCGTTGAAAAAGGCAAACAGGATGGATCTGGTTGGATATGGGGAAAATGCATTGATAAAACCAATAAACAAAGGAAAGGGAATCGGAGGTAGAAATGACAGAAAAGGAAAGGCTGGATCGAATAAACCAGCTCGCAAGAAAACAAAAAGGTGAAGGCTTGACGGAAGATGAAAAAAAAGAACAAAAGATATTGAGGGAAGAATATCTCAAGTCATTCAGAAAACAATTCCGCCAACAGCTTAATTCGATAAAAATTGTTGACGAAAATGATATAAACAAAGATTTGAATTAATAGGTTTGGAGGGTGCCAAATGAAGAGTATTGATACTGAAAAGAATAAGAGTGCATGGAACAGCTTGGAAAAGGGAGACTTATGTGAAATGAAAATATTTATTGATGGATACAAAGAATTCATTTCAAAAGCGAAGACGGAGAGAGAAGCATCGGATTATATTGAAGCGGAAGCAAAGAAGAAAGGTTTCATTGATTTGTATTCTGAAGATAATGAAAGCTTTGATCCAAAAGGAAAGTACTATGCAAAGAATCGCGGCAAGTCGATTATAATGATAAATATCGGGGAAAGCGATTTGATTGACGGCGTTAATATTATAGGCGCACATTTGGATTCGCCAAGGCTTGACCTGAAGCAAAATCCAATTTACGAAGACAGCGACATGGTTTTGTTTAAAACACATTATTATGGAGGAATCAAAAAATATCAATGGACTTCTTTGCCTTTGGCTCTGCACGGAATAGTCTATAAATCAGACGGTGGGAAGGTTTCCATAAGCATTGGGGAAGCCTCCGAAGACCCGGTATTTTTAATAAGCGATTTGCTGCCTCACTTGGCAAAGGACCAAAATGCTAAAAAAATGAGTGAAGCTGTTACAGGGGAAAGTCTGAACGTGATTATTGGAAATAGGCCAAGCGATGAAGAAAAAAATCCATTCAAGTTGAATTTGCTGAAAATACTGGAGGAAAAGTACAAAATTAAAGAGGATGATTTTAAGGTCGCGGAGCTTGAAGTGGTTCCTGCAGGAAAAGCGCGTGATTCGGGTTTTGACCGTTCCATGGTAATGGGATACGGCCAGGACGATCGTTCATGCTCATTTGCTGCGATGAAAGCCCTCTTTTCAAAAGAATCGTATAAGAGAAGCGCAGTGGCTGTTTTCAGCGACAAAGAAGAAATAGGAAGCGTTGGAAACACAGGGATGCTATCAAGCTTTTTTGAAAATTTCATGGCTGAAATACTTTTTCGTATAAAGGGGAGCTATAATGAACTTATGCTCAGGCGATTGTTGTCCAATGCCAATGTTTTTTCTGCAGATGTAGTCAATGGTTTTGATCCGGATTATCCGGAAGTTTCCGATAAATTGAATTCGGCTTATCTTGGAAGAGGGGTTTCCATTTCTAAATACGGGGGATCAAAAGGAAAGTCGGGATCAAACGATGCAAATGCTGAATATATCTCGAAAGTGAGGATGCTTCTGGAAAAAGAGAATATAGTTTGGCAGACAGCCGAAGTGGGAAAGGTCGACCAAGGAGGCGGCGGGACAATAGCCTATATATTGGCCAACAAAGGGGCTGAAGTTGCGGACATAGGATTGCCGGTTTTAAGCATGCATTCCCCCTTTGAATTGATAAGCAAGGTTGATTTGTATATGGCGTATAGGGCATATGAAATATTTTTTAGAGAAATGGCTTGATTTTTTAGGTTATTCTGTTATAATTCAATAGTTGTCATTTAGAGGCGTATGCATTTGCATATGCCTTAATTTTAATTAAGGGGAGCAATCATGAAAGTTTTAAACAAAAAAGAACTAAAAAAGTTTTACTTGCTGCTGGTGCCCATTCTTGTAATCGGGTTTGCATTGGCTGCATATGCAGAAACTGAAAACGAGTACTATGATGACGGAACGGATCTTCCAGTTGCTGAACTTAGTGGAGAATTCAAGTATGTCTATGATAATGAATTGATTCAAAAGGTTGAAACTGTCAATAAATTTACTTTGAATCAAGACGCCTTAAAGATGGAGAGAGTTTCTAATATAATGGAAGTGACTTCATTGCCGGAGGAAGCTGCTATGACAATCGTCAAGTATTCCAAAAAATTTGGAATTAGGACATCGCTTTTGCTTGCAATGATGGAGCTTGAAAGCGATTTCAAAAAATACGAGGTTGGGACGCATAATGACAGAGGCTACATGCAGATAATTCCAGGCACCGAAAAATGGCTTGCTGAGGAATATGGCGAGATGATAGGACTGAAATATAATCCGGAAAGAATATTTGAAGAGGAATACAACATAGGGCTTTCAGCTCTTTATATAAATATTCTCAGCAACGCATACGGAGACAACTTCAACAGAATTTTATCTGAATATAATAGGGGGCCGTACAATTTGAAGGAGTACTATCAAAAACACGGTACATACTCTACAGGCTACTCAAATAAAATTCTATTTTTGGAAAAGAAATACGAATCATTGAATTCATAGATAAATGCAAAGCCGCCTTGGAAAAGGCGGCTTTTTATTTTGCGTGAAAAAAACATTTAATATTAAGAAAAGGGTTTAAGATATATAATAAGTGTATGCCAACAATGACAAAGGTGGTCGGAAATGAAATTCCTCTCTAAACACACGCACAAATCAAAATGGAGATATTTAATTATAACAACAGGGCTTTGCATAGTCATATTTGTTTTCATGGGTGCGGCAAAGAACATAAAAGAACAATATCTTGAAACGAAATTCATGTTGGCCCTTGACAATTCTTTAGCTGAGTCAATATATACATATAATCTTTTCTCAAAAGACATAATGGTTTTGGACAAGACAAATTTTGAATACGAAAATCTTTATGGAGAAATATTCGATAAGAATGAAATAGTTAAACAATTGGAAGGAGTCCAAAAATACGTAACAGTTAATCTTGGCAGCGATTTGGAAAGAATTGCTGATTTGGCGGACAGAACACCTTTGACTCTTCAGGAATCGGCGATATTGCTTGGATATTGTGAACAGCTGAAAATGGAACCCTCAATTATATTGGGGCTCATAGAAACAGAAAGCAATTTTAACAAATTTGCAGTCGGCACATCAAAGGACCGCGGCTACATGCAGATAATACCGGATACCGAAAAATGGCTTGCCTACAGGTATGGATACCGTCTTGGCGTGCACTATGATTCTTCAAAGATTTTTGAACCAGAGTACAATTTCGCACTTGGGACAATATATCTGAATCATTTGAAGAGAGTTTACGGAGACGACTACCATAAAATATTGTCCGAGTACAATAGAGGACCCTACAATTTGAAAAAGTATTACAACAAACATAAAACTTATCAGACCAGCTATTCGAAACTTGTGCTTAAAAAGTCGGAAAAATACAGAGTATTCGATTGACAATCAGTATTGCAATTTGACAAATGAGACTCGGGCCAAATGGCTTGGGTCTTTTGTATTTACGATTATTGTATTGATGGAGTATGATTATGTTGAAAAGGACAAAAATCATAATGCACACAAAAAATGTGACCCGAACTGTTTGTTTTGCATCTAAACAGTAGGAGGAAAAAACATGCAGGATAAATTAAGATGGATAAATGAAATAATGGATGAGCATGGCGATTATCTAAAGAGGACTGCAGCCATAATCACCAGCGACACATCTCTTGCAGAGGACTTGGTTCAGGAGACATTCCTGAATTTATACAGGAATTCAAATAGTTTCAGAAGGGAAGCGAAGGTTCGTACATATCTATATAGGATTCTCATGAACAACATTAAGATGCATTATAGAAAGAGCAAACCAAAAGAATGTGCATTTGAAATAGAGAGAGCCGGAAGTGTGTCTTTTGAAAATGAAACCGTCGACGCAATGGACATAAACAATGCAGTATCTAAATTAAAGCCGATATACAGGCAGATTGTAGTTTTGCATTATTTTGACGGGATGAGCATAGATGAAATCTCGGAAGTTATGGATATTGGAAACAGTGCAGTGAAGATGCGACTGAAGCGTGCGAGGGAACAGCTTCGCAGGCATCTTCTGGAAGGGAGGGACACGGTTTGAAAAAATGGAGTGATTCGATGGATGAAATAAAGTTTGAAGGCCGGGAAAGAGTAATTGAAGAAATAATGAGGATGGAGAGCGAAAAGCTTTCGGTTTGGAATAGAATAAGCAGATTTATGAACAGGGAATTGGAAATTCCTCTTGCGGCGGCGGCATCGGTTTGCATGATAGCGCTTATGCTGGGTACATCTGGAATCGACATCAAGGGAGATATGGCGTATTCATATTCGATTACCGTTGTCGATGAAGGGGGGCAATATGAAACATATTAGAATAAAGATAAAAACACTTGTAATACTGACGGTCGCTCTGATTTTGACCGTCATCTATGCCGACAGCATATTTTGGCTGGGAATAAGCGCATACAATAAAGTGGCTCCGGATGGACATGAAGTGAATTTGATGAACATATCGGCAGACAGCCCCGAAAATGAAAACAGGAGGCTTGAGCAGATATTGACCAACCATAATTATAATATATACGATCTGGTGTGGATAGAAGACGGGGCGACTTTCCAAGGAACACACATAAGGGGCATCGACAGCAGAAAGGTGTACGAACAATTTCTTGAATTTTCGGAAGAGGAGGACCTTTTAAGTGAAAATATAGATTATGTTTTGAATGTCGCTCTTGTGCAATGGTTCGGAGGGGAATCGGAGAAAGCGATATCGATAATTGAATCGATCGAACCTGCGGAACTTGAAGGGGACGCGCATGACGAATATCAAATCATACAGGCGGGAATAGGGCTTACATACCATGATCTGGACAAAGTGAAAAATTCTCTGGAAAAAATCAAAGGAGATGATTACTGGAAACTTGCGCAAAAAATCAAAGAATTCATTTCATCGTTTTATGGTGGCGGTCTCGAGTACGAGGATGTCGAAATAGGGCAAAAAACAATAGACGGCAACAGATACATCGGCTACTACAGCGAAATGATATCATTGACAGATTTATGGAATTCAGAATACAGGGAAAAAAGAAACGAAGAAAATAAAAGCAATTCCACCAGAATACTTTATGGATACGTGACCAGGGGCGGGAAAGCTCTTGAGGGCGTCTTTTTGTATGAGGACATAAGCAGCGGCATGAGTTCGAGAGAGGGTTTTGACAGGGAAGTGTTTGTAACGGACGCAGAAGGACGATACCAAATAAAGGAGCTTAATCCCGAAACGAGGCATATAGGAATGGCTATTCCATGGCACCTCATACATGATCAGCAATTGAAAAAAAACAATAAAGTGGAGGAGGAAACAGAAACGGTCGACTTCGATTTGAAAGACGGCGTCAGGTTCACAAGCCTTTCAATAGAGGATGGACAATTGCTTTATGAAATATCGGATGAGGCAGGGAATGAAAACCGCAGTTACTTCATGAAGATAAGGTCGACCAATCCGGCTTATGATATCAACGGATCAGAGATAGATTGGGAAATAAAGTCGAGCGATATGATTGGAACAATACCGCTTGATGAAATAGCAAAGCGATCGAGCTTTTCATTCTCTTATGGCTCGTCTGAAGAAGAGCTTGACATCAAAAGATTTCTTGAACCTCTTTATCTGACGGATGAGTATTACTTTGAAGTCAGGCCTATTGATGAAGACAGGTCAAACTTCAGCTGGAACGGATTGTTCAGCGATGCATTGGCATTTTCTCTGCATGTGGAAGGCCGAGACGAGATGAGCAAAGGGGATGCTTTGCTTTCAGAAGGCAAAGTCGAGCAGGCAATGAAGTGGTATGACACGGATGGTTCAGCTCATAGCCTGAAAGTCCTTGCCGCCCTATACACCCGTGGATACATCATAAATGAAGAGAATTCAGCAGCATGGGAATTGGGCGGAGCCGACCATTTCAAGGCGGCGGAATATTTGGAGCGGCTCATAGAAAAAGACGGCAGTACAAACGACAGACTGAATCAGCTTGCCAGGCAGTATAAAAAGAGCTTTCAATATGAAAAAGAAGGGGAAGTTCTACTCAAATTAAGAGATGCGGCAGAGCCTGGCGATTCTGGAAACGCATATCTTGAAATGAACATTGCAAATAACATGATAATGAGAGGGCGTTACATTGATGGAACAGACCGTTATTTTGAAGTTGGGGACCCTGAAATTGACGGGGACAGATATTTTGCATATTTCATTTTAGGAATGAGAACAGAACTTCTTCCTGACGAGTATTCCAAGGAACTGCTTGAAATTGAAGAAATAAAAGACTATGAAACATTCAACCAAATGATAGCGGAAGGCGACTACATCGATGCATGGGAATGGATGCATAAAATGCCGGAGGGCGACATTAAAACATTCTACACGCTTTTGATGCTCGACAGAATGAATCTTGATGGAATAAGCTTCAAGGACATGAAGGTGGAGTTGGGGCTTGAAGAAAATGACAGGTTCATAGATTTCTATGTGGAAGAGACAATGAAAATGGAAAATGAGCGGCTATCAAATGTTTTGAGGCTTTTAAAAGAAGACTACAACTGGTTTTGGAGAGACATGTCGGATGAAAGCGAGTCCATGAGGGATAGAAATGTGAATGACTGATTTTAATGCATGGCGAAAAATTAAAACGTGCAAAGACTCGGGCGGCATGTCAGCTCGGGTCTTTTTCGCAGTCCAGAGGCTGCGCGGCATTGGCCCAAATATGTTGCGCGGGCAATGGAAGGGTTAACAATTATACAAGGTGATTGCATGCGTTGCAGGGCAGAACAGTTTTTCACAGGGGGATTTTTCTTTGGAAAGGTCAATACGCAAGAGATTGAGGGAAGGTTGAACGAACTGGCTGAAATGGGATGGAGAGTCGTTTCGACTTCTACCATGCACAGATTTTTCGGAGAGTCTCACTACATGACCGTGATTTTGTCAAAGGAATAATGACCTTATAATGATCGAATAAATATTTTTCAGAACAGCAAAAAGGCTCAAGTCTGATTTCCAGGCTTGAGTCTTTTTTGGTGGTGCCGAAGGCGGGAGTCGAACCCGCACGAAGTTGCCTTCACAGGATTTTGAGTCCAGCGCGTCTGCCAGTTCCACCACTTCGGCTCGGTGACAAAATCTATAGTATCATAAACAAATTGCGATTTCAATATAAAATATGAAAATATTAAGGCCTATATGTGCTTTGGTTATGTTGAATAAAAAACGCAAATGTCTAATTTTGTTGTAAATATTGCCCCTTGGGTGTATAATGGTTTCAAATAATGTTTTTAAATATGGCTTGACAGGGAGTGTTACAGTTGGATCCACTAACACATGGGGTTATAGGTTTGGCAATTTCAACATTCAGCGGTACACCGATTGAAATGACAAATCCCATAACATTGGGATGTTCCATAGGGGCGATGGCCCCTGATATAGATGTAGTGACAAAATTTATTTGGGATGATTCGGTCTATCTCAAGCATCATAGGGGATTCTCTCATACGATGCCGGCTTTGATTGGTCTTTCAGGCGTGATTACAGGCATATTGCACCTGCTTTTTCCAGAGAGCGCAGTAATGGGCATTTTCCTATGGACTATGATAGGCGCACTTTCGCATACTTTGTTCGATATACTAAATTCGTATGGAGCAAGGCTTATTCCCTTTGTAAAGAAGAAGTTTAAGCTGAATCTGCTTATGCTGTATGACCCGGTAGTTACCCTTCTTGCTTTGGTTTTGATATTCAAAACACAGAAGAGCACGATGGTTTACATGGGATCGGCAGCAATATTTATTGTCTACCTTTTTGCTAGACACATGATGAGAAAACGAGCCCGAAAAATAATAGAAAACAATTTTGCACACGGATATAAAATCATCAGCGTTGATGTTTTGCCGGCTCTAATGGCTTTCCATAAATGGAACTTCGTAGTAAACACCAACAGCCACAACATTGCGGGACAGGCAAACATACTGAACAAGCGCATAGATATAAGAAAGAAGCTAAGGCGCGAAGACAAGGACTTGGTCAAGGTATTCAATCGATCCAATGCAGGTAAGTACTTTACCAAGCTTTCACCTAATTGTCATGTTTCTTTGAAAAAAGATAAAGGAAGAATGATGCTTGAAGGAATAGACTTGAGATATTTTATGAGGGATAATTTCATGCACCACGCCACAGTTGTCATTGACGAGAATCTCAACATCGTAGAATCATTTTTGCAGCCGTATAAATACGAAAAGAGAATACCTGTAGTTGAACACTTTAAAGCCGGATAATCCGGTTTTTTTTATTTTGCAGGATTTCGGGAAATATTATGGAACATAATCAAAGTAAGGAAGGTCTAATAAAAATAAATCTTGGGAAAGGAGTGAAAAAAATGGATTCCCTGGAAAAGAAATTAATAATGGAGTCTCAAAAGGGCAACATGGAAAGCTTTGAAAAGCTTATCAAGGAATATCAGAAGGGCGCTTACAACATTGCTTACAGGATGCTTGGAAATACAGAAGACGCAAAAGACGCTTCACAGGAAGCAATAATAAAAATTTATAAATCCATAGGCGGCTTCAAGATGAAATCAAGTTTCAAGACATGGTTCTATAGGGTTGTGACAAATACATGTTTGGACTACAGGCGAAAAAGGAGCAGAAACAAGGTGCTTTATCTTGACAAGGCAATAAATACCGAGGAAGGAAGCTTTCAGAGGGAAATAGAAGATTCGTCGGACGGACCAGAGGAAATGCTTGTTAAGAATGAAAACACAAAAACATTGCAAAGATATATTACCGGAATGCCTGAAAAATATGCGATGGCCATAATACTTAGGGATGTAAAAGGTTTCAGCTATTCTGAAATGGGAAAAATTTTGGATTTGCCTGAAGGAACAGTAAAATCGAGAATAAGCAGGGCCAGAATAATGCTGAAGGACATAATTGAAGACAATTTGGAACAAAATGATATAAAGACTGTCTAATTATAGGAAAGGAGGGATGGAAATGAACTGTGAATTTGACAAGACAAAAATAAGTGCATATATAGATGGTGAGTTAAGCACTGAAGAAATTCGTGAAACTGAGGAGCATATCAAATCATGCAGCGAATGCAAGGCTTTTTACGAAGAGCTGATGGAAATGAAGGAAATGCTTTTTGAAATGGAAGAAATTGAGCTGCCACAAGGATACGAAGATGAATTGCATAAAAGGCTTTCAAGCTCATTCGGAATGAATAAGGCGAAAAAGAATTACAATTGGAAAAAATGGACTGCCGTAGCGGCAATTTTACTTGTCGGATTTGTATCATACAATGTGTGGAAGCCGGCGGGATTAATGATGAAGTCTGCAGAAGATGGCATGGCTGCAGAAACTGTGGAAATGTCAATTGCGGCTGAACCCAGAATGCCGGATAGGGCACTAATCGAAGAACAGGGTTACGGGAACAAGAGTGAAACAGCGACAGACTATGAATCAAGAGAAGGCTCGGCAGACATTAATGATGAAGGCAGGAAGATAATAAGAAACGGCTATATAAATCTTGAAGTCGACAGTTTCGAGGTAGCTCATGAAGAGATAGTTTTTTTGACAGAAGCTTCAGGCGGGTTTATACAAAACTCTAGCACAGGGAAAAGATATTACAATGGATCTGAAAATCAAAACACATTTCTAGTTGGATCTTTGAATCTCAGGATTCCGGAAGAATCATTCATGGATGTTTACAATAAAATCAAGGAACTCGGAGAGGTAAGCGATTCTAACATAGGCGGTAGTGATATAACATTCCAATACAATGATATATCGAGCCAAATAGACAATCTTGATGTTCAGGAAGCAAGGCTTAGGGAAATAATGGAAAAAGCTGAGACTGTTGAAGAGCTTCTTCAAGTGGAACGCGAACTCAACAGGGTGAGAACTGAAATTGATCGAATGACAGGGATGATAAAGAACTGGGACAATCTTGTAAGTTATTCCACAATCAATGTACAATTGACGGAAGTTGAACCGAAATCGACTGAAATTGAGGGTTTTGAAAATGACTTCTGGGAAAAGGCAAAAAGAGAATTTGTAAAATCCATAAACAGAGTTATTATTATATCCCAGGATTTGTTCGTATGGTTTATTGCAGTTCTTCCATTTGTATTTATTATAGGGTCGATCACAATCGTTGCGGCTATTGTTTTAAAGAGGAAAAGAAAAAGGAAATAATGCTCGGGCGCACCTTAAAAAAGCTTTCCTGCAATTGGCAGGAAAGCTTTTTCTTTTACTGCAATGATTTTATTGGTAGAATAAAATTACAAAGAGAGGATGATGAAATGAAAAAAATAGTGATAATTGATGGACACAGCTTGATATATAGGGCTTTCTATGCTTTGCCCGAATTAATGACTGCTGAAGGACTTCACACTAATGCAATCTACGGTTTTCTCAACATGCTAAACAGGGTCATACAAGAGGAATCCCCCGAATATATAAGTGTGGCTTTTGACATGAAGGCGGCTACGTTTAGAAATGAGGCATATGAAGAATACAAAGCGAACAGAAAAAAGATGCCTCTTGAATTGAGGGAGCAGATTCCGGCGATTAAGGAAATTCTTGATGCCTACCGAATACATAGGATGGAATTCGAAGGATACGAGGGCGACGACCTGATAGGGACAGTAGCAAAGGCATGCGGAAGCCAGGGGATAAATGTTTTAATTGTTACCGGAGACAAGGATGCGCTTCAATTGGTAGACGACAATATAGGAGTTATGTTGACAAAGAAAGGAATAAGCACAACAAAATTGTATGACAGTCAAGCAGTACTCGAAGAATTCGGAGTATTGCCAAAACAAATTGCCGATTACAAGGGGCTTGTAGGGGACAAATCGGACAATATTCCCGGCGTTAAGGGCATAGGCAAAAAAACGGCGGAAAATTTACTTAACCGTTTCAACACTGTTGAAGAATTATACAAAAGGCTGGACGAATTAGAGAAAAAGAATATAAGGGACAAGTTGGAGACTGAATCCGAAAAGGCTTTCCTCAGCAAGCGGCTTGCGACCATATCTGTAAACGTTCCAATTGAATTCAACATGGAAGAACTGGTTTACCACCAACCCGATTGCGAGAGGCTCAGGGAACAATTTGTAAAATACGAATTCAAGAGTCTATTGCTTAAAACAGCAAACGAAAACAATTTAAATAAATCGAATGAAATAATAGAGTCAAAGGTGATTGAATCGGAAAAAGAGGTTTTGCAGCTGCACGAAAGAGCATCATCAAATGGCCGCATTGGATTAATGGCCATAAAAAATTGCAAAGACGAAATGGCGAACGAAACGGGTTATGCGATTTATTCAAGCAATAAGGCATATTGGCTTAATGCCGCGCTCTCAAAAAGCGACGCTGCAAAAAAAATGCTGGCTGACGAAAGCATCGCTAAATACGGATACAATATGAAAGAAACCTGCCGCTTGGCAAAAGAAGAGGGATTGGATGTCATAAATATCGGATTTGACATTAAAATAGCCGAACATATGCTTCATCCTTCAAGTTCGGACTACTCTCTTGATAAAATCATCATGAGCAGAACCGGGCAAAGCTTGGAATTTTCGGATGCTGGCGAAATGAATGGCGAAATCAAGTGTTTGGAATATTGCGGCAAAGCGCTTGCGGCTATCGAAAAGCTTCGAGAAAAAATAATGGCCGACCTTGAAGGCAATGAGCTTAAGGAAGTATTCGAAGAAGTTGAAATGCCTCTAATTGAAGTTTTGGCCGAAATGGAATTCAACGGATTCTATATAGATACGGAAAGGCTTGTGGAGCTTGATGAAGAGTTCTCAGAGAAACTTGTAGGCATAGAAGAAGAAATTTATGAGTATGCAGGAGAGAAGTTCAATATTAATTCAACAAAACAGACCGGAAATATTCTTTTTGAAAAATTGGGGCTTCCTGCATTTAAGAAAACAAAAACAGGCTATTCTACAAATCAAAAGGTTTTGGAAAAGCTGAAAAGTAAACATCCCATAGTTGAAAAAATAATGGAATACAGGCAATACATGAAGCTAAAATCGACTTATGTAGACGGACTCGGCAAACTCATCGACAAGAAAACAAAGCGGCTGCACCCGAGTTTCAATCAAACTGTCACAGTAACGGGAAGACTGAGCACAAGCGAGCCGAACTTGCAAAACATACCGGTCAGATTGGAAATGGGAAGGAAGCTGAGGCAAATTTTCATTGCTGAAGGTCAGCGGAGGCTTGTTGACGCCGACTATTCTCAAATAGAGTTGAGAGTATTGGCGCACCTCTCGAAAGACAGGGGGCTGATAGAAGCCTTCAACAATGGAACGGACATTCATACTTTAACAGCTTCGCAGGTTTTCGACATACCGGTTGAAGAAGTAACATCCGTACAGAGGGGAAGGGCTAAAGGCGTCAATTTTGGAATAATTTACGGAATAAGCGACTTTGGGCTTTCAAACAATATAGGAATAAGCATAAAAGAGGCAGCATTGTACATTGACCAGTATTTTAAAAAATATCCAAACGTAAAAACTTTTATGGACAAGCAAATAGAAGATGCAAAATCGTTAGGTTACGTGAGGACTATGTTTAATAGAAAGCGTTATATTCCCGAGCTTAAGTCCAACAACCGAAATCTTAGGTCTTTTGGAGAAAGAATGGCAATGAATACTCCTATTCAGGGAAGTGCCGCCGACATAATTAAAATTGCGATGATAAAGATTTACAGAGAATTGAAGGAAAGAAAACTCAAATCAAGACTTGCCCTGCAGATACATGACGAACTGATAATAGAGACAGAGCCTTCTGAAATTGAAGAGGTAAAAGAGCTTATGAGAAGAAACATGGAATCGGCGGTGGAAATGGAAGTTCCTTTGACGGTTGACATGAAAGTTGGGGAAAGCTGGTATGAAACAAAATAGCGATAGAAAAAGACAAGCAATAATTGGAATTACCGGCGGCATAGGATCCGGAAAGACGACTGTAACCGAATATCTATTGAAAAAAGGGTTTACGGTAGTTGACGCCGACCGAATAAGTAGGAATATCATGGATGAATACGGGACTGTGCTTGAAGTTGTGGATTCATTCGGCAATGGAATTCTGGATGAAAACGGAAATGTGGACAGAAGAAAATTGAGACGAATGATTTTTTCCGATGAAGATCTGCTCAAAAGACTTAATGGGATATTGCACCCCAAAATCCGTGAATGCATTGAAAAAGATATTGAACGGTTTAAAAAAGAAGGAAACAGAATAATTTTTCTTGATGCGCCGTTGCTCATTGAGAATAATCTTGATAAAATGGTTGATGAGGTTTGGTTGGTTTCATGCAGCATTGAAACACAGATAGAAAGAGTTGTAAAGAGAGACGGTACAAACAGAAAAGAAGTTGGTAAAATAATTGAAAGGCAAATGCCTTTTGAAGAAAAAATTAAACATTCGGATATTGTTTTTCGAAATGAGGGTTCAATAGAAGAGTTGAAAGACAAGATTGATGATGCTTTGAAAAATCTGATTGACAGGATTTGAAAATATGTTTGAAAGGAAATTTCAATGAAGGAATTGAAAACATTAAAGGATGTAGAAGAATTCAAAGTTGGCGACAAAGAGAGATTGTCATCCGCAACACACGAAGAAATAAAAAACGGAGCAACAACTGATATTTATTTTATTCGAACCATGGACATATTGAAAAGTATGGGGATGGAGAGAAAGATGGTTGTAGCGGAAATTTTTGCAAGAAGAGACGGTTTATTTGCCGGTCTTGAAGATGTGAAGGTTCTTTTAAAAGGTAAAGATATTGAATTTTGGAGCATTGAAGAGGGTGAATCCTTCAAAGCAAAAGAGCCGATAATGGTCATAAAGGGACCCTATGAGGAATTTGGAGCATATGAGACTGTAATACTTGGCATGCTGGCAAGTTCGTCTGGATGGGCAACCGCTTCAAGCGAAATAAAAGAAGCTTGCGGCGACAAAACATTCCTATGTTTCGGTGCTCGGCATCTGCATCCCGCAGTAGCTCCATGCATGGAAAGAGCTGCAATAATCGGAGGGGCAAGTGGAGCAAGCTGCATACTTGCGGCAAAAGAAATCAATATCGAGCCAAGCGGAACTCTTCCTCATGCTGCCATGCTTATTGCTGGAGATACTGAACTCATAGCAAAGAATTATGATGAATTGATGCCTGTTGAACACAAGAGAATAGTTCTTGTAGATACATTTAAAGACGAGGTTGAGGAAAGCATAAGAATAGCCAAGCTTCTTGGAGACAGGCTATTCGGCGTACGGGTGGATACTCCCAGCGAAAGAGGCGGGGTAACAGCCGGACTTATACGAGAACTTAGAGCAAAACTGGACTATGAAGGATTCGAGAATGTGAAAATTTTTGTTTCGGGAGGGCTCAAGCCTGATAAAATAAGAGAATTATCAGTTGCTGGAGCAGATTCTTTTGGGGTCGGAAGTTACATTTCATCTGCATCACCGATTGACATGACAATGGACTTGAAAGAAGTTGACGGAAAGCTTATAGCGAAGAGAGGAAGAATTCCTGGAATTAATGAAAATAACCGCTTGAAAAAAGTTGAGATATGATTTATAATAAGCTTTGTTGATTGCGGATGTGGTGGAACGGCAGACACGCTGTCTTGAGGGGGCAGTGCTCAACTGGGCGTGCGGGTTCAAATCCCGCCATCCGCACCAAATTAAAAATAAAAATCCAACTGTGTTGGATTTTTTATTGATTGAAATATTCAGAAAATATTGAAAGCTTTAACTATTTGGTATATAATATGAAATATAATTCAATTGGGGGGAACAGCGATGAGCATGGATTTTGAAAAACAGATAAACAGCGTGAAGGATTTGTACGAAAGGCTTAGTGACAGGGAAAAGGAATACTTGAAAGAAGCGCTTCAGATAATACTTACAAAATTCGATGAGAGGACATAGATTAGTGCATCCAAGAGTATGGCAATGTCATACTCTTTTTATTTTGCATGTCAATGCAATCCATTTATGATATAATTATTAGATGTAAAAATGACTGTAGGGAGGAATTGTTATGTTGACACAAGCGCCCAGGGGCACTAAGGACGTAATGCCTTTTGATGCATATAAATGGCAATATGTTGAAAGGAAATTTGCTGAAATATGCAGCCGTTTCGGATATGAGGAAATAAGAACTCCGGGATTTGAGCATACGGTGTTGTTCAAAAGAGGTGTCGGAGAAGGAACCGACATCGTGCAGAAGGAAATGTACACATTCAAAGACAATGGCAAGAGGGATTTGACGCTTAAACCTGAAGGAACTTCGCCTGTTGTGAGGTCTTTCATAGAGAATAAGCTTTATGCAATGACTCAGCCGACGAAATTGTACTATAATACGCCATGCTACAGGTATGAGAGGCCGCAGGCTGGAAGGCTGAGGGCTTTCCATCAGTTTGGAATAGAAGTTTTCGGAGCAAAAGACGCTTCCACTGATGCGGAAATAATCCATCTCGGGATGACATTTTTTAGGGAAGTGGGTCTTAAAAATCTTGAATTGAGAATAAACAGCATTGGTTGTCCGAAATGCAGAAATAAATATATCGAAGTCTTGAAAGAGTATTATGCCCCTAAGCTGGGAGAATTATGCAGCACTTGCAAGGAACGGTATGAAAGGAATCCTGTCAGAATAATTGACTGCAAGAGTCCGATATGCCAGGAAATAAGCGCCGGAGCTCCTTCAATTCTCGACTATCTGTGTGATGAATGCTCCGATCATTTTGAGGAGTTGAAGAATAATCTGGACTTGATGAAAACCGGATATATAATCGACCCGAACATTGTCAGAGGGCTTGATTACTATTCGAAAACGGCTTTTGAGATAATAAGCCGCGACATCGGAGCGCAGGGGACGGTATGCGGCGGAGGCAGATATGACGGTTTGGTTGAAGAAATAGGAGGACCGCCGACTCCGGGTGTGGGTTTTGGACTTGGAGTGGAAAGGCTTATACTTACATTGGAAAGCAACAATATAGAAATCCCAAAACCAACAGGTCTTGATGTATTTATTGCGACAATGGGCAAGAAAGCTCTTGAAAAGGCTGTAGAGATAACTTCGGAATTGAGAACAATGGGCTTGAAAGTTGATTTTGACCACCTTAAAAGAAGCCTTAAGGCGCAATTTAAATATTCGGACAAAAAGGATGCTTTGTATACATTGGTAATTGGCGACAATGAATTGGAAAAAGATGCTATTACTCTAAAGAATATGAAAACTGGAGTGCAAAGTGAAATAGCGATAAGCAATATAGCTGAAGAGATAGCGAATAAATTCAACGAGGGGATGTAGAAGTATGGCTGAATTGTTAAAAGGCATGAAAAGGACGCATATGTGCGGCACGCTGCGCAAAGAGAATGAAGGAGAAAGTGTAATCCTAATGGGGTGGGTTCAAAAGAGAAGGAACCTTGGAGCCTTGATATTCATAGACATAAGGGATGTCTCGGGAATAGCGCAGGTTGTTTTCGATGAGGCGGTATCGAGTGAGGCATTTGAAAAGGCAGGAAAAATAAGAGGAGAGTTTGTCATTGCCGTTTCGGGCACAGTCCATAAAAGGGAATCAATCAACGAAAACATGGATACCGGAGACATAGAAATTTATGCCGAAAGAATAAAAATTTTGTCGGAGGCTGAAATACCGCCGATCCATATAAACGATGAAGACGATGCAGGGGAACGTCTAAGGCTGAAATACCGTTATCTTGACTTGAGAAAGCCAAAGATGCAGAGAAATCTTATTATGAGAAACAAGGTCACAAAATCAGCAAGAGACTTTTTAAACGGCGAAGCATTTACAGAGGTCGAAACTCCAATGCTTACCAAACCCACTCCCGAGGGCGCAAGGGACTACCTGGTGCCCAGCAGGGTCAATCCGGGGAAATTTTACGCACTGCCCCAGTCGCCGCAGATATTCAAGCAATTGCTTATGGTCTCTGGAATGGACAGGTATTTTCAGATAGCAAGATGTTTCAGGGATGAGGACCTTAGAGCTGACAGACAGCCCGAATTCACTCAAATCGATATAGAAATGTCCTTTGTCGAGGAGGATGATGTAATAAGCATAAACGAAAAGCTGATAAGGCATATCTTTAATGAAGTGATTGGTGTTGATGTTAAAATTCCTTTTCCGAGAATGCCCTATGCTGAAGCAATGGAAAGATTCGGTTCCGACAAGCCTGACATGAGATTTGGTTTTGAGTTGAAAGATTTGAACAGAGCTCTTAAGGACACTGAATTCAATGTATTCAGGAAAGTTGTAGAAAGCGGAGGAGCCGTCAAGGGAATAAATGTAAAAGGCAAAGCCGACAAGTTTAGCAAGAAAGGGATTTCAAAACTTGAAAAACATGTAAAAACCTACGGGGCGAAGGGATTGGCTTGGATAAAGCTTGAAAACGGTGAAATGGTATCTCCCATTCTGAAATTCCTTAAAGACGAGGAAGTGAATGCAATAAGGGAATTGTTCGAACTTGAAGAAAATGATCTCATATTGATAGTGGCGGATGAGAAAAAAATTGTTTATGATGCGCTTGGAAGCTTGAGGGTTCACGTGGCAAAAAAACTCGACTTGCTGGACGAAAATAAATATGAATTTCTTTGGGTTACAGAATTCCCTTTGCTTGAGTATGATGAAGAAAATGAAAGATATGTTGCAATGCACCATCCATTCACATCGCCTGTTGATGAAGACATAGACCTTCTCGACACGGATCCGAAAAAAGTCAGGGCCAAGGCTTATGACATAGTTCTTAACGGGGTCGAGCTGGGAGGAGGAAGCATAAGGATACATGATTCGAAATTGCAGAAAAAAATGTTCGAGGCTTTGGGTTTCAGCGACGAGGAATCCGAAAGGAAGTTCGGTTTTCTTATGAATGCCTTCAGATACGGAACGCCGCCGCATGGAGGACTTGCCTACGGGCTTGACAGGATGGTAATGCTTATGACATTCAGTGAAAGCATAAGGGAAGTAATTGCTTTTCCAAAGACACAAAACGCTACATGCCTAATGACCGAGGCTCCTTCGGGTACCGACGAAAAACAGCTTGAAGAGCTGAGCATTTCACTCGCGCTTGACTGATAAAAATTCAAAAACTCCCTAAAGGTTCAGAAATGTACTTGCAAGGGGTTTTTCTTTTGTTGAATAAGTCGAATGACTGTAATATAATAATTATACCGTATGCAGGTATAAGGAGGGTTTAAATGGCCAATTATGACAAGGATTCTGTTCAAAGAAGACTGAGGAGAATTGAAGGGCAGATTAAAGGCATTCAGAGAATGATTGAAGAGGAACGGGGATGCAACGACATACTTATCCAAATCTCCGCGGTGCGTTCTGCTGTAAACAGGGTTGGGGGGATAGTTTTGGAGAATCACCTTAACCATTGCATGATGAAATGTAAAAATGAGGGGACAGAACAAGAAAAGACTATCGATGAATTGATTGAGACTATGATAGGTTTCTTAAAATAACGGGAGTGTAAAAATGTATAGAGTCGGAGAAGTTGTAAAGATCGAGGGCGATATGGCTCAGATTAAATTGACGAGGCATTCAGCGTGCGGAAAATGCAAGGCATGCAAAATTGGAGAAGACGACGGAAGTGTTTACACTGATGCATACAACAGCATGCATGCAAAGGAAGGCGACCATGTTGAAATAAGCATGGATGAGGGTGATCTTCTTGGCGCTGCTGCTATTTTGTACGGATTTCCTTTGATCACAATGTTGATTTGCGTTTTTATTGTGAATTGGATGCTGGGGAAAAGTGAAATCGTAAATCATGAAGTAATTTTGGGGGCGACAGCTTTGATTTCGTTGGCGGCAACTTTTACTATAATCAAAGCGAAGAATGGAGAATTTAAAAGATCAAAAAAATATCTGCCTGAAATAACAAAAATAATTTCGAAGGGGTGATTGAATGAATTACGAATACATTAAAGAAACTGATCCTCAAATTAATGAAGTTCTCAACAGAGAATTGACAAGGCAGAGGAACGGAATTGAACTCATAGCATCTGAAAATTTCATTTCAAGAGCAGTAATGGAAACAATGGGAAGCGTATTGACTAACAAATATGCTGAAGGCTATCCGGGGAAAAGATACTATGGCGGATGCGAAGAAGTTGATGTGGCCGAAAATCTTGCAATAGAAAGATTGAAATCGCTTTTTGGAGCCGAACATGCCAATGTTCAGCCGCATTCCGGCTCAGGTGCGAATTTTGCGGTTTATCAGGCCGTTTTGAAACCTGGGGATTCTGTCATGGGAATGGCATTGCCCCATGGCGGACACCTTACACATGGAAGCCCTGTGAACCAATCGGGAAGGCTTTATGATTTCATAAGCTACGGTGTTGACAAGGAAACGGAAAAAATTGATTATGATGAAGTAGAAAGAATTGCAAAAGAATACAGACCAAAATTAATTATTTCAGGAGCCAGCGCATATTCAAGAGAAATAGATTTTGAAAAATTCAGAAAAATTGCAGATTCTATAGGTGCTTATCTCATGGTTGACATGGCTCATATAGCAGGACTCGTTGCAGCAGGGCTTCATGGGAATCCGTGCGGATATGCCGACTTTGTGACTACGACTACGCATAAAACGCTGAGGGGTCCAAGGGGCGGAGCAATTCTTTGCAAGTCGGAATATGCCAAAATCATTGACAAGGCTATATTCCCAGGCTCGCAAGGGGGGCCATTGATGCACATAATTGCCGCCAAG
>Ga0209943_1000134_pt1 | contig 50901 bp, 48 predicted proteins | sample SalPonR1_B_D2_MG_FD_185698 | JGI IMG/M metagenome (GOLD analysis project Ga0209943, IMG submission 185698) | Salt pond soil microbial communities from South San Francisco under conditions of wetland restoration - Salt Pond MetaG R1_B_D2_MG... ... | reverse complement strand
AATTTTAGCAGTCAGGAGTTTGATACGTATGGTAACCTGTAAGCAGCGGGCCAGTAGGCAGTACACAGTGTGTTGATTATTGATGCCTGAATATGGTTGACTGGCAGCCAAGCCAATGGAGATCAGCCAGTGGTCGGAGACGCTTCTTTCAGTCTCCTGACTGATGACACGGGCGTGGGTTAGGAGTGCACGGCGTATTTGAATCTAAGCTGAACCAAACCACTCCAACGCCGTGAGAACAAAAACAGGGAATAAATATGTATTTTTTTTACCTGGCAAATCTATGATTAGGAAAAATCCCGGAGGGATTCCACGTGGGTAACGCCGGGTGAAACCCGGTGGAAGAAGAGGCCCCAACCCAAAAATCCCCGAGGCAGCCGGCTTTCAAAAGGCGAAAGATTACATCGAGGGGATGTGTGATGATTTTTGGAAAGGGAAAAGACGATCTGGATATTGAATGAGTTTATCGAATGATATCGAATGATCATGACAGGCCGGGTTGGCGGCCATGCCGGGGAGATGTCTCGATTCGCTCACCGCCACTCGGCGGATCGCTCACTCGACATGACAGCTTTCATTTTGTTATGAGCGGCGGGTATAAAGACCGTGCTATGAACATGATCCCCGGTACCCGCCGAACATGAATCTGCTTTAACTCCCCTCTGATTCACGATTGCGGCCGGATTGACAGCCATTCAATTGGATGTCGGTATGTTGTCTTAATCAGACCCGCCTCACGCCGTAAAGCAAAAAGTTGTGAATGAGCTTGTAACTTTACGCCAAGTACACAGGTATTCAGCAAAAATCCCGGAGGGATTTAACGTGATTAGCGCCGGGTTGCAACCCGGTGGAAGAAAAGGTCCCAACCCAAAATCCCCGAGACGGCCGGCTTTCAAAAAGCGAAAGATTTCATCGAGGGGATGCGCGATGATTTTTGGAAAGAAATCAGTCAGTGAGCCAAAAAACAAGTAGACAGTAAAAAAGTAGACAGTATGCAGGGCTTGTTAGTTGGCAGCCGTGCCAGTGAGATCAGCCAGTGGGCGGAGACGCTTTTTTCAATCAGCCCAAAAAGCGGGCTTCCTTCAGGACCTGTTCGTCTCCTGACTGATGACAAGGAGCTCAGTCCGGTTATTTATATTTTTTATGAAACCGCTATTAAAACTCATTAACTAAAAGAATAGTGAGGACTTCTTTATTTAAGTATGAACAAAAAACATTATCTTAAATACATATTCTGAATAAAAATAAAAAATCATGGATACAGAACTTCTTAAACGAATTACATTAAACCCTGAAATTTGTCATGGGAAGCCGACCATTCGTAATAAACGTTATACGGTGGACTTGATTTTAGATCTTCTTTCATCAGGTATGACACAAAAAGAGATTTTGAATGATTATCCAGCTTTGGAGAAGGAAGATATACGGGCCTGTCTTGCATACGCTTCTAAAATTACCAAAACGAAAACCTATGTAAAGTCAGCGTGAAATTTTTGGTTGATGCCCAGTTACCTCCAAAAATGTGTGAAATACTTGAAAAAACCGGATTTCATGCAAAACATGTAGAGACTTTGCCTGAAGGAGATGAAACAAAGGATCGCGAAATATCTGGATATGCTGACAACAACGGGTTCATAGTTATTACGAAGGATATTGATTTTTATCACTCTCACATGATATTAGGAAAACCTGGAAAATTATTCCTGATTACAACAGGTAATATCAAAAATAAAAAGCTCTTCAACCTGATAAGGAAACATTCTCAAACAATTAAAAACTTGCTTATGGATTGTCACTATATAGAATTAAGTGATGATGGTATTTATGGAAGCTAAACTGTTGTTAGTTTCCTGATTGAAGACAGGCCGGGTTGGCAGCCATTAAATTGGAGAACGGTCCGTTGTCTTAATCAGACCCATCTCACGCCATAAAGCAAAAAGTTGTGAATGAGCTTGTAACTTTACGCCAAGTACACAGGTATTCAAACAAAATCCCGGAGGGATTCCACGTGGGTAACGCCGGGTTGCAACCCGGTGAAAAGGGAAGCCCAACCCCACAATCCCCGAGACGGCCGGCTTTGAAAAGGCGAAAGATTACATCGAGGGGATGCGCGATGAATTTTGGAAAGAAATTTTGGAAAAGAAATCAGGCAGTGAACAAAAAAACAAGCAGGCAGTAAAACAGTAGACAGTGTGCAGTCATTTGATAAGAATTTTGCTGTGAAGCAGAAAGTTGATTTTTCAATTTTTGTATATTACCGAAACTGATCTTTAAAAGTATTATTTAAAATGTACGTAACCATTCATAAATCATAAATTATATAAAAACAAAGGTAAGAGATTTGAATAAAAAAAATGATCTTTTAAAAGAGGCATTATTGCTTGAGCCCAAAGAAAAAGCAAACCTTATCGAGGCACTTATGATTAGCCTGGATACCCCTGACGAGGCCATTGACGCATTATGGAAGCAGGAGTGTGAAAGAAGAATAGATGCTTACGGTCAAGGTGATCTCAAGGCTGTTACCTTACAAGAGGCCTTTGCCAAGTACAAAACAGAAAACCAAACTATTGGGAAAACAGGTTAAAAAAATGAAAACAGTAGAAAGCTTTCACAGCCATGCATATATTCTGGAAAAATCCCGGAGGGATTCCACGTGGGTAACGCCGGGTGAAACCCGGTGGAAGAGAAGACCCCAACCCATAAATCCCCGAGACGGCCGGCTTTCAAAAGGCGAAAGATTTCATCGAGGGGATGTGTGATGATTTTTGGAAAGAAATCAGGCAGAGAACCAAAAAAAGTAGACAGTAATACAGTATACAGTATGCAGTCAGCTGTATATTGAATGTGGATGCCTGAATATGGTTGTCTGGCAGCCATGCAAATGGAGATCCTTCCACTCAGCCCCGGCTGGAACTCAAAAACCTTGGCATGAATACAGCCCGGGACTTCGGTCAGGATGACATGGGCGTGGGTTAGGAGTGCACGGCGTATTTGAATCTAAGCTGAACCAAACCACTCCAGCGCCGTGAGAACAAAAACCGGGAATAAATATGTATTTTTTTTACCTGGCAAATCTATGATTAGGCAAAATCCCGGAGGGATTAAACGTCAATAGCACCGGGTTGCAACCCGGTGAAATAGGAGGCCCCAACCCAAAAATCCCCGAGGCAGCAGGCTTTGAAAAGGCGAAAGATTACATCGAGGGGATGTGCGATGATTTTGTAAAGAAATCAGGCAGTGAACCAAAAAAGTAGACAGTAAAACAGTAGACAGTATACAGGGCTTCTTAGTTGGCAAGCCGTGCCAGTGAGATCAGCCATTGGGCGGAGTGGCTCCTTCCACTCCGTCCCGGTTAAAACTAAATGTCCTTGGCATTAATCAAGCCCGGGACTCCGGTCAGGACCTGTTCGTCTCCTGACTGATGACAATCCGGTTTGTTGGAAAGGCACGGCGTATTAATATCTGAACTGAACCAAACGCACCTCACGCCGTGAGGGTAAATCCGAAAGTGAGCTTTTGTTTTACATAGGTATTCTGGAAAAATCCCGGAGGGATTCCACGTGGGTAACGCCGGGTTGCAACCCGGTGGAAGAGAAGACTCCAACCCAAAAATCCCCGAGGCGGCCGGCTTTGATAAGGCGAAAGATTTCATCGAGGGGATGTGTGATGATTTTTGGAAAGGGGTCAGGCATTAAACCAAAAAACAAGCAGACAGTAAAACAGTATACAGTCATTTGATAAGAATTTTGCTGTGAAGCAAAAAATTAATTTTTTAAATTTTTGTATATTATCGAAAATAATCAATAAATATTTTATAAAAGATAACCTTAACCATTCATAAAAAAGATTCAGAAAAAACAATCCGTGAGAAAATACGCCAGGCGACGGAACGTAAGAAGAAAAAGAAGATTAATATTGATCGCTATTTCGGAAAAGTAAATTTTGGCGTTGATGGCCTCGAGTATCAAAAAAAGATAAGAGATGAATGGAAGGATTAGCAGATAATACCCAACCCAATTATTGTTCATCTATCATAGATGAAACATCAAAGTAGACGATAAAATATGAGTAAGAAAAAAGACATTTTAACTTATGAAGATTATGTGCAGGGAATAGACAATCTTGAACCCGAGCAACAGCTAAGTTTGGTAGAATTGCTAACCGCCAAAATAAAAAAACAGATCAGACCTGAATCTGAGAATCACAAAGTAACCGAACTCGAAGGATTAGGTGAAAAAATATGGAATGATGTTGAAACCGAACAATACATTCAAAAGGAGAGAAACTGCTGGGATTAGAAGAGAAACTACTATACAAAAAAGTGTGCATCGATACCGCCCCTTTCATCTACTATATGGAACGGCATAAAACCTATGGGGCTATTGTAAAACCTATATTTAAAGAGATTGAGAAAGGTAATATACAAGCCATAACAACAAACATTACTTTACTGGAGGTACTGGTTCAGCCATATAGATTTGGAGATGAAAAATTAGCTCAGAGATACCGAGATATACTGTTAAACTCTGAAGGTTTAACTACGTTAACAATAACCCATGAAATCACAGAAAACGCGGCAAAATTAAGAGCCAAATACTTAATACGAACACCGGATGCCATACAAATCGCAACCGCCGTTATAACTAACGCCGATGCTTTCTTAACCAATGATGAAGCTTTAAAAAAATAACGGAAGTAAACGTATTTTGTCATCAATGATGGTTGACGTTTTTAGTGAACTTGTAACATCCAGCATAAAAGCAGCTCTTGAACAGACAACGAAACTGGCCGAATAGGCGGACAGCGTAAGTTGAGCAAAGCGAAATCCCGACAGCCGGAATCTCAACTTTTGGCAAGAACATGAATTTGGCGGGAGAAGTAAGGAGTAGTTAGAAGTTAGTAAGGAGTCTGTCAATCCTCTCGGATATAAACCGGTTTTGGCAACGATATTTTGACAGATGGCTAAAAAAACAAAAATCTCAATTTTAACATGATGATTTCCCCGAAAAGCTGTATTTTCATGGCTGACATAGAGAAGAGTGCAATGAATCATCCGACGGAGCAAGTACAAAAATGCAAAAGGAGATACGACTGAAATAAATCGTGCAGAAGTTTTTCACTTTTCACTTTTGCGTTTTCACTCCTTATATTCAGCACATAAAAAACCCCCAACAAGTAACCAACAATCTGCAACCACCTTTTTGCCCGACAATAAAGAACATACCCCCCAAACCCCGGAAAGAAACACACCCGGCAAGAAAAAGAAGAACTCCGGACAGGAGGAATTCCCCCTGCAGGAGTACCGCCTTGTGCCTGCTGAAGAGTGGAGTGGCAGCGAAAGCGATGAGAACGAAATTGACCTGGTGGAACTGGCCAGGCATATTTGGGAGAACCGCTCCACCATTTACAAATTTGTGGCCGTTGGGATTGTGCTCGGACTGGCAGTGGCGCTTCTGAGCCCGAAGGAGTACCAGAGCGGCGCTACCCTGATGCCGGAAGTGCAGTCATCCCAGGGCAGTGCCGGCCAACTTTTGCAGCAGTATGGCGGACTGCTGGGCATTGGCGGAAACCTGGAAACCGGCCCAGAAGGGATGATTCCGCCGCAGCTCTACCCGCAAATTGTACAGAGCATGCCGTTCCAGCTTGCACTGCTGAATACCGAAGTGGAATTCAGAGAGTTTGATACCACGACAACAGTCTACCGCTTCTTTGATGAGCTATACACGCCTTCCGTTTTTTCATATGTTATGGATTACACGGTTGGCCTGCCCGGTAAACTAATCGGAATCTTTAAAGAGGAGGAACCGGAAGCCGCTCTGCCCCGCGGATTTGAAGTTGACTCGATCATCTCGGTGACTAAAGGCCAGATGGAAATTATTGAGAATATGCGGGAACGGGTGTCGGTCTCTCTGAATGACGAGAGCGGGGTGATTAACCTGGCAGTGGAGATGCCAGACCCCAATGCATCTGCACAGGTGGCCAAGACCAGTATTTCACTCATAAAAGAGTACATTACCCAGTACCGGACCCGGAAAGCCCAGGTAGATTTGCAATTTGCGGAAGAACAGCTGCAAACGGCTCAGCAGCGGTTTGAGGCAGCCCAAAACAGGCTGGCCGAATTTCGTGACGGCAACGTAAACCTCTCCAGTGCCCGCGCCCAGACCCAGCAGGAGCGTTTGCAGTCGGAGTACGATCTTACATTTAATGTCTATAACTCCCTGGCCCAGCAGGTGGAGCAGGCCAAATTGAAAGTACAGGAGCAGACGCCTGTTGTGAGTGTGTTGCAGCCGGTTCAGGTGCCGGTAGATGATACTTCAAGCGGTTTGACAGTATTAACTGGAATTACAGTTTTGTTCTTATTAGTCGCAATTACCTATTTAACAATTCATTTTTTATATCAGTTTAATGTTAAGAAATAAATCTATTTTAATTACCGGCGGAACGGGTTCTTTAGGCAAGGCCTTGACCAAACACATTTTTGAAAATTATCGAGACATAAAAAGACTGGTAATTTTTTCAAGGGATGAGCAAAAGCAATTTCAAATGGGGCAGGAATATCCTCATGATAAGTATCCCCAAATAAGATTTTTTATCGGGGATATTCGGGATGAAGATAGAATTAAGCGTGCTCTTAAGGGTATAGATTATGTAATTCACGCAGCGGCAATGAAACACGTACCTATTGCTGAATACAATCCAATGGAATGTATTAAGACGAACGTGTTGGGAGCTGAGAATTTGATTAATGCTTGCCTGGAAACTGAAGTAGAAAGGGTGGTGGCGCTTTCTACTGATAAAGCAGCGGCTCCAATTAACCTTTACGGAGCAACGAAGCTTACTTCCGATAAGCTTTTTATTGCAGCAAATAATATCAGAGGCTGGAACCCCATCAAATTTTCTGTAGTTCGTTATGGAAATGTGATGGGCTCCAACGGATCAGTCATTCCTTTTTTCCTGAATAAGAGAAAAGATGGAGTTTTACCAATTACAGATCCAAATATGACCAGATTCAATATTTCTCTCCAGGGTGGAGTGAATATGGTAATGCATGCTTTGGAACATGCGTGGGGAGGAGAACTGTTTGTTCCAAAAATACCATCTTACCGTATTTTGGATGTCGCTGAAGCGATTGGACCAAAGTGCGAAAAACCAATAGTAGGTATAAGGCCAGGTGAAAAAGTGCATGAGGAAATGATCACGGCTTCTGATTCATTTAACACATATGATTTGGGGGAATATTATTCGATTCTTCCACAGGTTCCGCGGTTTAACCTGGAGGACTTTATTGATCATCATAAGGCGAAACCAGTTGAGCAAGGTTTCCGATATAACTCAGGAGAAAATGACGAGTGGGAAACCGTAGAAAGCTTAAGAAAGCTCATCAAAGAACATGTTGATTCGACATTTGAAGTATGAAAGTACTTATTACCGGTATCAATGGTATGCTTGGGAGTGCAATTTTTAAAGCCCTTTCTAAGGATGAAGAAGTCGAGATTTATGGTGTTGGCAGACGTGTTCAAACCCACAAAAATCTAAATCATTATTTTAGAGGTGATTTAACCAATTCAAATTTTATTGAAAAGATTAGTTCTGGAATAAATTTTGATTGGATAATTCATTGTGCGGCAATTGTAGATCTTAAATACTGTGAAGATAATCCTCATATTGCACGTTCAACTCACGTAACCTCAACTGAACTACTGAGCCGAAATAATCCAAAATCAAAGTTTATATATATATCTACGGACTCAATTTTTGATGGTCGTAAAGGAAATTATTCAGAAAAAGATGAACCCAGTCCGCTTAACATTTATGCTAAAACGAAATTACAAGGAGAGAGAGTAATTCGTGAAAGTCATTTATCCTACTATATCTTAAGGCTGAATATTATTGGCCAAAATAGTTCAAGGGGTAATTCATTATTCGAATGGGCATATAAATCTCTAGATGAAGGTAGAGATATTGATGGGTATGATAACGTGATATTTAATCCACTGCATGTTGACCAGGTTAGTAGTATTTTACTTAAAATGATAGAAGTTGAGCCACCTTTTGGAATATATAATTTAGGGTCACTGCTGCCAATATCTAAATTTGAATTTATAAAAAGAGTTGCAGAAGAAAATAATTTAGATACTAAACTGATTAGCAGTAAAACTGTGGATTTTAGTTCATCCAATATTAGTAGACCATTAAATACTAGTTTAAATATTGAAAAGCTAAAATCTTTAAGTTTAGGAATAGATTTAACACTTAATAAGCACTTAAAAAAAACTAATAGTCTAATGAATACCATTAATATAGGGAATAAGACAATAGGTGATAATCAACCGTTGTACTTTATAGCTGATATTGGAGCAAATCATGATGGAGATTTAAATAGGGCATATAAGCTAATAGAATTGGCAAAAGAGTCTGGAGCCGATGCTGCAAAGTTTCAGAATTTTAAAGCAAATAAAATTGTGAGCAAGGCTGGATTTGAAAGGTTGGGGGGGCAACTATCTCATCAACAAAAATGGAAGAAAAGTGTTTATGAGACGTATGAAGATGCGAGTTTGTCAGATGATTGGACACAATTGTTGAAGGAAAAATGCGATGAAGTTGGTATAGATTATTTTACTAGTGCATATGATTTTGATTCAGTTGATCATGCCGATAAATTTGTTGACGTCTACAAAATTGGTTCAGGTGATATAACTTGGCATAAAATTATTGAATACACTGCAAAAAAGGGTAAACCAGTGATGATGGCAACCGGAGCTTCTGACTTTGAAGAAGTAAAAAAGGCAATGGAAGTATTGGAAGAATACACGGATCAAATAGTTTTAATGCAATGCAATACAAACTATACTATTGATGATGATAAATATCAGTATGTAAATTTGAACGTCCTAAAAGCATATAAAAAACACTTTCCAGATGTGGTTCTTGGATTATCAGATCATACGTTTGGTCATGCTACAGTATTGGGTTCGATAGCTTTAGGAGCGCGTGTGTTTGAAAAGCATTTTACAGATGACAATGATAGAGAAGGACCAGATCATAAATTTGCAATGAATCCTAAGACATGGAAGGAAATGGTTATTAATTCTAATCAACTTTATTCGGCATTGGGTGATGGTGAAAAAAGAGTTGAGTCCAATGAAGAGAAATCCAAGATTGTGCAAAGAAGGTCATTACGGGTTACTAAGGATTTGAAAAAAGGGCAGGTTATTCAAAAATCTGATTTAGAAGCGTTAAGACCGTTACCAACAGACGGTATTGATCCCTATAAGATTGGGGATATACTTGGAACTACACTTTCCAAAGATATAAAAGCAGGAGACCATTTAACTGAAGGGCATATAACAGATGATAAAAGGTGAAAAAACAGGAATCAGAGCGGTTGAAAGAGATGATCTCCAACTACTTAGAGATTGGAGGAACATAGCTTCTTTTAGAAGAAACTTTAGAGAAGTCAATGAGCTGAATATGTTAAATCAAGAAATATGGTTTGAAAACGTCACAAAAAGTGCAAACGATTTCATGTTCGTGATTTGTGATTTAAAGACTTCACAACCAATTGGTGCTTGTGGCTTATTATATATTAATTGGATAATTAGATCAGCTGACTTTTCATTCTATATAGGAGAAAATGAGAGCTATATTGACAATAATGGGTATGCACAAGATTCCGCTAAATTATTAATTGAATACGGGTTTAAAAATTTAAATTTGAATAAAATTTGGATGGAGCTTTATGAATTTGATACTGAGAAGATTAATTTTTTTACTAAAGAATTTAATTTTAAAAAAGAAGCGGAATTACGAGATAACTGTTACGAAGAAGGCAGATACTGGAATTCATTTATAATATCATTACTAAGAAATGAATACAAATAAAACACTTGCTATAATACCGGCTAGGGGAGGAAGCAAAAGAATTCCAAACAAAAATATCAAAGACTTTTCTGGTAAACCAATTATTGCATATTCCATAGAACTTGCTTTGAATTCTGGGTTATTTGATGAGATTATGATATCAACAGATAGCAAGCAAATTGCTCAGATAGCAAAAAATTACGGAGCTAAAGTTCCTTTCTTGCGTAGTAAACAAAATTCAGACGATTTTGCAGGCACAGTTGATGTATTGGTCGAAGTCTTGGAAAACTATAAGAATAAGACTGGGCAAATTTTTAAAGTTGGATGTTGTATATACCCAACATCTCCTTTATTGACAATTAAGAACTTAAAAAAAGGGTTAGATTTATTACTTGAATACAATCTATTCACCACTTTCCCAGTAACTGAGTTTAGTTATCCAGTCTTAAGATCATTAAAGGTAAAAGAATTTAAGAACAAGCCTGATATAGGCAAAGTAGAAATGTATTGGCCAGAGTATTACGATTCAAGATCACAGGATCTGCCAAGTTTCTATCATGATGCAGGTCAATTTTACTGGTTTAACAGTGAAAATTTGTTGAAAGAAAAACAATTATTTACAGATAATAGTGGGGCTATAAAACTAAGTGAATTAGAAGTTCAGGATATAGATAGTCTGGATGACTGGAAATTAGCAGAACTGAAATATAAAATGATTAAATAAATATTAGGTTACAAGGGCATTTAAAGGTATACAAAAAGAACTCCAATCAATGAAAGTTTAATAGAGAAATGAAGATACTGGATTGCACATTAAGAGATGGTGGTTACTATACGAATTGGGATTTTGATTCAGATTCTGTAGAAACATACATAGAGTCATTCAACCATTTACCTGTTGACTATTTAGAAATCGGATACCGATCCAATCCTATGAAAGAATACTTAGGAGAATTTTTCTATCTACCAGAATATGTATTAAAAGGGATAAGAGAGAAGAGCAATAAAAAATTAGCAGTTATTTTAAATGAGAAAGATATTAGAGCTGTTGATGCTGAGCCTTTACTATCTCCGTGTATGACATATTTAGATATGGTTAGAATAGCAGTAGCTCCTGATAATTTTGAACGGGCTTTAAAACTAGGTGAAGCGGTTAAAGAATTAGGTTTTGAGGTAAGCTTCAATGTAATGTATATGTCTGAATGGGAAAGTAATCCGGGATTAATGTCCTTAATTTCAAATGTAGATGGGATTGTAGATTACTTTTATATGGTAGATTCTTTTGGTGGTGTTTTTCCTGAAGATGTCAAAAAGTCCATGAACTTAATAAGGTCAAAGACGGATGTTAAATTAGGTTTTCATGGTCACAACAATTTGGAGATGGGATTATCCAATACGTTGACCGCAATTGAAAATGGTGTGGATATTGTTGATGCAACGATTACTGGAATGGGGAGAGGGGCCGGTAACTTAAAAATGGAATTGCTACTCACTGTACTTAATTCTCAAGGTAAAGTTGATCTTGAATACAATTGGTTGAGCAAGGTTACTGATGTATTTTCAGAACTACAGAAGCAGTATGAGTGGGGAACAAATTTGCCCTATATGGTTTCGGGTGCAAATTCTATTCCACAGAAGCAGGTAATGGAGTGGGTTAGCAAAAGGTTTTATTCTTTTAATAGTATTATTCGTGCATTAGCTAATCAATCAAAAGGAATTAAAGATAATAAACAGCTCCCAACGCTTAATTTTGATGAACAAAAATATAATACGGCGTTGGTCATAGGTGGAGGCCCTACCGCAGTAAGGCATGCACAAGCCATCAATGAACTTTTAAAGAATCACCCTGATATGGCTGTAATCCATGCCAGTTCAAAGAATGCTTTGAATTTTCAAAACATCAAAAACGATCAATACTTTTGTTTAGTAGGAAATGAAGGCTATCGGTTAGAGTCAGTTTTTAATAAAAGTGAAGTTAAAGGGCGTTGTATTTTACCGCCTTTCCCGAGAAAAATGGGAACATATATACCCGAAGCATTGTCAGAAAAGGCATATGAGTTATCGGAAGTTAACTTCACCGATAGCTTCGAAGATTCCCATACTGCTTTGGCATTACAAACGGCCTTAGAACTGAAAGTAGATAATATATATGTTGTTGGCTATGATGGTTACAACGAAAGTAAAATGGGAGATAAAGAAAGAGAACTATTCAATGAAAATGAATATTTATTTGAGAAAGGGAACTTAGAAGTGGGTATTGAAAGTCTAACACCCACCAAATACTCTAAATTACCCCAATCAAATATATATTCTCTGTTATCATGAACTATATAGTTGTAATCCCAGCAAGATTAAAGTCCACACGATTACCGGAAAAACCTTTAATTAATATTAAAGGTAAAACTGTTATACAAAGGACATTTGAACAATGTCTTAAAGCTGTACCTGAAAAAAATGTTTATATTGCTACCGATAGTCAGAAGATCAAAGAGCATGTAGAATCATTTACAAGTAATGTCTTACTTACATCATCAGATTGTTTAACCGGTACAGACAGAATTGCTGAAGTAGCAAAAAAAATTAAGGTAGATTATTATATAAATGTACAAGGTGATGAGCCATTAATTAACCCAGATGACATAAAAAAAGTCATAAAATGTATTGAGTCCGATCCAAAAGCGAGCTCAGTATATAATGGATACTCGGAAATAAAAGATGAAAGTGAATATCGTAGTTCTACAATACCAAAAGTAGTTACCAGGGAGGACGGTAGACTGCTATACATGTCAAGATCCCCGATCCCAGGTAATAAAATTGACAAGTTTCAAAAGTCATGGAAACAAATATGTATTTATGGGTTTTCCAGAAAATCTCTACTTGAGTTTTCAAAGAGATCAAGTAAAACAAAACTTGAAGAACAAGAGGATATTGAAATTTTAAGATTTTTAGAGTTGGGGTATGAGGTACAAATGATTAAGCTGAAAGGGAATTCAATTGCAGTAGATACACCAGAAGATGTTGAACGTGTTAAATTAGTGTTAGAAAATGATTGATAGGAAGTACAAAGTTATATTTTGGGATTTTGATGGGGTTCTAATGAATTCTAATGAGATTAGGGATTTAGGATTTGTTCGTGTGCTCTCAGAGTTTCCTAAGCAAAAGGTTGATCAGTTGCTAAAATTTCATCAAAAAAATGGAGGGCTTTCGAGATATGTTAAATTTAGATACTTTTTTGAAGAGGTCTTGGGTGAAGAAATATTAGAAGAGGAAATAAATGGTTGGGCGGAAAAATTTTCAGAGATAATGAGAGAGCTTTTAATTGATGAGTCACTTTTAATTGAGGAAACGATACAGTTTGTGAAAAAAGAATATGAGAAAAGAGAGATGCATATTGTATCTGGATCTGATCAATCAGAGTTAAGATATATATGTGAGCAATTAGAAATTGCTAAATATTTTAATTCTATCAATGGGTCCCCGACACCAAAAAATGATCTAGTTGTAAACATTTTAGATAGAAATGAATTGAACAAAAAAGAATGTGTACTTATTGGAGATTCAATCAATGATTATGAAGCGGCAAAAATCAACCAAATAGATTTTTTACCTTATAATAACCCAAGATTGAATAAGTACATTGTTTAGTGAAGTCACTATTGAAAAAATTATGGTACTCCCCTGTAGTTGCTTCCTGGGGTAGTATTGGTGTTAGAGGCCTTAATACAGTTTTAGTATTGCCATTAGCATTATCAATATTTAGTCAGGAAGAGATTAATCTTTACCTACTGTTTATTGTTTATTTTTCTATAAAAGACATTTTTGATTTGGGCTTTTTAAACAACACAGCAAGATTCTATACTTATACTTTAAGTGGAGTAACAAATCTTAGAAGATTAAACAGTGAAGGGGGGAAGTTAAATGAAAGTCTTTTTAACTCTTTACATAAAGTTTCCGGTAAAATTTATTTTCTTGTTTCAATAATTTTTTTAGTAATAATGTCTTCGGTTGGTACACTAACAATTAATGAAACACTCAGTTCCATTGATTCATATAGTATTTATTTTGTTTGGTGGGGACAAGTTCTTTTAACTGCTTATGTTTTATACGGTAACAAATATATATCCGTAATAATAGGCTTTGACAAAATTGACTTACTTAAAAAATGGGATGCTTTCATTGTACTGTGGCAAGTACTTACATCCATTTTGATTTTATTAATTACCAAAGACATAAACCTTTTTATTATCAATCATAGTTTATGGTACTTTATTATTACTTTAAGAAATAAAAGTATAGCTCAAGACTTGTTTGAAAGCTTAAGAATTGACGCCAGTAATGTTAATAGGCTTTACGAAAAGTATGTTTTAAAAATATTGTTTAAAAAATCAGCTCAAAGTTTTACGGCAGGTTTATTTGGTTATGGAATTGATCAGTTTACTAGAATTTTTTATGGCAACGTAGGTGATCCTAAAAGTTCTTCTTCTTATTTATTAACAATGAAAATACTAGATCAAGTTAAACAAATTTCAAGACCACCCTTCTATGCAAAAATTCCGTATTTATCAAAATTAGCGAGTGTAAGCGACAAGCATAAGTTTTACTATAAAAAAATAATCACTTATTTAGGATTTTCGGTGATGATATTTTTGACTGGTAGCGGTGTTATTTATGTATTTAGTGATTATATAATCGATATACTTGGCTCAGAAACTCAATTTGTATCAAACCAAGTTTGGATTGCTCTGATAATTGCTTTAACTATCGAAAGACTTACCGCTATGTTATCTCAGGCAGTTATGATAAAAAGAAATAAAGTAATTGCTCATGAAGGTTTATTTACTTCAGGTATAATTTATATCGCAATGATGTTCTGGCTGTTTCCAAATTATGGTTTGATTGCAATACCTTTCTCATTGGGTTCTAGTTATCTATTGTTTTATACAATGTATTCTATTTACCTGAACATAAAAGATTATAAAAGTACTGTATGAAACATATTTTTCACGTACATAGTAATATAAATTTGGTTTCTGCTTTAGGAGTTATAGAGTTGAAATCTCTAAAAAAAGAAGATGTAATATTATCCGTATGCAGGAATATTGATGTGAGTTACCTTCCATATAAAATTTGCAAGATTCCCGATACTATTTATTACCATTCTTACAATAAATTGAGCACTTTGAAAAAGTTTAAATGGTTATGTAATAGCACAATTATTTCAATAATAGATGACATTATTGAAGACGTAAGCGATTTTAGCAACTTCATCTATTATTGTCCAAATTCAAGAAATTTTCATCAACGCGTTTTTATAACTAATAAAAAATGTAAGGGTGTTGAGTATTTAGAAGATGGGATGGATGCTTACCTAGAAAAGAATCTTTATTATGAAAAATATCCACTAGTATTAAGAAAGATAAACTATTTAGCTCAAGAGTTATTATTCAAATGGATTGATCTATTTTGCTATGATAGGTTATACCAGGAAGATGACCCATTCAAAACTTTTTATAGTCATAAAGCAAAAATTCATTGCATTAGTGATAATGCTTACAATTTTAGGAATGAAGTAAATGTGTTGCCATTAGATAAAATAACTATAAACACCAATTTTGAAGTTGGAAATATTGATGATGGTGACCATATTTTAATTTTAGATGCAGTTGTCGAGCAAAAAGTAGTACCAATAGAAATTTATAAGAAATTCATTAAATATTTTATCACTAGTTTTGATATTAATTCCCTCAAGGTAAAGTTTCATCCGTATCAAGATGAGGGTTTAAAAGAGTGGACGCTTAATGAGTTTAAACAAACTTCAATTGACGTATCTGAAGTAGAAGAAAAGATGCCCTTTGAACTCATACTACTCACCAAAAAAAAATTAACGATATATGGAATCGGAAGTTCCCTTCTTTTATATAGTAAAATATTATCTAATCATAAAGTTCATGTACTATATAAAACATTTAAGGAGCAATTTAAATACATATCTCCTCGATTAAAATTTTGGGATTCAGCTTTCAAAGAAATTTAAACTACAACCTATCCATTAATATTTTGATAGATGAAATATATTGCAACCGGAATAATATCTCCTTTCCACTTGTATTCCTCATTGAGTGCTCTTTTTAAATTATCGGATAAACTTAATGAAAGTAGTTATAGTGCCGAAATTCACATCATGAAAAATTTTAACAATGAGTATTTAATTAAAAAAATTAATAAAAATAATTTAGCCATAGTAGATAATAATTATAGTTTTAGCGTAATTGATTTAGTGAGTTTATTACTAAAGCTTAGTATTGTTTTAGTTTTTTTTAAGAGTAAAAAAAATAATTTCATTGCTCATCATACCTATTTTAATATAAGAGATTTAAGTTTTTTTACTGTAAAGGAATGTTTTAATCTGGGTATAGTAATTTTTGAAGAGGGTACTGGAAGTTATAATACTATTAGAAAAGCAGTTAAGATTGCAAGAAGGGAAAATTTAAAATTACCTTTTCTTCGCACAATATTAAAAAGGATATTTTCACACATTTATCATTGTAAGTTCACTGTTTTAATAAAAAATGATAATCTAAACTATTTTAAAAAAGCTATTGAATTTGATATAGAAAATAAATTAACCAAAGAATATAAAAAAAAGGGTTTACAGGAATTACTATTTGATGATTATAGATATGAAGAAATGTCTACTGAAGAATATAGGTTTATGATAAAAAAAAATATTGCAGTTAAACCGCATCCGGCTACGGATTTAAAATTTTATAGTGAAAAAATACAGATTATAGACAGTAAAGTAAGTGCCGAGAAAATTTTGTTTATAGAAAATATTAAAAATATTTATGTAAAAAACTCTACAGTTGGGGTATTTGTAAAAAACAATTTAAATGACATTAATGTTATTAATGTTGAATTTTAATAAATCTTTTAAAACTTACTTTTATTTCTTTGTTTGCTTTTCAGGCTTAACATATTATAGCGTTTTCAATGGAAATTTCATTAAATATCCTGAAATAAGGGTAGCATATATGATAATTGCATTTGCATTATCATTTATGTTTTTAGTTTATTTAAAAAAATATAAAGTAACCTCAGCATATATATTATTTATTTTTTTAATCATGTATGGCATTATAATTGGGGCTGTTCATGGATATTTTCAGTCTGATGCTGAGGTTATAAGGTTTATAATATATTTAAATATATACTTAATCTTATTTAATACTAATATTAAACTTAATTTTGTTAAAATTTGCCAAATAATATCTGTTATAGGGGTAGTAATGTATGTTGTTGGCTATGGGAGAGTGTTGAATGCTTCATTTAGAGTAACGGGAAATACAGCGTCCGTGATGGGATATGCGTCCTTGGTCTATACTTCTTATTTAATAATGTTAATATTGATAAGAAAGAAATCAGATTATAAAAAATTAAAATTATCAATTTTACCATTATTGGCAGTAGTGGCTTCAGGATCAAGATCTATTCTTTTTATTCAAATCCTGACATTTGTTGTTGCCTATTTTCATAGTAATAATATTAATATTAGTAAATACATATTTAAAATAATAAAAAGTGTATTAATACTTATAATATTATTAACTGTAACCTATTTTACAACAAATATTCTTTATAGGTTTGAAATACTACTAAGTGGTTCGATGGGTGTTGATACATCCACATCATTTAGGATCATGTTGGTTACTACTGTTTTTGATCATATAGATGAAATTTTTATAACAGGTATAGGGTTGGGTAGTTTTCCAATGTGGTTTGAAGCAAAAACGGGTATGGCTGATGTAGCGCCTCATTCAGAGTTTATTTGGTTATTAGTTGAGTATGGCATAGTTGGTACCACTATTTACTTAGCTTTTCTTTATTTTGCATACAAAAATTGTTCCCAGAAAAATATCTTAGTTATTATATTTATACTACTTCAGTTAATACCTCTTCATTTTGCCAATTCATTCTATTTTTATCAGGTAGGAATGTTGCAGTTCGCGTTTTTAGGATACTTACATAGAAAAAAATATACTATGGTTGTAAAATGAAAAAGCATGTTGATAATGAAATAGAAATATTAGGTGTCAAAGTAAATCAATTGACAATTGACACTTTGAACTGTATGGTTTTGGATATAGTTGGCAGTGATAAAAAAAAGATTATTGCCCATCATAATTTACACAGTGTATATTTTGTAGAAAAACTTCCTGAGATAAAAAAATTTTGGGAAATGGCTCATGCAACTCACATTGATGGGATGCCATTAATATGGTGGGCTAAAGTATTAGGTTATGATTTAAATAAGGAAAATAGAATTACTTATTTGGATTGGATATACCCACTTATGAAGTTAGCGAATGAAAATCATTGGAAGATATTTTATTTAGGCGGAAAGCCTGGGGTTGCAACAATAGCTTCAACGATACTAAATAAATCATTTCCTAATATTACTTTTCAAAATCATTCTGGCTATTTTAATATGGAAGCTAACTCAGAAGAAAACTTACGAATCATAAAAAAAATAAATCAATTTAGTCCAAATATCTTAATGGTCGGGATGGGAATGCCTCGTCAAGAAAGATGGATTTTAAATAATTTTAAACAAGTTTCTGCGAATGCGGTATTAAGTAGCGGTGCTTGTTTTGATTATATAGCAGGTGAACAAAAAACACCCCCAAGATTTTTGGGAAAAATAGGGTTAGAATGGTTTTATCGATTAATAAATGATCCGAAAAGGTTATCCAGAAGATATTTTGTTGAACCGATACTTTTAATACCAGTTGTGTTTAAAGATATTAGATCGCGGTATTTTCTTTAGAAGTTTTATGATATAACACAAATTGTATAGGATTAGAAAATTTCTTAAAAAATCCCATCCAACCGGACTCCTGCCATCACACCACTTCGATTGTTATAAAATTCTCCGATATCAAAAGCTACAGATAAATTAAGGGTCAGGTTTGGGACGGATGGCAAACGGTAATCGCCGGTTAGCATAACGGAATACTGGTCCTCCCGCAGTTCGCCAAGTGGTACAATCGTAATTTCATCCAGGTTGGCATCCTGATCAATGGGGCACTCTCTTAAATCTGAAAAATCCGGAAGAATATCCAGGCATGTCCCGTAATTCCGGCTGTAGGTGGCCATCATCTTGTAATTCAGATTGGTGCTAAGAGCTCCTTCGAAACCCAGGTGGTGTGCGATGAATATGTTGTTTTCAAGGTTTCCGTTTTCATCAAACGTCACCAGCGGCAGGCCGAGCACGTTGTTGTTAAACGTCCACCCGTCCGTGTAGAAAAAATGCCAGTAGTAGCGGGCCCGCCCCGGAGGCTGAATGCCCCTGGCATCCTGTTGTTTGGTATTTACGTGTTCATACAGCAGGCTGTGCAGGAGTTTGGACCTGTCATTCAGCTTAAAACTAAGTCCCCACATGCCGTCCCAGGGGCTGCGAAAGCGGGTGGAGACAAGGTCTTCCAGGTAAAATAGCCTGTAGGCTTTCAGGCTGAAATCGTTGAAGCGGTACTCAGTGGCAAAATCATACGCGGCCACGGTATTCCCCGGCGGTGTGGGGCCGCCTTCTCTTTTGGAGCCAAAAATTGCACGCAGGTAATCATTAAAACTGTTCACGGAACTTCTTCCGTCAGACCGCTCGCCTCCCCACATCACATTGTGAACAATTCCACCGAAAAGCGAGAGTTCCTCTGTCGGGTTTATTTTCAGGTAGAGATGCTTTTGGTGCAGCTTGGCATTACTGATGGCTCTGTTCTCTTCCAGCAACCCTTCCGAAAACCGGGCTTTGAATTCCACATATCCTTTTGCTCCGGGTACTTCCACAAAGTCGGGAGTAGAAAAACGAATCCTGGGAATGGGTGTTGTATTCCGGCTGACCATCATCGAACCCACTGAAAGATCATGTTCATTTAAACCCACAGCATCATAAAATTTCCCGGTCTTCAGCTGAAATACGCCAAGGTTTACTTCCAAAAACAGTTGCTGAAAATGGAGGGTATTTGTTTCATCCGAAAGTCGGGCGGCCAGATCTGAGCCGAGGTTTATTTTCCATGTATCGTCATCCAGCAACCGGTGTTGAAGGCCAAACTCCGCCAGCCCGTTGTTCGAGGATCCTCTTTGAAATTTAGCATCCCGGTTGGCATAGAGCCAAAAGGGAAGGTCGGAACTTCCGCCCGAATACGAAAGTCCGAATGAGTAGGAGGTTGGCGCCTCCTGACTTCTGCCATCAGGGATCATCATCAGAAAAAAAACAGTCAGTAAAATGGCAAACTTGAAGGTGGTAGCGGTGCTGAATTTCATCGGGAATCTCATTTTTATTTTCTGAAATTGAGGTAAGGTACGGGAGAAAATGATAAAATTAAAAATTGAGAATTGAGAATTGAGAATGGGGGTGGGTGGATCAGAAACAATGGCGGGTGGCGGGGAATGTTGGTTTCGTTGGCGGGTTTGATACCCGCCGCTCAACCAGCCAGAGTCATTGTCATCCTGACGATCCCGATGGCGTTTTTCCATCGGGTGAGGAAGGAACTCCTTATCATGGCTGCTTTCTTTAAAATCACTAATTCAATATCAAGCTGTGAACCGAGAGGTCCTTCACCACGACGCAAAAAGCGCGTCGGGTTCAGGACCGTGTCTGTCTCCTGACTGATGACAGTTGTGGCTTTATTAAAGATGTCGGCGTGTGGGGTTTGACAATAGATCGGGGGTTTTCCATACGCCGCAAGTGTTTTTTCCCAAGGCGGGTGGCGGGAAATGCTGGTAACGTTAGTGGGTTTGATACCCGCCGCTCAACCAACCAATGGCGTTGTCATCCTGACGATCCCGATGGTGCTTTTCCATCGGGTGAGGAAGGAACTCCTTATCATGGCTGCTTTCTTTAAATCACTATTTCAAAATCAAGCTGTGAACCGGGAGGTCCTTCACCGCGACGCACAAAGCGCGTCGGGTTCAGGACCGTGTCTGTCTCCTGACTGATGACAGTTGTGGCTTTATTAAAGATGTCGGCGTATCGGGATGGCCGTTGGAACGGAAACTTTCCTGACGCCGCAAGGAAGGGTTTTGTGCTTATTTGCCAACAAATTTATTAGCTGTTAATCTGTAAGGATTGTCCTCTTTTTGGTTCATACTGGTATGAGACTTTATTATACCTATATCACAACCAACCGAAAGAGGGGATTGTTGTACACCGGAATGACCAACCACCTGAGGTTTCGTATCTGGCAGCATAAGACAAAACAGGTTAAAGGTTTTACCAGCCGCTACAACTTGGATAAGCTGGTTTGGTATGAAAGCTTTGAACAGGTGCAAGACCGTGTCCGTCTCCTGACAGATGCCATTGCCCGCGAAAAAGAGATCAAGGGCTGGCGCCGGGAGAAAAAAATAGCCTTGATCGAATCAATGAATCCCGAATGGAAGGATTTGTATGATATGTTGTAATTAAAAATTAAAAATTGAGAATTAAGAATGGGTGAGGCTAAATCAAATACAACGGCGGGTGGCGGGGAATGCTGGTTTCGTTGGCTGGTTTGATACCCGCCGCTCAACCAACCAACCAATGGCGTTGTCATCAGTCGGGGGACAGAAGCCCGTTTTTTGGGCTGAGTGAAGGATCTCCGTTATCATGGATGGTGCTCTGAAGTGAATTCGGCCTCAAAGTTGTAATCGGGAAAGTATGATTTTTTGTGCTCTTTTTGTATTATACTATGAATTATGAGGCTGCCATCAGATGCTATTATTTCAGAAAGAAAAGTAAAAGAATACTTACTGAGTTATAGGAAAAGAAGTGATAAATCGAAGTGGCTTGCAAAAGCAGGATATGATTCTGATAGTTGGAAAAAACTTGAGCAAGATATAAGAACACAATTATTAACTCATAAAGCTGTTCTTGTTCAAGTAAACGAGTTTGGTGACGTATACGAAATAACAGGTAAATTATTGAATGGCCCAAATGGCAATTCGCTGCATGTACGATCAATCTGGATGAATGAGTACGGCACGAAGTTAACTAAATTTATTACGATGTATCCGCTCAAAGACAGAGGTTGATATGAAATTCGAATTATTTAAAGAAGTCGTATTACTAAAAGATTTACCTGATCAAAGATTGAAAAAAGGGGATGTTGCTACAGTAGTCGAGTATCATCCGTCAGACTCCTCAAAGGATGGATATACGCTTGAAGTCTTCAACGCGATTGGGGATACAATTGCTGTAGTTACGGTTTCTGAATCTGACATTGAACCACTTAAAGAGAGTGAAGTTCTAAGTGTCAGAACGATGGGAGCTGCTTAAATCAAAGTCTCCATTTTACCCTAAACCAATAATCCATCCTGAACTCTGCGGCCTGTCCCGTACACAAGTGTCGGGGTGCTTTTCCGCAGAGGTGAAGGAACTCCCGCATTATGGCTACATTTCTCAAATGAAATTTTCGTTGAGGCAGATTCTGTGCCAGGAAGTATTTTTCATGGGATTGTTTTGAAAAACTGGCAGAAGCTGCGAACCGGGAGGTCCTTCACCGCGACACAAAAGGCGCGTCGGGTTCAGGACCGTGTCTGTCTCCTGATTAATGACGGTTATGGTTCGATAATAGATCGAGGATATTCCCGACCCCGCATGTGTTTTTTCCAAGGCAGATTGTGGTCATGAATTTCATCGGTGAATCTTTTTGCGCTCTCCGCGTGTTTTTCCCTCTTCCCGTACTTTGCGTGAAATCCGGGGAAGATCCCGTTTGGGGTTTCACGCGAAGATCGCGGAGGGGCAGAGGCCGCGGAGGAATTCTATATAGGTTATCGGGATTGGTGAGGTGTAGAACTGGAGAAACGTAGAACCGGAGAACTGTTGAGTGTTTGTTATTCGTGGTTACGTGATTGGTTTTTGTAGCACCGGCTCCATTGGAGCCTCCGGTTTATAGAAAATGAAGATGCTGTTATTACCACAGGCTCCGGAGGAGCCACGTGTCGTGGGATGTGAACTCATTCATACCCAAATGATTTATCCGTAATCAGCCTGGTCAGGTGGCTCTTACAGAGCCTTTAGATTTTTTACTCATGCCTGTTTCTATAAACAGGGTGCTCCTCCGGAGCGGGGCGGATTTTGAGGTGTAGATTTGTTGAATCGTTGAACTGTAGAACTGTAGAATTGATGAGGTAGTTCTCATTCGCGTGGACCAGAACATATTGCTTCGGCTGGCTGGCAGATTACGATCCTGAATTTCATTGGGAAATCTTTTTGCGCTCTCCGCGTGTTTTCCCTCTTACCGTGCTTTGCGTGAAACTCCCATGGGAAGATCCCGTTTGGGGTTTCACGCGAAGATCGCGGAGGGGCAGAGGCCGCGGAGGAATTTCATATAGATTAACGGATTGGTGAGGTGTAGAACTGATGAGTTGTAGAACCGTAGAACTGTAGAACTGGAGAACCGTTGAGATGTTTGACATTCGCGATGTCGTGACTGTTTGGATTCAAAGAGACGTTTACTGGCCTTTGTAAACCAGGCTCCATGGGAGCCTCCGGTTTATAGAAAACCATCAGGTCTGCATAACTCCGGGCTCCGTCAGGAGCCACCTGCGGCACGGGAATCCGTGAATATCCAAATGAATTACCCATAAACAGTCCGGTCAGGTGGCTCTTACAGAGCCTTTGGATTTTTTGCTTATGCCTGTTTCTATAAACAGGGTGCTCCTCCGGAACGACTGGATGTGGAAGAGTTGAATCGTAGAACTGTATCTAAAGAAAGAATAAAATTCTTATATTAAAACGGTTAGTACGAGCAGTATCCTCAAAATACAACGCTATGAGTTATAGAATAACACTTGATTTGCCTGATGAAACATTTTCAGCCCTGCGACAAAATCCAGATGATTTTGCAAAAGAATTACTGCATGCCGCGTTAAGTAAATGGTATGAGAAGGGGCTGATATCACAGTCCAAAGCATCTGAAATAGCGCGATTGTCAAGGCAGGAATTTCTGGACGTTCTTAAGAAGTATGATGTATCTCCATTTCAATACACGCCAGAAGATCTTGAGAAAGAAATTCAATAAAATCGATTCATGCAGATTATATGTAATGCCTCACCGTTAATATTTCTGGCAAAAATTGATTTAATACATCGATTGCCAGCAATAGCCGGGAATTTGCGGATTCCACAGGGGGTTTATTATGAAATCAAGGGCAAAAATGATGCGGCTTCTGAATGGGTTGAAGAGAATAAAAACAAGTATGTAATAGAGGTTGTTTCTGTTCCAAAGATTATTGAACTCTGGGATTTGGGAAAAGGGGAAACAGAAGTTATCGCACATGCCTATTCAAATAAAGATATTAAAGCAGCATTGGATGACAGAGCAGCACGGAATTGTGCGGCAAGTGTAGGAGTAAATGTTATCGGAACTATTGGACTTATATTGATGGCTAACAAGGAGGGACATATCGAAGAGCCAGTTAAGTATCTTGAAAAATTAAAGAAAACAGGATTTCGTATCAGTGATGATTTATACCAACATGCGATATACCTGGCCGGATCATGAATTAGCATTTTTTCCTTTCAAATCTGAAACATAGTGTTACTCTGTGGTAAATAACTGGTTACTGAATCAATTATTTTCAAAATGATCAAACACAAAGACAGAATATTGTAGAACCGTAGAACTGTTGAGTGTTTGTTATTAGTGAGTACGTGATTGGTTTTTGTAGCACCGGCTCCGTGGGAGCCTCCTGTTTATAGAAAATGAAGATGCTGTTATTACCTCAGGCTCCGGAGGAGCCACCTTTCGTGGGATGTGAACTCACTCATACCCAAATAATTTATCCGTAATCAGCCTGGTCAGGTGGCTCTTACAGAGCCTTTGAATTTTTTGCTCATGCCTGTTTCTATAAACAGGGTGCTCCTCCGGAGCGGGGTGGATTTTGAGGAGTAGATTTGTTGAATCGTAGAACTGTAGAACTGTAGAATTGATGAGGTAGTTCTCATTCGCCTGGATCTGAACATACTGCTTCGACTGACTGGCAGATTATGATCCTGAATTTCATCAGGAAATATTTTTGCGCTCTCCGCGTGTTTTTCCCTCTTACCGTGCTTTGCGTGAAACCCTGGGAAGATCCCGTTTGGGGTTTCACGCGAATATCGCGGAGGGGCAGAGTCCGCGGAGGAATTTTATGCAGACTTTGATGAAATCTTGCTGATATGACTGCAGCATTCTATGTTGATCCCGGGGAGTGCACTAAGTAATGCATTACAATTCGTTAACCAGCCAAAAAAAAATGTAACATTTGTAATTCACTGCTCTCTTGAAATATGCATTAGGTGTTGATACGGTTTCATGTGTAGTACTTACATGCAGCAAACAAAAATCAACTTCAGCCTGACTCTTGAAATTTATTTTTAAGGGTTTCAGTTAAAAAAAATGATTTTACGTTTATTTATTTATATCTTCGATCTTCATGAATCGGAAAAAGTGATCAGAGATTAAAAAAATGTGCGTCAGATAGACTAACTTAGGTGAATTATCAGGCTATTAACTAAATATCACTACAAAATTTGCAGGTTATGAACTCTCTACAAAATACTATGTCCGTCAGAGAGCGGATAGTCAGAGAAATACAACTTGAGCGGCAAGAAAGGAGATCACCGCGTGTTTATCTTCCTTCACAGTTCATAGAAATGTCTTACAGGCAGTACCCGGCCAAAAGGGTATTTGATATTCTGCTGGCATCTGTGACGTTAGCTTTTTTCGCCCTGCTGTTTCCGGTCATCGCAATCGGGATCAAATTATCCTCCCGCGGACCAGTTCTCTTTAAGCAGCAGCGAACCGGTCTGAACGGTCATCCGTTTACCTGTTATAAATTCCGGACCATGAGCCTGGCAATACGGAAAAAGCAAAACGGAAATCCTGATATCACAGAAAAAGGAGATACTCGAATTTTCCCATTCGGGCAGTTCCTGAGAAAATGTAACCTGGATGAACTTCCGCAGATTCTTAATGTATTAAAGGGTGATATGAGTGTTGTAGGCCCGAGGCCTTACCCGGTTCAGGAGTGCCGGCACTGGAATACTACGTTTGAAGATTTTTACTATCGTTATGCGGTTAAACCTGGAATTACAGGCTATGCACAGGTAAAAGGATACCGTGGAGGCACCCTCGATGTACAGCATATGCGAAAGCGCACCGATTTTGATCTTATCTATACACAAAAGAACTCTCTCTTCCTTGATCTCAAGGTAGTTATAGGTACCGTTGTTCAGATGCTCCGGTTTGATACCAATGGCCATTAAGATCTATTTGAATTTGATTGAGCCAAATACATCCGTAGTAGTGATTATCTCTCCGCGCGAATTCCTCACACCGTTCTTTGCGTGAAATTTAGGGAAAAGCCTTTTTTGGGGGTTTTACTCCGAGAACGCGAAGAGATGAAACCGTAAGGGGCGCAATGAGTGCAGTGATTTTCATGCGGTTATGGTTTGATTTTTCCTCATTTCCGGCTCCATTGGAGCCACCTTACTGCAGCATAATAACCCGTGAACATGCGAATCATCCACCTATATCCAGACCGGTCAGGTGGCTCCTACAGAGCCTTTGCTTTTTTGCTCATCCCTGTTTCTATAAAGAGGGTGCTCCTCCGGAGCGGGGCGGATTTTGAGGTGTAGTTTTCTTGAATCGTAGAGCTGTAGAACTGTTGAGGTCGTTCTCATTCGCCGGGATCTGAACATACGGATTCGATTGACTGGTGGGTAACGGTCATGAATTTCAACGGGAAATCTTTTTGCGCTCTTTGCGTGAAACCCTGGAATGATCCCGTTTGGGGTTTCACGCTAAGCTCGCGGAGGGGCGGAGACCGCGGAGGAATTCTATATAGATTATCGGGATTGCTGAGCTGGGGAACTGTAGAACCGTAGAACTGAAGACCCGTAGAATCGTAGAATTGTTGAGCGTTTGTTATTCGGGGTTAAGTGATTGATTTTTGCTGCACCGGCTCCATCGGAGTCTCCTGTTTATAGAAAATTTTAAATTATTATTTATATTCTCTGCGGAGACGAAATATATCATCTAATAAACCAACCTGAAAAATTTACCTTATGTTCATAGATCTCATTGCCGGAGCACGACCCAACTTCATGAAAATTGCCCCCATCATCGACGCCATCAAAGCCGAACAGGAGAAAGGAACGGAGATCGGTTTCCGGCTGGTGCATACGGGTCAGCATTACGACAAGAATATGAGCGGCTCCTTTTTTGAACAGCTTGGCATTCCGGAACCTGACGTAAACCTGGGAGCCGGCGGCGGGACCCAGGCAGAGCAGACCGCGGCCATCATGACCGGCTATGAAAAACTTCTCGCTGAAAAACCGTCCAATCTCTGCCTGGTTGTGGGTGATGTGACCTCCACGATGGCGTGTGCCATTACTGCCCAGAAGATGCATATTCCAGTGGCGCATGTGGAGGCGGGTATCCGGTCGGGGGACTGGGGCATGCCGGAGGAGATCAACCGCCTGGCCACCGATGCAGTGACCAACTACTTTTTTACCACGTCCGATATTGCCAACAATAACCTGCGCAAGAGCGGGGTGGAAGATGAGTGGATTTTTTATGTGGGTAATACGATGATCGACACGCTGCTGAAGCATCGTCCGCGTTTTCAAAAACCGGCTGTCTGGGATGAAGTGGGCCTGGAAGAGGGAAATTATATTGTGATGACGCTGCATCGCCCCTCGAATGTAGACGAGGAGGAGATTTTAAAATCCCTGATGGACGAGATTGTAGCGAATACAAAAGATCTGCCGCTGGTGTTTCCGGTCCATCCCCGTACGGCGAAGATCATGAAGAATCTCGGCATCAGCCATGAACGCCTGCATATGGTGGAGCCGCTCGGATACCTGGAGTTTAACTACCTGGTGGAGAGGTCGAAGGCGGTCATCACAGATTCAGGTGGCATCACCGAGGAGACAACGGTGATGGGAATTCCGTGCATGACATTGCGCAACAGCACCGAGCGCCCGGAGACGATCACGACAGGGACGAATGAGCTCTTAGGCGTGAACCCGGAGGCGATCAAACCTGCCCTGGAGAAACTCTTTGCAGGTGAATGGAAGGAGGGAGGTATCCCGAAGATGTGGGACGGAAAGACTTCGGGGAGAATTGTGGGGCATTTGGTGAAAATATTGGTTTAAATTGTAGAATTGTTGAACTGTTGAATTGGTTATCATTCGCCGGGACCTGATCATATGGATATGGCTGGCGGGTGGCGTGTTGGTTGTGTTCATAACTGGATTTTAATACCCGCCGCTTCTTGCCAAAGGCGTATTGTCATGTCGACCGGCGTCCCGGCATGTCGATCCATGACAGGTTCTGAATATGGAACGGGACAGAGTGGAGACATCTCCTTGTTATGGCTGCTTCACAAGAAAGGTATTCTCGACATCAAACTATGAACCCGGAGTGGATGAAACCGCAAGGGGAGCAATGAGCGCAGTAATTTTTATGCGATTATGGTTTGATATTCCCCTATTTCCGGCTCCATCGGAGCCTTTGCATTTTTGCTCGCCTGTTTCTATAAACAGGGTGCTCCTAGGGAGCGAGGTTGATGAGGAATTATTGAATTGCAGAATCGTGGAATTGATGAGATGATTAATATTCGCCGGGACTTGATCATATGGATATGGCTGGCGGGTAGCGGTGCTGAATTTCATCGGGAAATCTTACTGCGCTCTTTGCGAATTTTTCCTCTTCCCGTTCTTTGCGTGAAACTACTGTGGGAAGATCCCTGATTGGGGTTTCACGCGAAGATCGCGGAGATGAACGGCTCGCGAAGTCCGCGGAGAATATGTAGCTGCGATTGCATCACATGCACATACATATAATCATGTTTATAAAAAACCATAAAGGGCAATGCAAATGTACTATTAAAATCTCATTGCGCTCTTTGCGTGTTTTTTCGCCTTCCCGTTCTTTGCGTGAAACTTCTGCGGGAAGATCCCTGATTGGGGTTTCACGCGAAGATCGCGGAGGGGCAGAGGCCGCGGAGGAATTTCATATAGATTAACGGATTGGTGAGGTGTAGAACTGATGAGTTGTAGAACCGTAGAACTGTTTAACTGTTGAGTGTTTTTTATTAGTGGTTACGTGATTGGTTTTAGTAGCACTGGCTCCATGGGAGCCACCTCCTTACAACCTCCCGTTCCAGGAAATACCGATCAGCACTCCTGTGCGGTCGCCGAGAAATTCGCCGGTATCGAGAGCGACAGAGCTGTGCAGACGTATCCCTCTTTTGGGATCAAGGAGGTAGTTGGTTTCCAGGAGAGCAGAATATTGGTCCCGGCGCAGTTCACCTCTTGGTATGGTAACCACTTCCGGAGGATCGGGGTCTTTGGAGCTGATTCCACAAGTACCTATGATAATCTGATCCGTGCAAACCCCATAATTCCGGCTGTAGGTAGCCATGGCCCGGTACTGCAGTCGAGAGGTAATCCAGCCGTCCATTCCCAGGTTGTGCGCAATAATCATGTTGTTATCGATTCGATCAGTATCACTGTTAAATCTCATCAATGGATTCCCAAGTACAGTTCCATTGTACGACCAGCCACTGCGATAGGTTGAGTTATTGTAATAGCTTGCTCTGCCTCGTGGTACCCCTGGTGGAGAATCCTGCTGGATGGTATTCATGAATTCATAATTGAGTCCGCTGAATAGACCGTTCACTCCATCCGTTCTGCGGAAACCGATTCCGTAGAGACCGTCCCAAAAACTGCGAAGCCTGGTAGATACGGTATCTTCCAGGTAAAACATCCTGTATCCCTGTAACTGGTAGCTTTTCAGGCTATAGCGTAAAGCTATGTCATAGGCAGCCACTATATTACCGATTTTATTGGATATATCTGCGTTTCTTGCATTGCTTTCCGCATCGGCAGACTGCCCAAATACCACACGGAGATAATCCCCAAAACTCTGGGGCAGTTTTCCCAGTTCCGGGTGTGTGCCGCCCCATTGAACGTTGTGCAGAAATCCGCCGATGGCTTCCAGGCGTTCTATATTAATTTTCAGGTACAGAGATTTTTGATGGAGGAAGGGACTGTCCACAAACCGGTCATTTTCGAGTTTGCCGTCGGAATAGTGCCCTTTAAATTGAACTATACCATTGGTCAGCGGAATATCCACAAAACGGGTCATCTCGAGGCTGATTTTGGGTATGGGTGTGGCATTGTTGCTCTGCATCATAGATCCGGTGGAAAGATCGGCCGGATTGAGTCCGATGGTGCCATAAAATCGACCGACATTCAGCTGAAACACACCCAGTTGCAGGCTGCCGTATAACTGCTGAAAATGGATGGTGTTGCCGGTGTCGGAGAGGCGGGAGGTGAGCTCGGCCCCGGCACTGAGGTCAAGTCCCGATGATTGCTCTCTGAAGGGCATTGCGACTGCCAGGCCGGTAATGTTATTAAACGATGATCCGGATTGTATTTGTCCGTTTGTATTCGCGTAGTGCCAGAAGGGGGTTTCAGAACCGGTTCCGGTAAAGAGAACTGAAGCGTTGTAGATAAACGGGCGGTCCTGAAAGAGTCCTGTATCCTGGCTGTGAATTTCAGTAACCGTGAAGAGGCAAAGAACAAATAAAAAACCGGTAACCCTGAAGGGCAGGGAAGCGTTAATTTTCATGGGGATTTTCTTTTTAAAATGAATCGCAGGTAAGGTACGGGAGAAAAGGATAAAATTGAAAATTATGAATTATGAATTATGAATTGTGAATTATGAATTGAGGATTGAGAATGGGTTTTTAATTTCTGATTTTTAATGGCAGGTAAATCCGCTAACTGAAGAATCTAATTGCGCTCTTGGTGTGTATTTTTCTTATCGAGCTTTGCGTGAAACTCTCATGAGAAGATCCCGATTTTGGATTTTACGCGGAGTGCGCGGAGGTGAGGAGGCCGCAGAGAGTTTTCAGGGAGATTATTTGTCCGAAAACTTTGGTTAAACCTCCTTTGTGTTGCTGTTTATTTGCTAAAAATGAATATCAAACGTATTTAAATCTTTTTAAAGATCACAATTCCGTTGTGTCCGCCAAACCCAAATGTGTTGCTCATGGCAACATTTATCTCTTTTTCCATCGCTTCATTTTTTACAATCTGAATCTTCGATGGTATCCCCGGATCCATCTTTTCAATATTGATGGTGGGTGGAATGATGTTCTCCCGGATTGCTTTGATCGAGGTGATGGCTTCTGCCGCTCCTGCCGCACCCATAAGGTGACCTGTTATGGATTTGGTGGCACTGATATGCAGATTTTTGGCATTCTCACCAAACAGGTTCTGAATTGCCGTTAACTCGCTGATGTCGCCGATAGGAGTGGATGTGGCATGTGCATTTAAATAGTCGACATCATCGGTTGATAATTTTCCGTCCTCGAGGCTTTTCTGCATGGCAACTTTGGCACCTTTTCCTTCCGGATGAGTGGCTGTCATGTGATAGGCATCCGAAGTCATGGCTGCACCGGCTACTTCTGCATAAATAGTGGCACCCCTGGCTTTGGCATGCTCATAATCTTCCAGGATCAGTGTTCCGGAACCTTCTCCCATTACAAACCCGTCTCTCTCAATATCAAACGGCCTGGAAGCAGTTTCCGGATCATCGTTTCGCGTGGACATCGCTTTCATCGCGGAGAAGCCGCCAAATGATGCCTCTGTTATGGGGGCTTCAGACCCGCCCGTAATAATCACTTTCGCTTTTCCCCACCGGATATAGTTAAATGCATCCATGATGGCAGTATTTGAAGTGGCACAGGCAGATACAGTGCAGTAGTTGATTCCCATTAACCCATATTTAATAGAAATTAAACCACCGGCAAGGTTGGGGATTAATTTTGGTATAAAAAACGGGTTAAAGCGCGGATTGTAATCGTTGGTGACATAATTTTTTACCTCTTCTTCAAAGGTGAGCATACCGCCCTGGCCCGTGCCCCAGATAACTCCTATATCAAACGGATCCATTTTATCAAATTCCAGGCCTGAATCTTTTACCGCTTCATCTGTAGATATCAATGCATATCGTGTAAAAGGATCTGTTCGTTTGATCTCTCTGTGGCTGAGAAAATCGGCCGGATCAAGGTCTTTTAATTCACAGGCAAATCGTGTTCTGAATCGGGATGCGTCAAAATTTTCAATGTCTGCTGCACCGCTCTTTCCGTTAACCAGGTTTTTCCAAAATTCAGAAACACTGTTTCCGATTGGGGTCAGGGCACCGAGGCCTGTAACTACTACTCTTTTCATAAATGGATATATCGATTGTATAAGTGAGTTTATAATAGCAAATGTGTAACCAGTGAAGTAAAACGATCAAATTTATCGTATATCTGTCCGAAATAGTCGCTTTTAAAATAAAATCAGGTAAACCAATTCGTGTGACAAGCTTCACCAAATCATTTCATAAATAAAAGATAAGAAAATGATGTTCTCTTAATTGTATCAAATTATTAAAATATGTTTCCCAAAAATTATTTTTTAAGCGTGCGATTCCAAGCCGGACCACAGAAAAGACGTTCTGATAAATTTCATGTCATATTGAAGGGCAAGTCCCCGCTTTTATTAAGTTCTGCCGAGATTTTTTTATTCAGGTATGTTTACATCAAACCTGTACACATTGGAAGAGGCTGTAAGGAAAAGATGTTCTCCATCCGGTCCGCCCCAGGCAAGATTTGTGATCTGTTCTTCAAATTCTGTTTTGTAAATCAGATCACCATCATTGTTAAATACAAGTATTCCATTGGGTCCGGTCGTATAGAGGTTCCCGGCTGAATCTGTTTTCATTCCGTCAGCCCCTCCTTTTTCGGTCATTTCACCAATATTGGCAAATGTTGCTGGATTGCCGGTATTTCCATCCTGATCTGTTTCAAAAAATATAACGTCACCGGTTCTGGAATCATTTATGTAAAGACGGGATTCATCCGGCGAAAAGGTGATTCCGTTGGGATGGGTAAACTGATCATAAATCAGTTGCAAATCACCTGAAGATGTAAGTTTATACACACCACTGAATTCCAGTTCTCTTTCCTCTTCACTCACTCCAAATGGGGGATCTGTAAAGAAAATTGAACCACTGGAATGAACCGTAAGGTCATTGGGACTGTTGAGTCTTTTTCCTTCATAACTGTCTGCGATTATCCGCAGTTCACCCTCTCCTGTTAATCGGGAAACAGTTCCGGCGTGTTGTGCCAGCAGTATATGTCCATCCGTATCGGCTGCAATCCCGTTTGAATTGCCGGAGGGTTCTATAAATACATCTGATCCTTCGCCCGGTGTCCATTTATAAACCCTGTTTGCAGGGATATCACTAAAGAGGAGAAATCCATCCGGGTGCCAGAATGGTCCTTCCGTAAACCGGTAACCGTCTGTGATCAGCTCAGGCTGACTAAGCAGCGGTTCGGGTTGTTCTTCTCCCGGTTTTTCTCCGCATGATACTATTGTGAGTGATAAAATGATTACCAGGAGAATATTTTTACTTTTCATTTTCTGTAATTTTTTGATGGGTTAAAACTGCATTCATTTTCATAGTAAAAATATATTATGAAAACATCTTTTAACCTAATTTAGCACGTAATGCTCCGGAGGAGCACCCTGTTTATAGAAAGCAGTGGTAGCCGTGACATTCTCGGTTCCGCAGGAACCTCCTGTTGGCTATTGTGGCAGCAGTTGGAATTCTGTTTTTTTGGATGGAGTTGATGGTTTGCCGGGGAGGTGGCTCCTCCGGAGCCCGGGGTTTGATTTCCTGGCGTTTTCTATAAACGGGAGGCTCCGATTGGAGCCTGGGAATTGGTTGAATCACCGGTTTTCTATAAGCAGGGGGCTCCTAAGGGAGCTGGTTTGGCTGAAGGCAATCAGCAATCAGAAAGACCGATTGTATGTTCTGTTTCTGTTTTGTATTCGTATGATTAACCGTTTTAGTGGCTTACTGATTCATTGCAATTTGAATTTAATAGCGTGTTTAATTCTTCTGAAGAATGAAAATATTTGTCCATGGTTTTCATGATATTATACGATTACAGATCATTCAAAATTCAAAAATCGCAATTCAAAATTTAGCACGTAATGCTCCGATTGGAGCCGGCAATACGGCTGAGGAAATTGCAGGTGGTTGATTAAGAGGCAGTTGCGATATATCAAACCGAAATGAGTGCTAACCGTTAATTAAAAAAACGAAACAGATATTTTTCATCGTAGGGAATTTTAAATTTTTGCAGCAGGTCGAGATACTCTTCTCGAAATGTCCGCACCTTGTGATGTTTTTCCTGATTCAGAACGTATTTTGCTACACGGTCGACGTGAGAATGTGAATAGGAGAAAACGCCATATCCTTCCTGCCATTTAAATTTTCTGTTGGTCAATTTTTTATCATTAATAAACTCATTGCTTTCTACTTTGATTTCTTTTACAAAATCTGAAATTAGAAAACTGGGTTTATATCCTACAAAGAGATGTATATGATCCGGCATGCAATGAACAGCAATCATTTTTGCTTTTCTGTTTTGGACCAAACCGGTCATATATTTGTGAAGGTCTTCTTTCTTTTCTTTTGGTATCATGCTTTTTCGATTTTGAACAGCGAAAACGAATTGCAGGTAAATTTGTGAGAATGTATTTGGCATTTTTATCTCCTTTTATGAATAGCCGGTATTTTTTGATCCGGGTGTTATTGTTTTAAGAAAAGATAGCGGTTAAGCTGTCTCTTACCTGATGAATTTGATGAACATCTGACTGCTGATGTCAAATAATATTGTTTTGATTTAAAAATTTTCACCAATTTTGAAAAAAATTTCGGCTATTATTTTCCACGTAATGCTCCGGAGGAGCACCCTGTTTATAGAAAGCATTCGTGGACGTGAGATTCATGGTTCCGGAGGAACCTCCTGTTGGCTATTGTGGCCGTGGTTGTTGGTCTGTTTTTTGGATGGAATTGATGGATTATCCCGGGAGGTGGCTCCTCTGGAGCCCGGGGTTTGATTTCCTGGCGGTTTCTATAAACAGGAGGCTCCCAAGGGAGCCTGGAGATTGGTTGAATCAGCGGTTTTCTATAAACAGGAGACACCCATGGGAGCCGGTTTGGCTGAAGATAATCAACAAACAGAAAGACCGATTGTATGTTCTGTTTCTGTTTTGTATTCGTATGATTAACCGTTTTGTGGCTTACTGATTCATTACAATTTGAATTTAATAGCGTGTTTAATTCTTCTGAAGAATGAAAATATTTGTCCATGGTTTTCATGATATTATACGATTACAGATCATTCAAAATTCAAAAATCGCAATTCAAAATTTAGCACATAATGCTCCGGAGGAGCACCCTGTTTATAGAAAGCATTCGTGGACGTGAGATTCATGGTTCCGGAGGAACCTCCTGTTGGCTATTTAGCTCGCGGTTGGGGACCTGTTTTTTGGTTGGAATCGATGAATTGTCGGGGGAGGTGGCTCCTACGGAGCCCGGGTTTGATTCCGGCCGGTTTTTCTATAAACAGGAGACACCCATGGGAGCCGGTTTGGCTGAAGGTAATCAACAATCAGAAAGACCGATTGTATATTCTGTTTCTGTTTTGTATTCGTAAGATCAGCCGTATTGCTGGCTTACTGATTCATTTCAATTTGAATTTAATTGCGTGTTTAATTCTTCTGAAGAATGAAAATATTTGTCCATGGTTTTTATATTATTATAAGATGACAGATCATTCAAAATTCAAAAATCGCAATTCAAAATTTCGCATGTAATGCTCCGGAGCCTGGGGGGTTGATTGCCTGGTGGGTTTCTATAAACAGGCGGCTGCGGAAATTGCTGCCGGCTGTTTCTACCACGCATAATTCCATTGAATTTCGGTACTGAAGAAAACCTGCCTTCGTGAATTTATAAGCCGCATGGATGTTTGATATGTATCTGTATCACGACAGGCAATGGTCAGCGAATCAACGTTTTCAACTCCATACGACCTGTAATTTAAACTCTCAATCTTGCGGCTTCCAAAATTTTCGGAAAAAGTTTCGAGCAGAAGAATCATTCCGGGAGGGCCCTGGATACTGGGCCCAGCCGACTGTTTTTCCTGTTCGCCAAGACCGGAAAGGATATCGGGTGCCGGGCGCCCAAAAATCCGGGGCTCGAGGGTAAGATATTTTTCTGCCCGGTTCTGATCAATTTCAAGCTCCCAGTCAGGATCAAAATCAATACGGTGCCTTTTTTGCTGATTTCCGGAATTGCCAGCAGCCACAACCTGCAGCTCTTCCTCAATCGCAGCAGATCTGCCTGTCAGCACTCTTTGACTCAAAGTAATCAAAAATGATTGGTCTTCTTCACTTAATGATTCTACATCTTTAATCTTGAGAACGCTTTTACAATCCCGGCCAACGACTAGTGGAGTATTCACAGAGATTTTTCCCGATCTCCAGTAGATATTTAAATCTCCGGAGTCTTTAAAGATATCGTTAAAAGATCCGTTATCCTGGTCTGCGACATAGAACCAGTAGCCAAAAGGAGGCAGGAGATCACCTTCATCTGTAAAGGATCCGTCTGTATCCATCTGCTCCTGGTACGACCTGAAAGTTTCGGGGTTAAGTGTAAACTCCATTTCTGAAGACTTACCAATCCATTCTTTAAAATCCATGTGCGATATTTTTGAATTTACAGCGAACTAATTATTATAATAAAGATTTCTCCGGTATAATCGCGTTTAGATTTTACAATATCCATTGATTCAGAAAATAAGTTAAGGCCCGGTTTGATTTATTATTTCGCCTATGGTTCAAATATGTTTACACACCGCTTCAAAAACCGTGTACCATCTGCAGAGGTTGCAGGGACCAAGTGCCTTTCTGGTTATGATCTTCGATGGCATAAAGTGAGTAACAAAGACGGTTCAGGTAAGTGTGATATTTTCAGGACAGGTAACACGGAAGACCTGGTCCGCGGAGTTTTATACAGAATAGACCGGAATCATGTTCATCTGCTTGACAAAGCGGAAGGATGCGGAAACGGGTACAGGAGAATAATTTTAAACCACGGATTCAATAATAGTCATATCAAGGTGTTTTCATATACAGCGACGAAAATAGACTATGATCTTTTACCATTTAACTGGTATAAAATGTATGTGCTGCAGGGAGCCAAAAATCACGATTTACCTGAACCGTATATATCAAAAATATCATTGGTTCCATCGAAAAAAGATCCGGACCGGGATCGTGCTCAAAAACATTTCAAAGTCCTTTCTTCTTAGCCTCGTTCCAAAGATTATCCATCTCTTCAAGATCAGACTCTGTAACAGTGCGGTTTTTTTCAGCAAGTTTCTCTTCAATAAACCGGAACCTGGATTCAAATTTCCGGTTCGCTGCTCTCAGTGAATCTTCTGCATTCAGGTCAAGCAGGCGTCCCACATTTACAATTGAAAAGAGAAGGTCACCAAATTCATCTTTCTGTTCCGCTTTGTCCTGGTGCTCAACGGCATGTCGCCATTCATCGATCTCTTCATCCAGTTTTTCCCAGGCAAGTTTCCATTCTGCCCAATCGAATCCCACATTGGCTGCTTTCTCCTGCATGCGATGGGCTTTAATCAGGGCGGGAAGGTTTTTTGGCAATCCGTCAAGGATAGAGCTTTTGCCTTCACTCAGCTTGATGGATTCCCAGTTTGAAGCAACATCACTGTCATCTTCTGCTTTTGTATCACTAAATACATGCGGATGCCGCCGTATTAATTTTTCTGATATTCCGCGAATCACATCATCCATCGTAAATTCACTCTTTTCGGAAGCCATCTCTGCCTGGAAAACCACATGCAGAAGAAGATCTCCAAGCTCTTTTTTCAATTCGTCGAAATCTCTGTTGTCAATTGCATCAACAACTTCATAAACCTCTTCAATAAGATTGTCTTTTAGTGATTCGTGAGTTTGCTTGCGGTCCCACGGACACTCTTTTCTGAGTATGGAGATTAGCCTGGTAAAGTCCTGAAAGGATGAGCTTGGTTTCATTTTACTTAGCAGATGAAAATTAAAATTTCGGGATTGAATATACGGAGGCTCACAGTAAAAGATGAAATGAGATAGTTACGTTAACAGTTCAATCGTGTAATCAAGAGCAAAAATCAGCGCCAGAAGGATACAGATAGCACTTAAACTTATTACCGGCTGCCAGATTACGAGTCCGCCCACAGTTCCGATCACCGCCCCAAGATACTGAATGTAGCGCAGCTGTTCGTTCGTGGCCCCGCGGATCATAGCTTCCAGCCTGGCTTCGTCATATGTTTTTAAATTGTCTTCAACCAAAGCGTGCACATCCAGCTGATTTATCAAACGATACAGCAGGCTGGTTATAAGTTCTTCGATGGCATCACCCTGCTGATCCAGCTTATCAGGCAGCTCATCCAGGAAGAGGTCGAGCTTGTCGAACCCCTTTTCAACGGATGAAGGGATTTCGGCAATGGCATCTTCAATAATATCCTGCATCTCCCTGCCCCGGAGAAATGTATAGGCCCTGATGGCCGCTTTTTCGAGAGACCTGTTCACAAGTGCCTCATCAACTTCTTCTATTACGTGCCGTGCAAGGTTTGCACGTAAATCAGCGTCTGCAATCACATCTTCGGAATACTCAATAACCCACTGTTTGATATCATTTCTGAATGATGGATCGTCAATAAGCGTTTTCAGCCAGGCAACTGATTTTTCCCTGTACCGGCTGATTACGTTTGATTCATGAATTTTCTGTTTGATGATTTCAGGATTGATCAGATCTTCAGATACAGCATTTGCAAGGCGGAAAGCGATCCTCTCTTTGTGAGCGGGTATTAAGCCGTGGCCGAGTATCGGACGCTTTCCGGAGGGACGAAAGAGCATGGTAATCGCAATCCAGTTTGTGAGAAATCCGATGAGACCGCTGATGGTTACAATTCGTAAAATCCCGTTTAAAGGATAAACTGTGCCAATTATTGAGATGGAATAGCCATCGAAATCCCAATAGAAAGAAAAAGCAAACAAAACTGCCAGAATCCACGGGGTAAGTTGTAACAGGAGGATTAGCAGAGACTTCTTTTCTCGTGGTTTCGGTTTTACAGGGTGCTTTATTTCAACCGGGTGGTCCGACAGATCATCCAGGCCGCTGTGTCGTTTTATGATCTTCCAGAGACGTTTTAAATGGTGCCTGGATGTTTCACCTGCCGAAGAGGGACCCGCATCGGCCTTTTTTTGATTATGTTCAGATTGCTGTATATCAGTCATCGGGTAAAATTACTTTAAATTACCGACTTATTCACTACCGGGAGCCTTCTTCATTTTTCATACCGCTGAACCAGGGTTACAGCATGAAAAGCCGATAGAAGTACGAGCGGAATGCCACCGCCGGGGTGGGTACTGCCACCTGTGAGATAGAGGCCGTCAATAAATGAGGTTTTATTTTTTGGCCTGCTGAAGGCTGAAAATTTAGAATTGGAGGATGTTCCGTAAATGCTGCCTCTGTTCGATCTGTACCTCTTATAAAAATCTTCCGGTGTAATGATTTTAGAAAATTCAACAGAGTTTCTGAGTCCGTCCAGCCCGGAATTTTCAAGTTTGCTGATAATTATTTCAGGGTATTTCCGGGATTGCGCTTCCCAATTTTGATCTTCGGTGAGGTAGGGTGCATTTACCAGGATAAAGAGGTTTGAGTGTCCCTCAGGTGCATGATCCGGGTCGGAATGAGATGTATTGGCGATGTAGATAGTCGGGTCGCCTGGTAATTTCTTTTCATTGAATATGGAATTGAATTCTCTCCGGTAGTCGGAAGAGAAAAAAATGTTATGATGAGCAAGCGAGTCATATTTTTTTGAAATGCCAAGCAAGAGCACAAAGCCGGAACAGGAGGGCTCAAGCTTTTTCTGTTTTACTCTTTTCCGCCGGGGAACTGCTTCTTTTGGCAGTAATTTCAGCAGTGTTTCGGATGCATCGCTGTTCGAAACAATAATATCTGCCTTCAACTCTGACCCGTCAGACAGTATAACCGCTTCTGCACGATTTGCTGTGCAGCTGATTTCACGAACCTCCTTTTCAAATTGAAATTCCACATGGAGCTCACGGGCAAGTTTTTCAAGAGCCTTTGCTATAGAATAGAGTCCGCCCTTCACATAATAACCACCCATATTTATCTCAACATGCGGAATTACATTTAGTGTAGCTGGCGCCTGGAAGGGTGATGACCCGTTGTAGGTGGTGAATCGTTTGAAAAACTGGCGAAGATACGGAGAGCCGAAGACGGAGTCGACTCTCGAGGCTACAGTTGAAAATGCATCGATTCCGAAGAAATCGGGGAAATTTAACTGCTTCAGATCAGATGTGTCATAAAGAGGATTATTTAGAAAAGCACCGGATGTTTTATCGTATAGATCCGAAGCATAAGAGAGAAATGAATGGTAGTTATCCAATTCATCCGGGGCTATTTTAAGCAGCTCACCGGCATTTTTTTTCGGATCTGAGTAGTTGTCAAATACAGTTTTGTCTGCGAAAAAATATCGGCAAAGAGGGGAGACGGGGAGAAATGTGAGGTAGTCTTCTCTCTTTTTTCCGCATGCCTCAAAGAGCGAGTCAATAATGTCGGGCATGGTCAGAAGGCTCGGACCGGTATCGAAGCGGTAGCCCTTTTCCGATACCCGGTTCATCTTTCCGCCGGGTTCCTTATTTTTTTCGAGGACCGTAACCCGGTACCCTTTACCAGCCAGGAGAGCTGATGCAGCCAGCCCGCCAAGCCCGGCTCCAATTACAATTACTTTTTTTTTCATACCCGGATAAACCTGTTGAGGCAGTGAATCATTTCCTGTTTTAATCAATAGCGGTCAGCCGTGCAACGGCTTCGATGTGATATGTCTGGGGAAACATATCCACAGGCTGAACTTTCTCAACCCTGTAATGCTCTTTCAGTTCCTTGAGATCCCTTGCCATGGTTGATGGGTTGCAGCTTACATATACCAGTTTTGGAACAGCAAGTTCACCTAATCGTGATACCACATCAGGGTGCATGCCGGACCTGGGAGGGTCGGTGATGATGCAATCCGGTTTTCCAAATTTATTCAGCATATGGTCATTAAAGGTATCTTTCATATCTCCGAGCACAAATTCAGTATTGGATACGCTGTTATCCTCTGCATTGCTTTTGGCATTCTTGATGGCTACGTCAATCAATTCAACACCAACAGCACGCTCAACCTGGTCTGAAAGATAAAGTGTAAGAGTACCCACCCCGCAGTAGAGATCATACAGAAGTTCATCATCACTCAGTTCAGCATACTCCTTGGCAACCCTGTATAGCTTTTCAGCCTGTTTGGTGTTGGTTTGGAAAAAGGCATTTGCATCTATTTTAAACGAGTGATGTCCGATATTATCTGTTATATAACCCGGTCCGTACAAAACATGTTCGTAACGCCCTACTGCCGTTGGGTTCAGCTGATCATTAATGTTGTTAATAACCGTCGTAATCTCCGGAAAGCTCTCAATTAGGCCGGAACAAAGCCGGTTTACAATATCGGGTTCATCTCTGAACGTTACGATATTTACCATAAGATCTTCTGTGAAATGGGAATTCCGGATTACCAGGTGACGGATGAACCCTTCATTATTATAGGTGTCGAAGGGCTTAATATCGTTGCTGATGCACCAGCTTCTGACAAAATCAAGGATTTTATATGAAAATTCCGGCTGAAGATGACACTCCTTCAGGTTCAGGATTTTATCGTACCTGCCGGGTGCGTGAAGACCTGCGGCAAAGGCCGAATCATCCACATAATCATCACTGCGGATCTCCTCATCCGAGAGCCACCTTCGGCTTCCAAAACTGTATTCCATCTTATTCCGGTAGTAGAATGGCTGATCACATCCGACTATCGGTTCAACAATACCGGGAGAAAGGCCGGCGATTCGTTCTACATGATCTCTGACTTGCTGCTCCTTGATAACCAATTGCTCGCTGTAGGGCAGAAACTGCCACGTGCATCCTCCGCAGACAAGTGCATGGCGGCACTTCGGCTCAATGCGTTTTGGAGATGGTTCAATGATCTCCAGAAGTTTGGCTTCGCGGTATTTTTTCTTTTTTTTAACAATGCGGGCTTTCACAAGGTCACCCGGCGCAGTATTGGGAATGAATACAGCCAGCCCGTCTTTTTTGGCAACGCCTTTTCCCTTAAAAGCTGCAGATTCAATTTCCAGTTCAGTAATTTCACCTTTCTTTAATGCCATTAAATCTCGTCTTCTTCGTAAACCCTGTAGTAGGATTCAAACTGGATGGAAAATGCTGTTTTGGTATCAGCTGTTTCGCACAGCTTTCTCATTGTACGCTCAAGCTGCATCATAGCAATCATGGATATGGTTTCTATAAATTTGATGGCAATTTCCGGATGTCGTTTTTTCAGGGTTTCGAAATCGGGCTTGAAAAAACCGAGCAGGGTGCAGTCGGTAATGCATTTGGCAGACGACATCCGTCGCAATTCGTACCCGATCGACATGGCACCAAAGCTTTCCGGCGGTTCCAGTTCGTGGTCGGCACTCCCTTTTTCGGGATCGTCAATGTTGTTAACCACACTGAGCTGTACACGTCCCTCTTCAATAAAATACATACCGGTGCCGGGATCGTTCTGATAGTAAATATATTCACCCTCCTTATATTTTCTCCGATGACAAAGCTGCAGAAATTCATATCGCTCAAATAACGACAAATTCCTAAGGAAGCGCGATTTTAAAAGAATTTTGGACTGGTTTTTGAATTTTCCGGGGATCTCTTTTTCTGTCATACCTTTTTTGTTTGATGATTTTGAAATAGAAGAGGAAAAATAATTTCGTTTCTATTCAAACAGAATATAATTCAATTTTATGGAACTTTTAGGTCCGATGCAGCCTGTAAATATCAAGATTTATCAATGATGCCGGTACCTGTTTTATAAAAGTGTTTAAAAAGAGTGACCGATACCAAAACTTAAAAATGCATTTTTATTTTTAAACCAGCCTTCCTGCAGGTCATTGATTCTGAATGCGAAATCGAGCCGCGCAATCAGAAAATCCCAATCAAGGCGAACTCCCACTCCGCTGGATACCGGAATTTGCTCAATAAAGGTATCAATAAAAAATTTACCGTCTCGTAAAATATCCCTGTTTTCAATGTCTCTGAAGCTGTTCCGGGGCCCGTACCAGATATTACCTGCATCGGTAAAGATAGCAATCTGCCAATCGGCAGAAAGCAGGTTATCAATAAATTTTTGCCTTACTTCAGCAAATGCAGCGAGTTTAATTTCACCGCCGTTAATGGTAACGTCTTCAGGAGCAATGGCCCCGGGGCCCAGTCTGAATGGCGCATATCCTCTAATATCATTGCTGCCGCCGGCAAAGAAACGTCTGTTCAGCGGTATGTTTGTACTTTGACCGTATGGGTGCGCATAACCACCAAAAAAGCGGTATGCAAATACGGAGTTGGCAGCAAAGGGAATATAACGGCGATAGTCTGCTGTCAGTTTGAAAAACCTGCTGTAAGCGAGTGAATTGGATGAAATGCCAAATGGTGATGGAATATTTTCTTCAACCTCACCGGGAGTAAATGCAAACCGGTCGAGTAAAAAAGGAAAATTACCGCCGCTCGAAATGGAGAATTCGCTGAAATGGCCAAAATTTCGTTTTATGATATCTGTTGTGGAGCTTCTGAGTGTATAGCGGATAATGGATGAAAATTGAGGGCGGAAATCTTCTTCAATCCTCTCAAGTTCAAACGATCCTTCCCCGAACTCATCAATCAGGTTTTGCCTGAATTCAGAGGATGGATCAGAATCCACAATATCCATTTCGAGCAGATCCAGGAAACTGCTGAAGCGCGCAGAGTGTGTGGTTTCATACCTCAGGTTAAACCGGAGATCAAAATTAATATCAAAAAAGAGCTGGTTCGACTGGCTGTAGGTAAGTGAGTAAATAGTTCTCGAATTCTGGAAAAGTGAATTTTGAGAAAAGACCGCAAAAGGAAAATTAAGACGTGGTACCGAGTAATCGATTGAACTTTCGAGGGTTCTGAATATGGTTGAAGAGACCCGTCTTGTGCCATCCTCATCCGGAGGTACAATTTCTCTCAGGGTTGAAGGCGTTACGAATTCAAAATTGGCATTCAGGCCGATTGTAAGATTTTCTGCAGTCCCCAGGAGATTGTTGTTTGAATAATTAATACCCGCACCGGTACCAAACCCGAACCTTCTCATTCCAAATAATTCGGCTCTCACAGAGTGTCTTGAAGTTGTCTGAAAATCAAAATAGACAGGTATTTCTTCTTCGGTGTAGTCAGGCAGCGCACTCTCCTCATCCAGTCCAAACCGGTTAATAAAGAGCATTCCCAGGTTCTGAAATTCATTTACGGTTTGTATGTACCTGGACTGATCAAAAATTTCGCCGGGTTTAAACCTGAGGTGGTTGGTTACAAGCTCAAAATCCGTTTGAGCTGCAGTCTGTTTCCGGATAAAAATTGATTTTCCAGCCGTGGTAAAACTGCTGTTTCGGATTGTATCTGCTTCCTGATACTCAGCTCCGCCATCAGGTCCCGCCAGCTCAACGTGCAGATCACCGAAGGTAAAGATGTTCCCGGGATTCATAGCAAACAGAATATCCATATTGGTACGCTCATCCTCGTCCCGTTTGATAAGTGCTTTAACTGAATCGCGCTGAACCGATGCATAACCGTTATTCTTAAGGAAGTTTATAATTCTCGTCTGTTCCTCACGAAGCGTAAGTGCATCATACTGCCTGTTATAGCTAAAGGTAGAGTCGTCAATAAAAGAACTGTTGAATCTGCTCTCTTCGTAAAATTTTTCTTTTTTGGATTCATCTTCAAAATCGGGCAGTCCTGTAAAAGCAACTGTTCGTATATTGGATGCGGGTCCTTCCTCAATAATAAAAGAGACCTCTACCCGGTCTTTATTATATTCTACAACGGTAGTGTCAACGTTTGTCTCAAAATAACCGATATTCTGATAAAAGAGCTGAATACGTTCTATGTCATTTCCAACCATTTCACGGTTCAGGTAAGCCGGTTCCTCACCGATTCCGCCACCAAAAAGCTGCCAGATATAATACCAGGGTGTAAATCGCGGAATCCCCAGGAATTCCCGGTTTGTAGATGTTCTGATCAGGTTTAAAAGCGTGCCGTCTTTAACATTGTCATTTCCGGAAAATCGTATAATCCTGACCACTTTTTCTGACTCCTGCTGATCAAGAGTTGCTGCATTTTGGCCGTATGCAACAGAAATATTAAAATAAAGAGTGACATTTAGGGCGGATGTCAATAAAAATAACTTAAAAATTAATAGCCTGACTACAGACACGTTTAAACTAACTTATATGAAAAACGGTTGCATGGTATTCATACAACCGCTACTTATTATTAATGAGAAGATACGTAATTTATAAATGACTAAACGTCATCGTAGTCAAATCCTTCATCTTCTTCGCCGTGGAAAAAATCCTCTTTCCTGATATAATCAGGCCATATATCTTCTATGCCTTCATATACCATATCTTCGCCCTCCTCAATTTCATCGAGTTCATAGAGGTTGTCAATAACCTGTTGAGGCAGGCCGTTACGTTCAGCCCATTCAATTAATTCTTCCCTTGTTGCAGGAAACGGTGCATCATCAAGTGCCGCGGCTAATTCTACTGTCCAGATCATAACTTATTTTATGTTTAAATGTTTTTCTTAATAAATTTTTTCTTAATAATTTAGTCGACTGCTATAAAACACAACTTTATGACAAATGCAAATTTTGATGCACTTTTTTAAAAATTATTTTTAATTGCCGGTCTTAAGGTGATGAAAATATTTTTTATCTTGTTGTGTATGTTTCTGCATACCATGTGAATTTAACAAATAAATTTAATTTTTATTATATGGGAAGTATAGGCGGTTTTGAATATGTTCTGATATTTCTTGCAATTCTTCTGTTGTTCGGAGCGAAAAGAATTCCTGATCTTGCACGTGGCCTGGGCCAGGGGATCAAAGAGTTCAGAAAAGCTTCGGATGATATTAAACGTGAGATAGATCGCGGAAAAGAAGAGATATCCGATTCTACTCGATTCGATGAAAAGAAGGAAAATAAAGAAACTGAATCTGAAAAGAATTAATCAATTTATATATGAATGATCTGCTCTCCACAAAGGAGCATCTGAAAAATAAAAAAATAACACTCCCTGAAATTGTAAACTCTTATCTGGATGTAGTTTCTGAAATCAATGAAACGCTCAATGCATTTATTTCGGTAGATACCGATTCTGCAAAATCCGAAGCAGAACGCATTCAAAAAAAGATCAACAACGGCACTGCCGGATCTTTGGCCGGTGCTGTGATTGGCGTGAAAGATGTGATTTGTGAAAAAGGAAAAATCACATCCTGCTCGTCCAAAATGCTGGCAAATTTTGAAAGTGTATATGATGCAACAGTTATAGAAAAGTTAAAGAAAGAAGATGCTATTCTTTTGGGGCGTATAAACATGGATGAATTTGCCATGGGATCTTCTACCGAGAATTCATACTACGGTCCAACCAAAAACCCTCACGATCCCGAACGTGTTCCCGGCGGTTCAAGCGGCGGAAGTGCGGCAGCTGTTGCTGCGGGGATGTGCAATCTGTCGCTCGGATCTGATACAGGCGGTTCAATTCGACAGCCGGCATCCTATTGCGGTGTTGTTGGCCTGAAACCGACCTACAGCAGAGTGTCGCGCTACGGGCTTGTTGCATTTGCCTCTTCATTCGACTGTATTGGTCCCTTCGGGAACAGTGTGGATGATGTTGCTTCGGTGCTGCAGGTGATTTCAGGAGCAGACCCGATGGATAATTCATCTGCCCATCTGCCGGTTCCGAACTACATTGAAGAGCTGAAAAAGAGTACGGGCAAACTAAAAATCGGCGTTCCGGAAGAGTATTTCGGAGAGGGACTTGATGATGAAATCAGAGTAAGGATCCAAAGCTATCTGAAAGATCTTGAAAATAAAAATGCGGAACTGATTCCAATTCACCTGCCGCATGCAAAGTATGGAATTGCAGCGTACTATATTCTGGCTACAGCCGAAGCTTCCAGTAATCTTGCAAGGTACGACGGGATTCGATACGGACACAGAGCCGATTTCGACCAGGTGGAGCAAGAGTTGACCCGGGAACAGAAGGCTCTCCGGGAGCAGATTAAAATTGCTGTCGGTGCAGATCATGAGCAGCTTGTTGAAGAGCTCGCAAATATCGATTCCTCACTTGTGAGGCTTTACAAGAAATCCAGGACCGAAGGGTTCGGGACAGAGGTGAAACGCCGCATTATGCTCGGCACATATGTGCTCAGTGCAGGTTATTATGATGCCTACTATGCGAAGGCACAGAAAATAAGAAGACTTATAAAGCAGGATTTTGATGAAGCTTTTGAGAAAGTAGATGTGATTGCCTCACCAACAGCGCCCACAACAGCATTTAAACTGGGCGAAAACCTCGATGATCCTGTTCAAATGTATCTGAATGATGTTTATACCATTACAGCGAATCTCGCCGGTATTTGCGGAATAAGTGTTCCTGCAGGATTTCACTCCAACGGTCTGCCGGTAGGAATCCAGTTTCTTGCAGATACATTCAACGAAACGGAGATACTGAAAGCCGGAAGAATGGTGGAAGCTCTGAACGGGGTGAGCTGATGCAAAACAGGCTGAAAGGTAAATGGGTTCTTGTAACAGGTGCTACCTCCGGTATCGGCAGGGCAGCAGCTGAGCTGTTTGCCGGTTACGGATGCAATCTTGTTTTGACCGGACGCAGAGAAGAGAGACTTAAGCAGCTGCAGGATTCACTGAGAAAACATGATGTCGAAGCCATGATATTCCCCTTTGATATCAGAAATAAGATTGAGTGCAAAAAATTTATCGATTCACTCTCTGTCGGCGTCGATATCCTTGTAAATAATGCCGGCCTGGCAAAAGGGGTTGGCAAAATCTACGATGCTGATACCGATGACTGGGACCAGATGATCGATACGAATATAAAAGGACTTCTCTATATAACCAGGTTCATTGCTGAGAAGATGAAAAACAGGAACAGCGGGCATATCATTAACATCGGGTCTACATCCGGGTACGAAACATATGCAGGCGGATCTGTTTATACAGCAACCAAATATGCCGTTCGTGCCATCACAAATTCGATGAAAAAGGATTTTCACGGCACCGGGATCCGGGTCAGTTCGGTTTCACCGGGCCTCGTGCATACGGAATTCAGCAAGGTTCGGTTTGATGACGAACAAAAGGCAGATTCGGTTTATCGCGGAATGCAGCCGCTTACGGCTGAAGATGTGGCCGAGATTATTATTTTTACAGCTAACCGACCCACGCATGTGAATATCATGGATACCATCGTATACCCGACAGAGCAGTCAGCCGCAACGATGGTCCACCGAAGTAATGAATAAGAGGCAGCGGTTTACAAATTTTTTAGTGGCATTTGCAGCCATACTTTTTATAGTTGCCTGTCAGACCGATAAACAGGGTTTTAATTTTGAGGAACAGGGCCGGAATGTGCCTCTTTTTTCAGCTGATTCTGCCTATCATTTTATTGAGACCCAGGTTTCAGCGGGACCAAGAGTTCCGGGCTCTGAAGGACATACTGAGGTTAAAAAATTTTTAAATAAAAAGCTTCAATCATTTGCAGAGCAACGAAATGTGTATTCTCAAAATTTCCACAGAATTGTGTATGGTGATACACTCAGTCTCACGAATTTTATCAGTTCCTTTGGTATAAACCACTCCGACAGAATTGTTCTTGCCGCTCACTGGGATACCAGGCCCAGGGCTGAAAAAGATCCTGATGACAAGAATTCACCTATTCCGGGTGCTGATGACGGGGGAAGCGGTGTAGGTGTACTGCTGGAACTGGCAAGAATTTTCAAAGATAACCCCGTGCCCATCGGTGTTGATATCATATTTTTTGACGGTGAAGATTACGGAAAACAGTCTGACCTGGAGTTTTACTTCCTCGGGTCGCGGGAATGGGGAAGCAATCCCCCGGTGCCCGGTTATAACCCGCGGTTTGGAATATTACTGGATATGGTTGGCGGTGAAAATGCAATTTTTCCAAAAGAGGGTTATTCCATGCAATATGCACCAAGTCTTGTAGATGAAATCTGGTCTGTTGCCGATAAAAAAGGATATGGAGATCTTTTTGTAAATCGGCGCGGCGCACCCATTTCAGACGACCATATTATTGTTCAGAGGCTCACCGGAATACCGATGATAAATATCATTCATCATCGTGTATCGGACAGCGGTAAAGTAATTTTCCCCGAATACTGGCATACTCAGCGTGATGATTTAAATATAATCAGTAAAAATACGTTACAGGCAGTGGGTGATGTACTTCTTGAATTAATTTACAACAGAATTCCGAAGTGAGCTATATAAAATTGACAATCTATGTTTCGGCCCCTTACCAGGAGATGCTGATCGCCGAACTTCTGGATATGGATTTCTACGGGTTTGAACAATTTGACGACCGGATTGAAGCGTATATCGATAAGAAACGATTCGATGACGTGAACAGGGAACAGATCGAACAGATTTTGTCACTCCATCCCGAGGCTCCTGATTTTGAAATTGAAGAGATAGAAGAGAGAAACTGGAATTCGGATTGGGAAAAGGGAATCCAGCCTCTTGAGGTGGGACCTTTTTTTATTCGCCCCACCTGGAGTAATAAAGAGCCCGGAAAAGATCAGATCTTGATGGAGATCGATCCTAAAATGTCGTTTGGAACCGGGTACCATGAGACAACCCGGCTCATGCTGAAAAAACTTGCAAACCTTGATCTTACGGGTAAAAAGGTGCTGGATGCGGGAACCGGCACCGGCGTTCTTGGTATTGCTGCATTAAAACTGGGTGCTGCTTCCGTATTTGCTTTCGACATTGATCCGTGGAGCATCCGGAATGCATCCGAAAATGCTTTAATCAACAGTGTTTCGGATAAATTTGAAATCAGGGAAGGCGGAGCAGAAGTAATACCTGAAACAGAATTTGACCTGGCGGCGGCCAATATAAACAGGAATGAAATTATCCGGATACTCCCGGTTCTGGAAAAAGCAGTTGCTGAAAATGGGCATATACTTTTATCAGGACTGTTAAAAACTGATAAAGATATGGTGCTTAAGAAAATAAAAGAGTTAAAATTGAAATATATTAACGAGGTTTCAGAAAATGAATGGATTCTTATTCAACTTCGGAAACCAGGCAAGAGTTATTGAACTTGTTACATAAGAAGTGTAGTATCAGTAAGAAATTATAGATCCAGTTTATAGCACGTGCAGAGAAACAGAGATTCAGATACAAACCGACAGAATGCATCAGCAAGCAGCCTTGAGGATGACAAGCTGGTAAAACAAGCGAAAAAAGGCAGTAATGATGCCTTCAACAAGCTTGTATCAAAATATCGTGAACAGTTGCATTTTCATATCGGTAAAATGATACGTGACCGCGAACAGGTTGAAGACCTGGTCCAGGAAGTGTTTATGAAGGCATTTGACAATCTTGAATCTTACAATACTCAATACGCATTTTCTACGTGGATTTACCGGATTGCAACCAATCATACTATTGATTACCTGAGAAAGAAAAAACTGAAAACTCTTTCAATCAATGATCCGGTTACAACAAAAGATGGTGAGATGAATGTGCAGCTGCCGGATGAGAACTTTGAGACAGACAGGGCAATCATCCGTAAGCAGAGAAAAAAAATGATTGAATCTGCTATCAGTAATTTACCTGAAAAATATCGCGATGTGATTAGAATGAGGCACATGGAGGAGATGAGTTACCAGGAGATATCTGATGAACTCGATTTACCACTGGGTACCGTGAAGGCTCATATTTTTCGTGCACGTGAAATGCTTTATAAAACACTGAAGGACAAACGGCATAAGTTTTAGCCCGCATTTCTCACAGAGATTTTATTGAATATTTCATAATCTATTGTAAGATAAGAAGTTGGGTCAATATTTGAGTCCTTTAAAAAATAACAGGTTGTTTTCG
>Ga0209943_1000133_pt1 | contig 51053 bp, 57 predicted proteins | sample SalPonR1_B_D2_MG_FD_185698 | JGI IMG/M metagenome (GOLD analysis project Ga0209943, IMG submission 185698) | Salt pond soil microbial communities from South San Francisco under conditions of wetland restoration - Salt Pond MetaG R1_B_D2_MG... ... | reverse complement strand
CTACCGGACACCTTGTTCTCTCCACCTTACACGCTAACAGCGCAGCTAGTGCAGTTAGTCGTTTAAGTGGACTAAATGTACCTAGACAACTACTTGCTAGCGCTCTAGAAGCTTCAATAGGACAAAGACTAGCTAGAAGAGTTTGCCCTTATTGTAAAGAAGAAATTAAAATTGATGAAAAACAACTAAATGATGTTAAAGAAGTTTTAGATAGTATTAGCGATAAAGCAAAAGTTGAAATTCCATCAGAATTAAAATTCTATAAAGGTAAAGGTTGTCCAAAGTGTAACAGTTTGGGCTATAAGGGCAGAATTGGTATTTATGAAGTTATGGAAGTATCCAACGAAATTAGAAAAGCCATTCAAAGCCAAGAAGTTATTGATCATGAAATAGAAGAACTAGCTATAAAGGCAGGAACAGTTACTATGCTTCAAGATGGAGTTATTAAAGCCCTAAAGGGATATACTACTTTAGATGAAGCTTTTAGATCATTAAAGTAATAACTTAATTAAATCTAAATAACTAAGACTCTATGATCAGAAAATCATTTGCTCTAAAGCTTAAAAAAGAACACATAGAGAAAAAGAAGGAAAGAAGTAAAATAATTCAATCCAGCAACCCTATTTTACACGATTCTAAAAGAATTATTTTTTCTCTACATAGACAAGATTTTAAAAAAGCTGAAACTGACTTAAAGCAACTAGAGGAAGATATTAAAAAACTACAAAAAAATCTTGGTGTTAATCGCTTAGAACAAGAAGGCTCATACAAAGCAGCTATAGAAGAGTTTTTAGAAGCTCATCTTTTTTGGCAATGGTTAACAAAGTTTAAGATTGAAAAATTAAAAGGAGTTAAATTAAGTCATGAATCATACTTAGGTGCTATATCAGATTTAGTTGGTGAGATGGCCAGATACTCCACTAATCAAGCTACTAAACAAAATATAAAGGAAGTGACAAGAGCTAGTGAAGATGCTTCTGAACTTCTAGCCTCTCTAACTGAATTTGATTTCACAGGTTATCTAAGAACTAAATATGATCAAGCTAGAGGACACTTGAAAAAGATTGAACAAGTTAACTATGATATTAGTATTAGGAAATAATTTTTATAACTAATAATAATATGAAAATAGCTATTATTTCAGATGTTCACGATAATCTAAAGAATCTGAATAAATTTATTAATTATGCTAACACCAACAATGTTAATATTATTTTTTGTACAGGTGATTTAACAAATGAAGAAAGTGCTAAGATTTTAGCTGAGAATTTTAATAAAAATATTTATATCATCTCTGGAAATATAGAGTTATATGAACCACAATTATTTCATGAATATAAAAATGTTCACCATTTAGGTAAAACTGGAATTATATCACTAGCAAATACTAAATTTGGTCTTTGTCATGAACCGCATTACATATATGACTTAATTGAAAAACGACCTGACTTAGATATAATCTTCTATGGTCACACACATAAACCGTGGATTGAAAAACAAGGTCAAATAAAAATAGTTAATCCAGGAACCTTAGGAGGGGTTTTCCAAAAAGCTACTTTTGCTATATATGACACAGAAAATAAAAAACTAGAATTAAAAATATTAGAAACTATCTCCTAAATAAAGAAAATTATTCACATTAATTATGATTAATAAAAAAATAAAAGACACGGCTACTGAAGCAGCTAGAAAAGCAGGACAAATACTTTTAAAAGAATATCAAAAGTTTGATCGTAGTAAAGTAAGTTTTAAATCAAAACATGAAATATTAACAGCCGCAGACGTGGCTGCAGAAAAAGAAATAATCAAAACAATACGTAAAAGTTTTCCTGAACATCAAATATTAGCAGAAGAATCAGGTGAAACTAAAAGTAAATCTGACTATAAATGGTTTATTGACCCCCTTGATGGCACTACCAACTTCTCTATGCACAACCCTTTGTGGGCCACTTCTATTGGTTTAAGTTATAAAAATAAAGTTGTTTTGGCTGTAATATATTCTCCTACTTTAAATGAGTTTTTCTATGCAGAAAAAGATAAAGGAGCTTATTTAAATAATAAAAAAATAAAAGTTTCTAAATTTAGTGGTGAAAAAGTGATTAACACTTTTTGTCATGGTAGCCAAAAAAAACATATTAAAAAAGCTATACGTTATTACAATAAACAAAAATTGGCACAATTTGATGCCAGACAACTAGGGAGCGCTTCTATGGAATTAGCTTATGTTGCTAGCGCTAGAGTAGAATCAATTACAATTCCTGGAGCTAATTCTTGGGATGTAGTAGCTGGAGCACTGCTGGTAAAAGAAGCTGGGGGCAAAGTAACAGATTTTAATAATAAAACATGGAACTTAAACAGTTATGATATTATAGCTAGTAACGGCAAAGTCCATAAACAAATACTTGATGCTTTAAATTAAGCTTAAACTGAAAGATTAATAAAAAGAAAAATAGGATAAACATTATATCCTATTTTTATATACTGATATCCTTATTAACTTATTTGAAAACATTTTTTAGATATTGCCCTGTATAGCTCTTTTTTATCTTAGACACTTGCTTAGGTGTGCCCTCAGCTACAATCTTTCCACCCATATCTCCACCTTCAGGACCTAAATCAATAACCCAATCCACTGATTTAATAACATCCAAATTATGTTCTATCACTAAAACAGTATTTCCTTTATCAACTAGTTTATTTAAGACTTTAAGTAGTCTATCAATATCATCAAAGTGTAAACCAGTCGTCGGTTCATCTAATATATATATTGTTTTACCAGTAGCTCTTCTAGAAAGTTCTGTAGCCAATTTAATTCTTTGAGCCTCACCTCCAGAAAGAGTGGTAGCAGGTTGACCTAATTTAATATAACCAAGTCCTACTTCATATAATACTTTTAACTTCTGATAAATAGTAGGGTTATGTCTAAAAAAATTCATAGCCTCTTCTGCAGTCATCTCTAAAATATCATGAATATTTTTATCACGATAATATATATCTAAAACTTTCTTTTTATAGCGCTTACCTTGGCAAACTTCACATTTAACATAGACATCTGATAAAAATTGCATTTCAATTTTTATTGACCCATCTCCACTACAATTTTCACAACGACCTCCTGGCACGTTAAAAGAAAAAGAACCAGCATCAAAACCTTTTAATTTAGCTTCAGCTAAATCAGCAAACAGCTCCCTGATAGGAGTAAAAACTCCCGTATAAGTAGCTGGATTGGAACGAGGTGTTCTTCCTATTGGAGATTGATCTATATTAATTACTTTATCAATATTATCTAAACCTTTAATTTCTTTATGTTGCCCTGGAAAAGTTTTAGCTCTATAAAACTTTTTACTAAGTGCTTTTGCTAAAATATTACTCATTAAAGTAGATTTACCCGAACCAGAAACACCAGTAATAGCAACAAACTTACCCAAAGGTATTTTTACATTAATATTTTGTAAATTATGCTCACTAGCTCCTAGTATTTCTAAAAACTTTTTATTTCCCTTATGATAACTTAAAGGTGTAGGTATTTTTTTCTTACCTATTAAGTATTTACCAGTAATTGATTTATTACTTTTTTTTATTTGGGTAGGACTACCCTGAAATATTATTTCACCACCATGCTCACCTGCTCCTGGACCTACATCTACTATATGATCAGCAGCTAAAATAGTAGCTTCATCATGTTCAACAACTATAACCGTATTTCCCTTATCTTTTAATATTTTTAAAGTTTTAATTAATTTACCATTATCTCTTTGATGTAAACCAATAGAAGGTTCATCTAAAATATAAAGAACCCCTATTAAAGATGATCCAGCCTGAGTGGCTAAACGAATTCTTTGTGCTTCTCCACCTGAAAGAGTAGTGGCACTTCTATCAAGTGAAAGATATTCTAAGCCAACATTTTGTAAAAGTAATAATTTATTCATTATGCCTCTAACAATTGGGATATAAACTTGTTTATCCTTTTCATTAACTTTATTACTTTTACTTAAAACTTTAAAAAACTCTTGTAACTCTGTGATATTTTTATTTACTATTTCATCTATACTATAACCAGCCATTTTCACCGCTAAAAACTCTGGTTTTAATCTTCTACCATCACAAGCAGAGCAAAGTAAAACTCTCATATATTGTCCTAATTCTTCTTGTAAATACCTAGACTCTGTTTCTTCATATCTTTTTTGTAAAAAAGGTAAAATACCTCCCCAAGAGTCTTTGCCATACAATATTGTATTTAAAGAATCACTTTTAAGTGCCTTTACACTCGTATTTAAATCAATATTAAATTTTTTAGCTGCTTTTTCCATGTCTGATAACATGTCTTTCAATCCTGAAACTCTACATCTAGAAAGCGGTCTTATAGCCCCTTCATTAATACTTAACTTTTCATTAATAATTAATTCAGGATCTAACTCTAAGCGTGTACCCAGGCCTTTACAACTAGAACAAGCTCCTTGAGATGAGTTAAAAGAAAAATCACCTGACTTAAGTTGCGTCATATGAAAATTGCAGTCTCTACATACTAAAAAAACAGAAGGATTATGCTTGCTATCTTTGGATATATGCTTAACTAGCCTTTTATTACATAAAGGACAATGAGGAACACCTATTTTAGCAAACAAAAGTCTAAGATAATCATATATCTCAGTAATCGTTCCCACTGTAGAGCGAGGATTATGCGAAACAGATTTTTGATCAATTGATATAGCTGGTGATAAACCTTCAATAGATTCAACATCAGGCTTGTCCATTAAATCAATAAATTGACGAGCATAGGCTGATAAAGACTCGACATATCTTCTTTGACCTTCAGCGTAAATAGTATCAAAAGCTAAAGAAGATTTACCTGAACCAGATAAACCTGTGATGACAATAAACTTATTGCGAGGTAACTTTAGACTTAAATTCTTTAGATTATTTACTTTTGCGCCTTTAACTTCGATGAACTTTCTTTCCATGTTTTTATATTAAAAAGGTAATTTAAGAGAAATAATAATTTAATATATACTCTACACCATACTTAAAGTTTTTTCAAGGTCTACTAAAAACAAAAAAATCTTATTTTAAATTTAAAATCTTTATAAACATTTCTATTAAGTTTTTATAGTATAGAGTAAAACATAGCAATAAATCTCATAAGTAGAAAATCAAACCAATTAAGCTTATATTTTTCTGCTTCAATTTTTGTAGAATCTTCTCTCCATTGAGATATAATTTCTTTAACTTCAGAAATTGCTTGTTTATCTTGAATAAAAATACCAATCTCTGAGTTCAATTTAAAAGAAGCTATGTCCATATTGTGAGAACCCATAAACAATTCTTTACCATCAATTAGCATTAATTTAGCGTGATTCATAGAACTATAATAATATACCTCAATTCCCAAAGAAGACATTTTTTTAACATAAGACTTGTTAATAAAACTAACTAACCATAAATCAGTTTTTTTAGGTATAATTATTTCAACTTTTACACCTCTTTTAACAGCCTTATCTAAAAGCACCGCTAACCACAAAGGTGGTAGTAAATAAGGTGTAACTATAGTTATTCTCTCTTTAGCCTTAATTATTTTTTCTCTATAATAAGTACTAATGGTAGAAATGTTTTCCTGAGGATTGTGCTCTAAAATAATATTTTTTACCTTTGTTAATTTAGATTTATTATATAAATCTAATATTTCCTTTTTTCTACCACCATACATTTTATAACTATAAGCAAAGGTTCTACTAATAGATTTAATAGACCTTTTACCTGTTATCTTTATCTGCAAATCATTCCATTTACTAGTAGATTTTTTAATATTTACTCCACCTAAAAAAGCTATATGATTATCTATCACTAATATCTTTCTATGAGTTCTACGTAAAAGCTTAGAAGCAAACAAAAATTCAGCTCCAGAATTTCTTAATTTTTTAATTACAGCTAAAGGCATTTTTTGACTACCAATCTTATCAGCAATAATAGCAACCTTAACTCCAGCTTCAGCTTTTTGAATTAAAGTTTCAATAAAATCATACTTTGGAGAAGTATCAGGTAAAAAAATATACATTTCTAATAAAATAAGCTTCTTAGCTTCCCGTGCAGATTCATACATAGCTTGCCAAGCCTTTTCAGAAGTATTATAAAATTTATATTTCATATATTATCACAAATTTAAACGCCTAATTGTAAGGCTTTTTTTAAATCATATACTGAAAAACCAATAATTTTAATATTTTCTTTTTTAATAAATTCAGAAAGTAGGGGTACAAAATCTTCAATATTTTTTTCTTTTAAAAAGTTCTCTATCTGAAAAATAGCTGTCTCAGGATAAATAAAAAAATCGCCTCTTATTTTTATATCTTTAATTACACTAGCTTTAATATCAACTTGTATTCTCAAAAACTTTCCGCCTTCTACTTTGTAATCAATTTTTTCCATAAAACCTATTATTATATTTTTGATTATAATTCCACTCTTTACTTAAATACTTATCTTTCTGAAGTTCTTGGGCAATTTCTTTTTCTTCTTTACTTAAAACAGCTTCATTAAAATCAACCTTTAAAGACTGAGCAAAACCTTGTCTAAAAACTTTTTCTAAATATTTCAAATCTATATCTGAGCTAACTAATTCATTTTTAATTGAAGTAACGCCTTCTTTAACGCCGGCAATCAATTTTCCCTTTAACTTCTCGTTACTTACTTTAAGAAGTGAGAACATCTTCTCAACATCCACTGACAAAAGTATGGTGCCATGTTGTAATATTACTCCTTTTTTCCTAGTTTGGGCATTACCAGAAATCTTTTTTCCATTAACTAGTATATCGTTAATAGGTTTAAACTTAGCTTCTATACCTAAATTCTTTAATCCCTCAACTACACCTTGGCATAAATATTTATATGAATCTAAAACATTTAAAGATACATCTTTTTCTGAAACCACCAAAGAATATGTTAACTCATCTTCGTGAAACACTGCTCCGCCACCACTATATCGTCTAACTACATCAACTCCTAAATCTTTAGCTTTGTTTAAATCTATTTCCTGTTCTAAATCTTGGAAAAAACCAATAGTAATAGCGCTTGGTTTCCAAGTAAAAAACCTTAAAGTGTTAGGAACTAAATTATTTATTCTAGAAATCAGCATGGCTTCATCAATAGCCATTTGCTTAGCTCCGCTTTCTTCTATTGTCTCTAGTATTCGCCACTTTTTCATAGGCTTCTTTAGCTTTATATGAACTTCTAACCATAGGCCCAGAAATAACTTCTTTAAAACCTATTTCTTTAGCTATATTTTTAAGCTTTAAAAATTCTAACTCACTATAATACTTTTCTACTTTTGCATGTTTAGTGCTTGGCGCTAAATACTGACCAATTGTTATAATATCAACTTTTGCATCTCTTAAATCTTTTAGTGTTTTTAATATCTGAGCTTTAGTTTCACCAAGACCTACCATTAATCCAGACTTTGTAATAATATCTGAATTAATATTTTTTATATTACTTAACAAGAAGAGTGATCTATTATAGTCCCCTTGTGGTCTCAACGCAGAAAATAATTCTTTTACAGTTTCAATGTTGTGATTAATAATTTCTGGTTTAACTTTTACCAATTTTTCTAAAGCTAATTCATCACCTTTGAAGTCAGGAATTAAAACCTCTATTTTAGAATCATTATTTTTTCTAATCTCAGAAATACAGTTTATGAAATGATTACTACCACCATCCTCTAAATCGTCTCTAGTAACACTGGTAACAACAACATAATCTAAACTTAGTTTTTTAACTGCCAAAGCTAAACGTTCCGGCTCTTTCTTATCAACTTCCTCTGGTTTTTTACTTTCAATATTACAATAACGACAATTTCTAGTACAAACTTCTCCTAAAATCATAAAAGTGGCAGTGCCACTTGAAAAACAATGATAACGATTAGGACAATTAGCAGAGAGACAAACAGTATTAAGATTGTGTTTCTTTATAAGATTTAATGTTTTTAAATATTTTTTACGATCAAAGTCTTTTATTTTTAAATACTTAGGTTTTAGCATTTTTTGCTTTTAGTTTTTTTAAACAAATTTCAGCAGTAATAGTTAGTGGATCGAAAATTGAAGATAAAGCTGGATTGTAGCAAGTTTCTGAGTTAACAAAATCTTTTAATGTTAAACCTTGTTTTATTGCTAATGAAACCATATTTAAACGTCCCAACACCTCATTATATCCAGCAATTTGGCAACCAATAATTCTACCTTTAATGTCAGAAACTAAATAAATAAAAATATCTTTAGCTTCTGGGTAATATTCTGCCTTATCCTTTGATTTATAATAAGCACTTATAGTTTTTATATTATTTTTTTGACAATAACTATTTGTCACACCACAACTGGCAAAAATTAAATTATTAAACTTTGAAACACTAGCACTTAAAACTTTATTTCTTTTATATTTTAAACTTTCTTTTTTCTGTTTATCTGCAAGTATATTTTGAGCTAAAACTTTAGCTTGAGATACAGCGGTAGTAGCTAATTGACTTAAAACTTTTTTATTATCAATTAAATTAACAGATTCAACTAAATCTCCCGCAGCATAAATATCTTTTTTTGATGTTTTTAAACTATCATTAACAATAATGCCTTTATTAACTTTTAAACCTATCTGCTTAGCTAAGGATAAGTCAGCACTTAGACCACAAGCAACAAAAAGGTGATTATAATTTATCTTTTTATCTTTTAAAGATACTTGTTTTTTAGTTATTTTCTCTATTTTAGAATTAGTAATTACTTCTATTTTTTTTGCTTCCATTTCTTCTTTAACTATATTAGCTATCTTTTTATCTAAAGTAGTTGGCAAAATATTTTCTTGCCCTTCTATTAAACTCACCTTCAAACCTAAAGCACTAAGTGCATCTGCTAACTCAACTCCTACATAACCAGCTCCAATTATTACAGCCTTATCATTTTTCTTCACAGCTTTCTTAATTCTTTGAACATCATCAAGTCTTTTTAAACAATAGAAGTCCTGATCTTTCAATCCAGGTATAGATGGTAAATTAAACTTTAAACCAGTAGCTAAAACTAAATAATCATAGCTTAACTTTTCTTCTTTATTATTCTTTTTATCTAAATATTTAAGTTCTTTAGTTTTAGTATTTACTTCTTTTAACTCAGAATTTAAATATAAATTAATATTATTATAATTATAATAATCGTCAGAAAATAAAACGATATCATTTGCTTTCTTAATTTTTCCACTTAAAAAATAAGGTAAAGCACAGGGAGAATATTGTCTATACCTTCCTTTCTCTAAAATAATAATTTCTATGTCTTTATCTTGTCTACGCAGGCGCCAAGCAACTTCACTGCCAGCTGTGCCTCCGCCAATAATAACAACTCTCATATTATTTTAATTATTAACTTATGATTATTAAATTCTATTCAAAATATTACAATTCAGAAACAGGATCAATACAATCATTATTTAAACAATATTTAATTTTTTCTTCTAAATCAGATTCCATTCTAGAAGAAAAACCAACTAAAGGTTCAAAATCACCAATAAAAGTCATAGGCACACCTCTAACAGTGGCATTATATGCTTTAGCTACATTTTGCAAAGCATTAGAGTTGGCTCTATTATTATAAGTTTCATACATTCTAATTTCTAAATCAGGATATTTATCTTTCATCTTATTAAGAAAAACCTTTTCACTAGCACAATGAGGACAGACATCACCCCAGAAAAAATATAAACTGGCTTGAGGATTTTCTGGCTTTTCACCTAAATACTCAACCGTAGCCCCACTAATCTTATTTTCATCACCTGCTTTATTATCACTACCATTTTCTCCTGATGAACAAGCAGACACAGTTAAGGCTACGATAATAATTAAAAAGGTTAATACAAATATATTATTTTTAAACATATGTTAATTACTTAATTTATTAAATTAATTTTTATTATTTATTATTACTAAACTAAACCTCTTTAACTTCTTCGGCTGAAACAAGGTCATCTTTTTCTTCTTTATTTGCTAACTTAATTTTAGCTATCCAACCCTTGCCATAAGGATCTTCATTGATAATACTAGGTTCATCAAAGATATCTTCATTTACTTCAATAATCTCGCCTGTAAAAGGACTAGAAAGATGTCCACTCCATTTAATGGCCTCTAAAGATGCATAGACTTCACCTCTTTTAATCTTCTGACCTTTCTCTGGTAATTTTACAAATACAAACTCTTCTATTTTATCGCAAGCAGGTTTAATTATTCCTAAAATGGCCACATCGTCTTCAATCTTAACCCAAGAATAATCATTGTTATACAATAAATTTGTTGGTAAATCTTTACTCATATAAATAATTATTAATTTTTTAATTATTCTTCATCATCATTTTCATTCTCACTCTTCTCTCCATTATTATTATCTTCGTTTATTTCTATTTCATTTTTTTCTTTAATCTCATCTTCCCTTTCTTCTATTATTTCTTTTTCACTACCAATTCTAATTCCTAGTTTAGGTAGTATATAACGATGAAGATACATTACTAAAAAAGAAGCAGCAACAGCGCCTGCAAAAACTATAACAGACCCACTAATGTTATGCATTAAGTTAGGATCTACTATCATTACTATAGCTAGTGAAAGCATAACCATACCCCCAATTAACTTTAACATCCTACCATGCTTTTCTTCAAAACGACTAGCACGCATAGTCCAAGCAGCTATTAAAAGAACTGCTACTTCATCTAATAAATAGATTAACATATATAAAGCTAGAAGAGAATAAAAAACACCACCTTCAATACCTCCTTGAGCTAAAATATTAGTCCAAACCACTGGAAAGCCTGCAGTACAAGGTAATTCAATTAAAACCACTCCTAAAGCTAAAATAGTTGTTCCTACTACCATTTGCCAAAGTGATTTATCTCCCTTCATTATTCCGCGCATATTTTTAAAAATCTTTGGCTTATATTTATCAGAAATTGTAAAAGAAACACCTTTCTTATACCAAAAATAATCTTTAATATTCACTAGTGCAAAAACACCTGCTACCACAGCTACAGCTATTTGAATCCAAGACAAATAACCCACATAAGCAAAAACATTTAAAAGTCCTGCCATGAAAAGAGCATAAGCAGCACCGGTTACCAATAGAAATGTTCCTCCCACAATTAATATTTTCTTTCTTGAACGACTATATATTACAATACCTATTAAAAAAGTGATGAGCCACAAAGAACAAGGATTAAAACCATCAACAAAAGCAATAATAGCAGTGGTTACATATATAGGCATTGAAGAAAAATCTACCTCTCCTACAAGTGGTAATGTTAAAACTTCTGGATCTTCCGCAGTAATCTCATCAGATTGAGGAACTGAAGCTGTACCAGAATTTACCATCGCCAAAGGACAAGGACAATCATGCTTTTGACAACGTTCTATTTCATTTTCTAAATTATTTTCAATAGCTTTGTCTCCCATTAAATAATTATCACCAATAAATATAACAGGGTACGCACTGCTAATTAATCCATATCGAGATTTAAAAGAGTTATACAACTCTTTATCTTCCTCTTCTTTAATATTATATTTTTCTACTTCTATCTTGTATTCATTTTCAACCTCTTCTAAAAAACTACTAATATACTGACATTGAGAACAGTCTGGTTTATAGAAAAAATGAAGACAAGGCTTATGATTATTTTCTTCATTATTTTCACTAAAATTATCTACATTATTTTCACTGCTAACTGCAAGAACAGAGTTGTTAGTTACACCTATGTTAAAAGACAATAAAGAAAAAAATAGCACAAAAATAGCTAATACAATTCGTTTCTTAATAAAAAGGTTGTTTTTCATATTACTTTAATTATTTAATGTTTTTATAAATAAATTTACAATTTTTTTATCACAGTTTTTACAATACAAAATTGGTGTTCTGGAGTATTTGTAACGCTCATTATTGTTATTATAAACATGCACAATACTATCTTTACTATAATCAGTATTTTCCCAAGTAGTTATAGCTAAACCTGGATTAGGTCTATTATACACATCTTCCACTCTTGTTATATTATTTAACTTTAAACTATTTTTAAGAAACTCTACATCATCTTCTTTTAAATCAGTATAAATTTTTATATCTTTTAAGTCATCAACATAATAAGATGCAGAAGTAGTTCCTAAAAAAGAATAACCACTTCTATTAATATATAAATATTCATACTCAGTTTCTTGAGGTTTAGGGGGACGACCCGATATTACATAATCAACAATATTTTTATCTAATAAATCTAAACTCTCAGCAGTACTTCTAGAGCTTACCATTATTATACCAATTATTTTGCTTTAATAGCAAAAAATCACTATAAGTAGGACAAACCGCTACTTCTACTTTAGTATTACTAGGTTTCTCTTCTTTATTTTTCTTTTCTTCCTGTTTTATACTAAATAAAAACAATATAATTAAAATTAATAAAAATGCTAACATCAAAAATAAAAATGTTTTTTTATTTTTTTTAGAAATATTTTCAAACATGTTGCTAAATTACAAAAACTAATAATAGATTTAATCCTAAAGAAATAATATCTTATCTTTTATAATTTTCTAAAAACTTATTTACCAATGAATTATACTTTTTAAATATTTTATTATTAATACTATAATAATTTTTCTTTCCTTCTTGTTTCACAACTAGTAAACCAAAATCTATCATAACTTTCAAATGACTAGAAACTAAATTTTGGGCTAAATCTAAATTAAGAGATAACTCCTCAACATATAAATCATCATCTTTAAGTAAACATAAAATCTTTAAACGATTATTATCGCCAATGATTCTCAGAAACCTAGCTAGATCAAGATATTTTTGTGTTAACTCTTTTTTTTCATAACATTTAGTTTTCATATGTAAAAAGTAATTACTCTATCATCAATTTATATTGATATTATAATACTCAAGAAATTTGCTGTCAAATAAAAAAACAGACACCAATATAGATGTCTGTTTAGAGTGTAGTCCCTAGGGGAATCGAACCCCTGTTACCAGAATGAAAATCTGGTGTCCTAACCACTAGACGAAGGGACCAAAATTATTTAAAAATCATCCCGCTGGGATGGCTTTTTTTAAATAAATATGATAACGTTGTACTGAAAATAAGTATAAATAAAATTATATTTTTAGTCAAGTAAATAATAGTATGAATATTTTAGCTATTGAATCAAGTTGTGATGAAAGCGCTGCCAGCGTTGTCTTTGCTAACAAAAAAAATAAAGAAATAAAAGTAAAAAGCAACGTTATTTCATCACAAATAAAGCTTCATGCTAAATATGGAGGTGTAGTGCCAGAATTAGCTGCTAGAGAACATGTATATAAACTACTACCAACAATAGATAATGCTTTAAAAGAGGCAGAGTGCACCATAAAAGATATTAATCTTATTGCTGTAACTAAAGGACCAGGTCTAGTAACATCCCTTTTAACAGGCACAGAAACAGCTAGAACCCTTGCCTACGCTAATAATATACCAATAATCGGTATAAACCACATAGAAGGTCATCTTTTTGCTCCCTTTATTAATAATTGGAAAAATATTAAGTTTCCCGCAGTAATATTAACAGTCTCAGGTGGACACAGTAACATTGTTTTAATGCAGTCACCAACTAAATATAGAAAACTGGGTAGCACCAGAGATGATGCAGCTGGTGAAGCTTTTGATAAAGGAGCTAAAATGATGTCCCTGGGCTACCCTGGAGGCCCAATTATATCTAAAAAAGCTCAAGAGTTTGAAAAATCCAAGAAAAAACAAAGTCTAAAAGACTTTCCTAGACCAATGAAATACAGTGATAATCTTGATTTTTCCTTTTCAGGGCTTAAAACTTCTCTTTTATACCGTTTAAAAAAAGATAAGAACTGGAAAAATAACATAAATGAATATTGTTACCTCTATCAAGAAGCTATTGTAGATGTATTAGTTACTAAAACCATAAAAGCCGCTAAAAAACATCTTGCTAAATCAGTATTGCTATCTGGAGGAGTTTCCGCTAATATAAAGTTAAGAGAAGAGCTCACAAAAAAAGCTCAAGATAAGCATTTACAAGTTTTCATTAGTGATTTACAATATACTACAGATAATGCTGCTATGATCGCAGCAGCTTCTGTTTTTAACAAAAAAATAAAAGACAAAGCATCATTAACAAAGCTAAAAAACTCTTGGAAGGTGCTTTCTGTCCAGGAAAACCTGGACTAAAGTCCAATAAGGCTCAGTGGCGAAGCGGTCTAACGCTGCGGTTTGCAAAACCGTTATTCACCGGTTCGAATCCGGTCTGAGCCTCAAAATATACTCAAAAATGAGTATTTTTTGTTTTCCTAAACCTGTGGATAACTTGTGTTTTTTGTATATAACTACAATACTTTAGTCCAGGAAACCCTGGACTAAAGTTGTTTAAATCATAATCAAAGCACCAAATTTAGCGCTAATATTAGGTAAGAATACAGAATGTACCATTTTTACTAACTAAAAGCTTGTTTCCTTTTAATAACGATGCTATAATTGTTAACACAAACTAGAAAAACTGTTTATTGAAAATCAAATATCGAGCTAATTTATGAATATCACTTTAAGCTGATAGGTGATAAAAATAAAAATATTAAGGTTTTATAATAAAAACCTAAAATTAGCTTAATATAAAGCATAAATCAGCGATGCTTTACTTCTGAGTTGTTTAAAAACTTACAAAAAAGTAAGAATATACAAAACTTAGAAGTGAGGCCCATCAGGTATCCACATATTTATTATATATTATAATATGAAGGAGCCCGCGATGGGCCTCTTTTTTTTATTTATATAATTAGTTTAACACTATTATCTAGCTAAATTATATGCTTTTTATAAGTAAACAGGGATTGACAAAAACTTATTTATTTATTAAAATAGCTAAACTTTATTAATTTAAACTATTATAACTGAAAACATGAATGAAAATAAAAAATCCCCGAAAAAAAAGCTTATTATAATAATAGCTAGTGTTATTATTATTGCTATTTTCGGCTATGGAGCCTATGGTGCCCTACAAAAACAAAAAAATAATAACCTAGAAGACACTAATCAAAATAATTCTGAACAAGAAAGATTATTTGAAGTAAAAACGATGACAATTAATAATGCTACATCAAGCTCAAATAATCTATATATAGAGACTGTAGGAGCTGTAAATGCTGAAACTAAGGTAGATGTGACAGTTTTAGCTAAAGGGACTATACAGTCATTATCATTTGATAGAGGCGATCAAATAAACGCTGGTCAAGTTTTAGCCTATTTAAAAAGCAATACCACACGTACAGGTTATCAGAATGCACAAACTAATTACTATAATATGCTTAGTAATTTAGAAGCTGTAAAAAGAACTACCCAATCTAATGTTGAACAAGCTGAAATAGGTGTAATACAAGCTCAAGAAGCAATTAATAATGCAGAAATTTCTCTGAAGTCAGCTCAAGAAAATTATGAAAGCACCATCTCTTTACAAGAAAAAAATCTAGTTGATACTAAAAACAGCGCTGTTATTTCTTATAGTAACTATCTACAAACTGTTAAAGATGCTTTAGAAGACGTTAACTATATTATTGGCGCTGAGCCAGGTCCACGACTTGAAGAAATTAAAGCAACTCTTAGTGCTAAAAGCTATTCAGCTTTAGTTAAAGTTAAAAATACTTATAAAAACACTAAAAGCACTTATAATAACTTAAAAGATGAACCGGTTGAAAGTCAAAACATTGAAGAAAGGCTAGAAAAAATAATTGATTTGCTTAGAGAAACTAAAACTCTAACCAATGAAACAATTATTGTTTTAGATAATACTGTCTCTAGTAGCAATTTTCCACAAAGCGCCTTAAATGCAGAACAAGAAAAGTTTTCTAGATTATATAACACTGTTAACAGTTCACTGCAATCAGCAGAAAATACTTTAAATAATTTAAGCACTATTGAATTAAGTCAAGAAAAAGAACGTATTGCTTTAAAAAACAACATTCAGGGGACACAGAATCAATTAAATAATGCTGAGATATCATATAACAATGCTTTAGTAAGTCTAAATTCTGCAAGGGAATCTAAAAAACAACAAATACTTTCGGCTCAGTCACAGGTTGACTCAGCTCTAGGACAACTAAACTTGTCTCAAGAACAGTTAGCTGATTTAATTATTAGTGCTCCTATATCAGGACAAATTACTTCAAAAAATGTGGAAGTCGGTGCAGAATTAAATCCTGGGCAAGTAATTGCTAGCATTTCTCAAACTAATAACGTTAAAGTGGTAATTAATTTACCATCTGAAGATATATATCAAATTAACTTAGGGCAAGAAGTAATTATTAATCAAGATATAAAAGCAAAGATTACTAATATTGCCCCTAGTGCTAACGAACAAACTAAAAAAGTAGAAGTAGAAATATTAGTAGATAATAAAAATAAAAAATTAATTCCCGGAACTTTTGTAGATGTGATGATTAAAAAAAATAATAAAAACTCTGTTAAAAGTGGGGTTATTATGATTCCTTTAGAAGCTTTAACCATAACTCAAACTGAAAACTATGTTTATCTAGTAAAACTTAATGAAAATAATGAATTAACTGCTAAAAAACAAATAGTGACTTTAGGTGACAGCCAGGGTAATTTAGTAGAAATCAAATCAGGGCTAAAAATTGGTAATGAAATAATTATAGACGGTTCTAAATCTATAGAAAACAACTCATTAATTCAAATTAAATAATACTTGATATATGAATACTGATAATCAAGAATATATAGAAAACAAAGAAAGGAAATTAGATCAAGCTCTAAAAAGAGAAAAGAAATCTTGGCTTGGCTTTTTTATTACCAATTACCGCTTTACTTACTTAATAATGTTATTAATTATTGTTTTTGGATTTTTTGCTATTTTTACCTTACCAAAAGAAGCTCAACCAGAAGTTAAAGTTCCTTATGCTGTTATTACCACAACCTATCTTGGCGCTAGTCCTAGTGATACTGAAACTTTAATAACAAATAAAGTAGAAAACGAAATAAAAAACTTAGAAAATTTAAATAATTATAACTCTAGTTCTGGTCTAGGCTTTTCTTCTGTATTTGTAGAATATAACGCTGAAACAAACCTGCAAGATAGTTTCCAAAAATTAAGAGAAGCTGTTGATAGAGTAAAACCAAGATTACCCAGTGATGCTAGTAGTCCTGAAGTTACTGAAATAAGACTTAGTGATATGCCTATTGTTACTTATTCTTTAGTTGGTAATTATAGTGATAGTGAGTTAAAAAAATATGCTGATACACTTCAAGAAGAACTAGAGTCAGTAGCTGATGTTTCTAAAGTTGAGATAATAGGTGGTCTAGAAAGAGAATTTCAAGTGATAATAAATGAAAACAAATTAAGTACTTATAATTTATCTTTAGGGCAAGTAGTTAATTCTATAAATAACACTAACTTTAATTTACCAGCTGGTATTATTGAAATAGATGAATATAGGTATGGAGTAAGAATTAGGGGTAAAATAACTCAAGCTAGTGATTTAAATACTTTAGTTGTTACCACCTATGAGAACTCTCCTGTATTTTTAGAAGATGTCGCTACAATCAAAGATACCTACAAAGAAAAGTCTACTGAGTCTAGAATTGCCTATCCAGATGAAGATCCTCAAAATACTATATCCTTACAAATATATAAAAAGGTTGGAGGAAACATTTTAAATATTGTAGATAATTCAGAAAACACTATTTCTTCACTACAAGAAAACAAAACTATACCTAGTACAATAAAAATTGAAAAAACTAATGATAATTCTAAATACATTAAAGAAGATTTAAATATTTTAGGAGGAAGTGCTATTCAAACATTTATCCTTATCGCTTTAATATTGTTAACAATACTTAGTTTACGAGGAGCAATTATTACTGCTCTAGCCGTGCCTATAGCTTTCTTAATGTCCTTCATTTTTTTAATGTTACAAGATATGTCTATAAATAGCATGGTCCTTTTTTCATTAGTTTTATCTTTAGGACTAATGGTGGATAATGCTATTGTAGTAATAGAGGGTATAAATGAATATGTAGTAAAACATAAACGTAGTGTTTATGAAGCTGCTATACTCTCTATTTGGAATTTTAAAGCTGCTATCACTGCAGGAACTTTAACCACTGTATCTGCCTTTTTACCCATGCTACTAGTTTCAGGAATTATGGGAGAATACATTAGTATCATTCCTAAAACTTTAATTGTAACCTTGCTTTCCAGTTTATTTGTAGCTTTAATTATTATTCCTACCTTAGTAACAAGATTCCTTAAAATTAAAACAAATGGTAATGGTGGTGGAAGAAATAAAAAAAGACATCAAGTTATTAATAAACAAATATCTAAATTAGCCACTAAATACAGGAAACAACTAAGCAACATACTTCCTTACAAGAAAAAAAGAAGAACAATTATTATTAGTGCTTGGATTATATTTATAGCAACTATTGCTATCCCTGTTTCCGGTCTTATGCGCATAGAAATGTTTCCAAAAATTGACTTTGAATATTTTTATGTAAACATTGAATTGCCAGTAGGTTCAAGTTTAGAAAAAACCAAAGATGTGACCACTAAAGTTGAAGAAAAAGTAGCCACAATACCTGAATTAAAAAATTATGTAACTACCATTGGCACTGAAATGAGTACTGACATGATGTCCTCATCAGACTCAAGAAATAAAGCTACTATTACAGTAAACATTTCAGAAAAAGATGAAAGGGAAAAAACAAGTTTTACTATTGCAGAAAACTTAAGAGAGCAAATAAAAAACATACAAGATGCAGAAGTTAAAGTCAATGAAATGGCAGCTGGACCTCCTAGCGGAGCACCCATAGAAGTAAGGATTTTCTCAGACAATAGTAAAACCTTATCTAAATACAGCGAAAAGGTAATGAAGTATTTTGAAAGCGTAAATAATGCTATTAATATTGAAACTAGTTTGAGTAATGCTACTGGAGAATTTGTTTTTAGTATAGACAGGCAAAAAGCTAATTACTACTCCCTTAACACCTCAGCTATTGCTAGCACTGTTAGAAACGCCCTGTCAGGCACCACAGCCTCTACTGTTAACTTAAATGATGAAGATATCGATATAGTTGTTAAATACGCACAAGAAGATTTTACTAATATTGATGACATAAAAAACCTATTAATTATCAACCAAAGGGGTGAAGAAATCCCTTTAAAACAAGTTGCTAATTTAAACTTAGAACCATCACTTTTAACTATAGAGCATAAAAACGGTAAACAAATTGCCACCGTTACCGCAGAACTTAAAAAGGGAGCCAACCTACAAGAAATCACTCAAAACTTTAAACAAGAAATAGAAGGATACAACCTGCCAGATAATAGCAACATAGAGATTGGAGGAGAAACTGAAGATATTGAAAAGTCATACATGGAAATGTTTTATTCTATGATTATTGCAATATTTTTAATAGGAGCAATATTAATATTGCAATTTAACTCCTTTAAACAGCCATTAATAATATTATTTGCATTACCCTTGGCAATTATTGGAGTTATTTTAGGTTTATTTGCTATTGGACAGCCATTTTCAATTGCTGTATTTATTGGTATAGTTTCACTAGCTGGTATTGTAGTAAATGATGCCATTGTTTTAATTGATAGAATTAATAAAAATATTAAAGATGGGTTAGAGTTTACTGAAGCAGTAATTGAAGGAGGGATTGCTCGTATGCAACCAATTCTTATTACCTCTATTACCACTATTGCTGGTATTTTCCCTCTTATATTTGCTAATGAAATGTGGAGAGGGCTTAGTCTAGCTGTAATTTTTGGTTTAATATTTTCTACTGTTTTGAACCTAATAATTGTTCCAATCTTGTACACTTCTTTATGTAAAAAAGATTGTCTAAAAAAACAATCACAATAAATATACTAATATTATAATAACTATTATATGGGATTATCTCTAGCTATAGTTGGTTTACCCAATGTTGGTAAATCCAGTCTCTTTAATTTGTTAACAAAAACTAAAGCAGAAGCTTCTAATTATCCTTTTTGCACTATTGATCCTAATGTCGGAATTGTAGAGGTACCTGATGAAAGATTAACTGCTTTAACTGAAATATCAAAATCACAAAAAACTATCCCAACTGCAATAGAGTTTGTTGATGTAGCAGGTCTAGTTAAGGGCGCCCATAAAGGTGAGGGGCTAGGCAATCAATTTCTTGCTAACATCAGAGAATGTGATGCAATCTGTGAGGTAATTAGAGACTTTCAAGATGAGAATATTATTCATGTTACTGGAAAAATCAACCCTCAAGAAGATAGAGAAACTATTAATCTTGAGCTTATCTTTGCTGATTTAAGCACTATTAGCAAAAGAATGGAAAAAGCACAAAAGGAAACTAAAACTGGAGATAAAGAAAAAATAGCTTTTTTTGAGCTACTTCAAAAATTAAAGACTAATTTAGAAAATGGTGTAGCTATAAGAGATGTTGAGTTAAGTGAAAAAGAAGAAGAAATTATAAAACAACTAAATCTTTTAACCATAAAACCTATTCTTTATATTGTTAACACGGATAGCCCAGAAAAATATCAAAACAAAAACGAAGAAAATACTTTAGCAATAAATGTAAAAATTGAGCAAGAAATTGTTGATTTGCCACCATCTGAACAAGAAGAATTTCTTAAAGAACTAAATATGGGAACTAGTGGTCTTAATAAATTAATTAAAGCTTCCTATAGTCTCCTTAACTTAGAAACATTTTTAACTACAGGCCCTGAAGAGAGTAGAGCCTGGACAATAAAAAAAGGAGCTACTGCTCCTGAGGCTGCTTCAGTTATTCATACTGATTTTCAAAAACACTTTATTAGAGTAGAGATTATTAATTGGAAAGACCTTATTAATGCTGGTTCAGAAAAAAACGCCAAAGAACAAGGCTTAATCAGAACTGAAGGTAAAGATTATATAGTAAAAGATGGAGATGTTTGTCATTTCTTAATTAACAAATAATAATTACATTTTACGTATAAAAAAAAGGAAAGTTTTTAAAACTTCCCTTTTTGTTATCTTTTTTTAAGATAACAATACTGAAATTGCTTCCAAAGATTCCTTAGTATGAGTGTTTACAAAGGATCCCGCTTGGTGATCATGAAGTAAATACCAGTCCGTAGGTGGATTGTTTGAATCTTTTGCTAAATCATATCTCTTTTCCTGTTTTAATTGTTTTTCATCTTTAAAACATTGTGAGAGTGACAAAGTAAAAATTCCAAATATATCACCTAAGAAAACTTTTTCTGCTGTAACTGGCTCACCATAATTAGTACGGTTCATTCCATACTTGTCTCTACCGCATCGTGCAATATGAAAACATAGCTTATTAAGAGCTTCTTTTTTTGTTTCAAATTTTTTGTTATTTCTTTTTTCAAGAAATCTCAACTCATTATAGAAACTTTTTTCATCCTCCATTTTTGACATCAAGTCAAACAAGCTAATAAGAGCACTAAATTTATCATTTTCTTTTTGAATTGTTTTAAATCTAGTTTTTAGTTCTTTTAACCTTGGTTCCAGATCTTTAATAACTGATTTTGATGTTCTGAATTTCAACATAATCTTTTGTTTTTTTTGTTTATATTTATTCTGTTTTAAAGAGTAATATTACTATATCATATTATAATATAAATGTCAAGGATAAGAAGTCTATTTATCTTCTTTTTCTAAGACAACAACCTCTCTCCACAACCTTTGCCCTGGTCTTCCATAAAAGAGGTTATGTCTCTTATTAAGTAAGTTTAAGTCAGCTAAATACTTATAACTGATTTTTTGATATCCTTTAATATTAGGATCTAAATACAGAGGACTTTTTTCAGGAAAAAACATAGGCCAAATCATTACTACTTTAGCTTTAGGTTTTAAAACTTTATACAATTCCTTTAAAGCTTCAGAGTATAATTTATCTAACTCACCTTTTACAGTCTGTGCTTCTATCTTACCTCTTTGCGGACCTAGATATGGCTCTGTACAAACAGCATCAATACTACTTAAAGGTAATTCTTTTGACACCATTCTTACATCCAATTCTTTAGTTTTTACTTTAGAAATATCTTGAGAAAATTCTTTTTTCAACCATTTTAAATTATTATTTGTATCTTCTACTGCTTTTTTTGAAACATCAAAAGCATATATATTTTTCAAACCTAAAAACAGAGCTTCATTAACAATAGTACCAGAACCACAAAAAGGATCTAAAAGCTTATCATCATTTTTAGCATCAGATAAATTAATCATCATCTTAGCTAGTTTAGGGGGAATCATACCAGACAAGCTATCTCTTTCTGGTCGTCCATAATCTCTTTTAGAATAATCAATAAAGCTTTGTACTTCTATAGTTTTTGCAATAATTGCTGTTTTACCATTCGCAATAAGTAATAATTCTACACCACTTTTATTAAGCAACTTATTGTGATAAACACTAGCACTAGAAAGTATTTTTTCTTTACCTTGAGCTTTCACCCATCTAGAAGGCACTACTTTTTTTCTTAATATATTTTTTAAACCAATTGCTATATTCTTATAATTAACATTTACATTACCATATAAAGATATAGCAAAATTAAACTTACCTTTATCTCTATTTAAAGCTTCTTTATATATCAAATCAGCAAGCTCTTCTTTTAAACCTTTATATGCTAATTCTGTTTTATACTCAGCAATCTTTATAGTTCCACCCAATGTATCAATAGCTCTTTTAATATCTATCTCAACATCACTTTCAACAAGTAATGCTTCAGTAAATAAAGTATATTTTTTTATATTAAAAATACTTAGAATTTCAGCTAATGATAAACCAGGGTTTGAACCTAAAATAAAAATATATTTGTACATAATTCACTAAATTTAAGTATACTTAAAGATTATACTATTTAAACATATCTGACAAATATATAACTATTGCAATTTTTAAATACTTATGATATATTAACTTAACAATTTGATTAACAACCTTTCCCACGCCCAAAAGAGATTGGCGCAATTCTATATATAATATATAAATAGAATTAAAGGTATTACAGAAACCCAAAGTGTTTGTAATACTTTGGGATTTTATTAATCAAATTATAATTTAACTAATTTTTAATTTTATATAATTCAATATAACGTAAAATCATTATGTCAAAAACAAAACCATCAGGACCAGGGCATTATGAAGTTCTATTCATAATCGCTAATGAGTACACTGAAGAAGAAGCTAAAAAAATATCTCAAGATGTAGAAGGTATTATTAGCAAATATAAAGGAGAAATAACTTACAAAGAGTTTTGGGGTAAAAAGAAATTAGCTTACCCAATTAAACACAATCACTTTGGTTACTACAGTCTTTTAGAATTCGACCTAGAAACTGAAAGCCTACCAGAGTTAAATGAAAATCTAAGATTATTTGATAAGATTATTAGATTTCAAATTATTAAAATAAAGAAGAGAACTTTAGAAGAAATTAATGCTGAAAAAGCTAAACAAGAAGCTTTAAGTAAAAATAAAGACGAAAAAGACACACAAAAGACAAGCAAAAAAGAAGAAACTACAAGCACAAGTGCTGAAAAAGAAGAAAAAGTTGAGGAAAAAGTTGAGGAAAAAATTGAGGAAAAAGAGAAAAAAGATAAAGAAGCGGACAAAAAAGAAGATAAAGAAGAAGAGAGAAAAGATAAAGAAGAGAAAAAAGAAAAAGATGACAATTTAAAAGACCTTGATGATAAACTAGATAATATTTTAGATGCGCAAGATTTAATTAAATAATATTAACAATATTTATATGGATTTAAACAAAGCCATGATTATTGGCAACGTTACTAGAGATCCTGAAACTCGCTCTACCGCTAATGGACAGCCTGTTACCAGTTTCTCTGTAGCCACTAATCTAACCTGGACAGATCAGTCTGGACAAAAACAACAAAAAGCTGAGTTTCATAATATTGTAGCCTGGAGAAAATTAGCAGAAATCTGTGGTCAATATCTAAAGAAAGGTTCAAAAGTATACATTGAAGGAAGATTACAAACATCTGATTGGACAGGTCAAGATGGTAATAAAAGATATAAAACTGAAATAGTTGCAGACAACATGATCATGCTAGACAGCAAAGGCGGAGGTGGCGCACCTACAACTAACAATAATTATGCTCAAAATAATCAAGCTTCAGAGCCGGTTATTCAACAAGAAGAAGAAAACAGTGACGATGAAGAAATTAAAGTAGAAAATATACCCTTTTAAAATAAATTAAATAAATAAATAATATGTCAAAAAATAAAGAATGTTATTTTTGTGCTAACAACTTAGAAGTTGATTACAAAGATGTCAGAACACTACGTAAATTTATAAATTTCTACATGAAAATATTACCAGGCAAAAGAACTGGGGTTTGTTCATGGCACCAAAGAAAGTTAACTGCTGCTGTAAAAAGAGCCAGGGTTGTTGCCTTACTCTCTGCTACACATAAATAAAAACTATGTTTAACATTAATCAACTTAAAGTAGGTAAAGTTATTGAAGAAAATAACGAACCTTACTTGATAACTGAAACACATCATCATAAAATGGCTAGAGGTGGAGCTGTATTAAAAACTAAACTAAAAAACTTAATTAACGGTAATGTTTTAGATAAAACTTTTCAAGGAAATGATAAAGCGAAAGAAGCTGAAACAGAGAGAAAAAAAGCTGATTATTTATATAAAGATGAAAATGAAGCATATTTTATGAACAATGAAACCTATGAACAATTTTCTTTAGATTTAGACCAACTTGGAGAACAAGTTAAGTACCTTAAAGAAGGAACAGAAGTAACAGTGCTGTATTTCCAATCACAAGCGGTGAGCATAGAGCTCCCTATTAAAATGGAGTTTAAAGTAATATCTTCTCCTCCAGGAGTAAAAGGTAACAGCGCCGGTAATGTTAATAAAACCGTAGAAATAGAAACAGGAGCAAATATCAACGCCCCTTTATTTATCAATGAAGGAGATATAATTAGAATAAACACAGAGACAGGAGAATATGTAGAAAGAGCTTAATAAATATAAGTTACTCAATAACAAAAAAGAGCTAAATCAACCAAGATAGCTCTTTTTTGTTATATTAATATTTCTTTCTTTTATCTATATTAATTTAATATCTGTATTTCCAGATTATCATCTGAACTCTGATCTTCTTGAATTCTTGGCAGGTCTCCATCTCTAGGTTGCACACTAGGGGTACCACCACCTGATTGTTCAGGAATACCTATATATGGTTTTGATATATTATTAGGTAGATTATTATTCTGTTTTTCATCTTCTGCAATTAACTCTTCTATAATGGGCACTATCACATAGTCTCTATAAAAACTATTGTCTTCGCTGTTTAGCACTGGAAATATATAAGCTTCAACATATAACTCTTGAGCTTTATTATCAGCAGGATTATGCTTCCAAAGACGTACTAACTCTAAACTAGGAGTTCCTAATTCTACTCTTACTTTTTCTATACTATCATCTTCTATATTATAGCTATAATTTCTATATCCCCCTCTTTCAGCAATATCAATAATCCTATTTTCTTCTTGAACAACTTCATAATTAGAGCTTTCGTAGTTGTGATTAACAATTTCATTAACTGAAGTTACGTGATTGTTTTTAATATCAACTTGTACTTTTAATCCATACTTATTGCTATATTGAGTATATATTTCTTTATCTTCAAGAACTAGCGGATAGATTATATTTATAGTTTGTGGGATATAAAACGTTTCTTTATTTTCTGATCTTTCATAGTTACTAATCCACTCCTTATCAACTATAGGGTCGCCATATGGACTTAAATCGATGCCGTATTCCTCTACAAATTTATTGGAAATATTAATAACAACTTCATCACTAGGAATATCAGAAATTTCAAGCTTTTCATTTAAACCATCCTCTCGAGGCCAAGTTTGCCAATTTTTATAGATAGAAATTTTCTCTTCATTACTATTAATGGTTAACATATATCCATTATCGCTATCCTCATATAAACTTATATTGTTAAACTTTAGATTATCAAATTTTCCATAATCAATATCCCCTATATCTAATTTATCAAATGATAATAATTGAGTAGCAAGAATATCCCCATTAACGCTCCTTTGTATAACAGAGCTACTATCTTTTTCTATTTCGATGCTATCTCCTACATACTCAAATTCATAAGAAACACGTGCAGGCATTGGCATGATCATACTAGTTGCAGAATCACCTCTAGTATCACTTTCAGCAGTTCCCATACCTAAGATTCCAACTGAACCATTTGAATCACCGTCATCTTCAGGGCCAGATTTACTACTAACAATATCTCCTAAACTACCAAAGGCTTTCTCATTAACAGCTTCAATGCTTATGCCATCATTTTTAGCTAGTTTATTAAAACTAAAGTCATTATCTTTATTGTTGTAATAAGGAATAAGTATTAAAGCCATCACAGCCATACCTATGCCCGCATAAATGAATTTGTTAATATAATTTAATTTAAAGGCTACTTTTTTGTCTTCACCTTGAAGTAATTTTTTTCGCAAATCTTTAACAAAGTTTTGATCAATTTTTACTTCAGGTTTAGACGCAAGTAATTTTTTAACTATTTCTCTTAGTTTTTTTTCTTGTTTTTTTAGATCAGGATCTATTTCATATAAATCCTCTAATATTTGATTCATTTTATTATTGTCCATATATTAAAAATTTAATAATAGTAATAAATATAAGCTCAATGGTAATTCTTGTTTTATTTTTTCCAAACTACGAGAAAAAATCATTTTGCAACTAGTTTCACTTTTATCTACAATCTCAGCAATCTCACTATATGTAAGTTCATCCCAAACTCGTAAAATAATAATTTCTTTTTGCTCTTTCTTTAAATGATTTAAACAATTCTTAATTTTGTCTAATTTAACTTTTTTATCTGCAGTGCTTTCAATGTCAGTATCATCTTCTAAATACCAAAGATCATCAACATTTAAATCATTTTTATAAGCACGATAATAATCAATTAAATTATTTTTAGCAATTCTGTACAGCCAAGCTGAAAAAGTTCCCTTATTTTCACTATAAGAATTAATTGCTTTTAAAGCTTTAATAAAAGTTTGACTACAAACGTCCTCTGCCACAGCTTTATCAGGCACCCTATAATACAGATAATTATATATTTTCTTAATATACTTATCATACAAGGGGCCAAAGCTTTCCAAAGAACCGTTTTGACATTTTTTAATTAATTGAGATTCATTTTTATCCATGCTACTTGTTTTTTAACTTAGTCTTGATAGTTTAAAAACTCGTCAGCTTTTAAAACTTAAACAAAACCGTTTAAAAATATTTTCTTAACTTATATTTTTTAAATTGCTAATTAATTATTAGCAAGTAACTAGTTGCCTATAATATAACGAATTAATTATAAAAAAGTAACTACTTATATATATTTTATCACTAAAGACAAAAAAATGGTATAATAAAATTATGACTTTAATTTTATTTAGCTTAATTTTCTATACTATTATAGCGGCCTTTAGACCTAGGTTAGCGCTTTTAGTTATTATCTTTACTTTACCTAGTTATTTAATACGCTTTGAAGTCTTAAATATACCTTTTACCTTTTTAGAAGCTATGATATTAATAATCTTTGCTTTTTTTCTTGTTAAAAAAGGCCCTAAGATTATAAAGAGAATTAAAAGTAAAATCAATAATAAAAATTTAAATAAATTACAAAATTACCCTTTTAACTATGAAATTGTTGCTGTTTTACTAATAGCTTACTTAGCTGTGTATTTATCTGGATTATCCTTCTCTGCCTTAGGAGTTTTTAAAGCTTATTTTTTTGAGCCAATTATACTTTATATTTTAATAATTAATTATTTTAATATAAAAACTGATTGGAAGAAAATTATTTGGGCTCTTTCTTTGTCTGCACTTTTAATATCAATAGTGGCTATCTTTCAACAAATAAGTGGTTTATATATCTTTAACGAATTTTGGTCCCAAGCTGAAACTAGACGTGTAACATCATTATTTCCTTACCCTAATGCCTTAGGCCTATACCTAACACCTATATCACTGCTAAGCTTAGGACTAGCCAGCTCTTACCTAAAGAATTTAAAAAGCTTAAAGAATAAACTTCTTAGCGCTTTATTGTTTTTTATTATAATAAGCTCTCTTTTATCAATGTATTTTGCTAAATCTGAAGGTGCTTTAATAGCTACTCTTATTTCTATATTTATTTATTTACTAATATACAATAAACGCACAAGAATTATTGCTATAAGTTTAATAATTGTTTCATCATCAGTTTTAGCCTTTAACTCGCAAGCTAATACTTTTGTGGAGGAAAAAATAATGCTTAAAGATAAATCAGGTCAAATACGAATCTCTCAATGGCAGGAAACTTGGCAAATGTTAAAAAATGATAATAACTGGATATTTGGAGTTGGATTATTAAACTATCAGCAAGCAGTAGCTCCTTACCATCAAGAAGGTATCTTCATCAAAGACCACCAAGACCCTGACTGGCTTAGAAAAACTTTATATAATCAAGAGTTTAGAAAATCAGCTTGGCAACCACTAGAAATATATCTTTATCCTCATAATATTGTTTTAAACTTTTGGGTAGAACTTGGCCTTCTAGGTTTAATTGTCTTTATGTTTTTATTTATTAAAATATATATAAAAGCGATAATGCTATTGAAAAACAATAAAAAAGAATTTAAACCAATATTGATAGCTATAATCTCCTCAATAAGTGCAATTATTATTCACGGCCTGGTAGATGTTCCATATTTTAAAAACGACCTCAGCGCATTGTTTTGGATAATTGTCTCCTTATTGGCGCTAATTAGCATTCATTCTAAAACTCATGATAAAAGAACCAATCACAAAAATAATAGCTAACTCAGGTTATTGCTCAAGAAGAGACGCTGAAAAACTAGTAAGGAAAGGTCTTGTTTTTGTTAATCAAAAACAAGCCCAGCTAGGTGATAAAGCTAATAGAGATAATGAAATTAAAATTAATAACAAAATAATTAAGACTAAGCTTGAATTAAAATATTACCTATTAAATAAACCACAAGGATACACTTGTACTAATAGAAAATTTAAAGGTGAAAAAAATATTTTTTATCTTTTAAAAAAGGATAGAGGTTTAAATAATGAAAAATTAAATATTGTTGGTCGTTTAGACAAAGACAGTCAGGGTTTAGTTTTCTTAACAAATGACGGAGATATAACTAATAAATTAACTCACCCTCGGTTTGAGCATACTAAAGTATATGAAGTTGAAACTGAAAAATACAGCACCCCTTTCTCACAAATTCAAGATAGCTTTAAACAAGGACTAGATATTCAAGAAAAAACTCTAGCTAAAGTTAAAAATGTAAAAAAAATAAATAAACAAAAGTTCTTAATTACTTTAAGTCAAGGTCAAAACAGACAAATAAGAAAAATGTTTGCTCATTTTAATATTAAAGTTTTAAAAATAAAAAGGATATCTTTGGGGCCCCTAAAACTAGGTCAAATAAAAGAAGGTGAATTTAAAAGATTAAACGAAGAAGAGCTTAAAATATTAAAAAAAATATAGTAAACTATTTGTTGTCATCAATAAAAAACTCATAACCTAAAATCAAGGCTGGGGTAGATAGTAAATACCAAATAATTATATCATCAATTGGAAAAACAATTCCAGAAACAGAAATAGGCCATAAATAATTTCCTGGCCACCACCAATGTCCAATTAATAAAGAAACTATCTCATAAATAAAGAAAATTAAAGCAAAGAACGCTGTGGGAATCAGTGTTTTTTTAATAAGTTTAGGAGTTTTAAAACCTAAAATTATCAAAATAGGAACTAGAAATATTAAAGCTAAGATATGGTAATCTGTTTTAATAAGATCAGAATTAAAGAAAAATACTCCGTATGTTATTATTGATAAAAATAAATATAATGATATTAATGTTTTAAATCTTTTATTTATATCTACTTTTGCTTTTTGCGTATCTAGAAAAAACTCATAAAAACTTAAAATCCAAAAGAAGTTTAAAAAAGCAAACAACATATTCTCTAAAGGTATTAAACCAAAAGGGCGAGCAAATATTGAAGCTACATCCCAAGCGTTTGCCAACCTTGCCATCAACTCTATTGGTGGGGCAAATAGAAGGGTAGTAAGAAAAGAAAATACTATTATTTTAGTTTTCCCATTTTTTAATAAAAAGAAATTAAATAAAGAAGGTACACCCAAAACTATACAAATAGCTAAATAATATGGAGGCTCTAACAAATAAACTAATAAACTAGCCATTATTACATATAAAAAAAGAACAAGCATTATTAATGGCTTTCTCGTTTGTAAATAAGATCTTGTCATATCAGTAAATATTTATCTCATCTCCTACTTTTATGTCATGTCTATCACTATAATTAGCATTAATTTCTAAAACCATATTTGCTGATGATGAGCTTTTATAATAGTTATTATAATTTTTACCTTCAGGTTCTAAATCTTTATATATATCAGTAATTATATTATTATTGATAAACAAAATATCAATTGGCATCATCATTTCTCTCATTACAAAAGTTCTTGGCTTACTATCCTCAAAAACAAAAAGCATGGCGCAGTTGCCACACAAATAATTGCGGTTGCTTAAACCTTTCTGGCGCTCATTACTCTCATCCGCTATTTCTACTTGAAAAATAGTATTTTTTATCTTTACTTCATCAATTTTATTAACAAAAAAAGCCGTACTTAAAAGTAATATTAAAACAATAATTATTAAAAATAGTTTATTCATTGAAAATAAAATTTAAAGCATTGCTAAGACAATATAATAAGCAATCAAGCTAGCCACACCTCCTAACACCGTACCCCACAAAATATCAGAAATAACAATTTTCCAGTTCCAATCTTTAATAAAACTAGCATTAGTTAAACTATAAATAGAATAAACAATAAACCCAAATAAAGCTCCTTTTTGTAAAACTATTAACCAAGAACTAGCAGGAATAACCACAAAAATAAACAATGCTAAAGTAAAAATTAAATAAAAAAGTATAGCCGGTAACCAATTAATACTATCTTTTGAAATGTTAGCTAAGTATTTCTTGTATATTTTGCCAGCCACATATTCAATCCACAACATATCTAAAATAAATAGGGCTACCAAAGTAAATAAATATGAACTTATTAATTTTAAAGCTTCCATAAATTAATAAATTAATGCTAAATGATTAATCTAAACAAGGCTTTGCTTTTATAAGCTCCAAAGCAGTAGGCGATGAGCCATCTTCAATCTCCCTCACCCTTTCTTCTCCTAATTTTTGTATAAAACAATCTTCCATTTCCGGAGTTACTTCACTTGGTACTGTTGCTGGATCAACACCGATACTTTCAAGTTGAGCTTCTTGCTCAGCACTTAAAGCAGAGTTCTTATCTTCAGTTTTATTAATATCATTTGTTGTAGTAACTTCTTCTTTTTCATAATTTATCATGGTTTTAATACCATAAAAATCAGTTTGATATAAATAAAAGACTGCTACGATAAGTAAAAAGAAGATTACACCTAAAATTACAAAAAATACTCTTAGAGTTTTTAAAAATGTATTCATATTATATGTTAGTAACTTGAATTAACTAAGTTCACTTATTATTATTTTAGCACAAAAAAACCCTATTTTAAAGAATAACACTAAATGTTTTGTAAGTCTTTAGCTATATTCTTCTTTAATAACTTTAGCATTAAGTTTAAAAATGGTTTTATCTAAAATAAAAACTTTAAAAGTAAAACCATAAAAACTACTAATCTTTAACTTCAAAACTAGAAAAACTTTCTATACTATTAGAAAAGTGATATTTTATTTTTTCAGGTTCTGCTATACCAGGGCCACTTTTAATAAATTCAAAAAGTTCAATTAAATCAATTTCTTCCCCCTCAACCTCTGCTATCACACTGCCATCATCTTGATTTTGTACAAAACCTTTTAAATTCAACTCTTTTGCTTTGTCTTTTATTTTTTTTCGAAGAAAAACACCTTGAACAAAACCTCGAACCTGAATATTCATGTGTTTTAACATATATTTATTTTTTATATTTATAATTATCTAAAAAGAGTATATAATTGAAAAACTAATATAGCAACAGTAAAGAAAAGACCTAAAACGGGCACAGCAAACCCATAGCTTTTAACACCTTTAGGTTTTGGATCTCTTTTTTTCAAAACTATAAGCGCTAAATTAATAAAAATAAATACAGTAAGTAATATATAATTGGTAGCACTAGCTAGTGATTCAAGATCAAACATTAAAGCTAACGCTAAAATAATCCCACTAGAAAAAATAGTAGCCCAAATTGGAGTTCTAGTTTTTCTATTTAGTTTACCAAATATTTGCGGTGCTAATTTTCTTTGAGCCATTCCATACAATACTCTAGCGTTCATAACAATTTGCACCATAACACCATTAATTATAGCTATTAATCCAATAATGCTAATAATTAATGGATAACCTGCTCCTTTTTGCGCTAATATATCAGCTAGTGGTGCATCACTAGTCTTTAACTCTTGGACAGAAAGACCTAAAACGGCAATAGTAGCAACTATTATGTAAAGTATGGTTAATATAATTAATGACCCTATAATAGCTCTAGGCATATTTTTTTGAGGGTTCTTAGTTTCTTCTGCTACATTAACCACATCTTCAAAGCCAATAAAGGTAAAAAATCCTAAAAAGGCTCCCATTAATATTCCTCTCCAAACATTAATTTCAAAACTAGGAACAAATTCAGAAATTCTAGCTGGTAATTGACTTAAATTATCTCCAGCAATAAAAATAATTAAAAATATACCCAAAAGTTCAATAATTGTAATAATCGTTATTGTGGCTGCAGACTGTGATATACCCCAAATAGCTACTGCCGATAACACAAAAATAACAACTGATATAATTATCCAAGGTGCAATATTTGCAAATTCATGAACATAGCCTACATAACCATTTAAAACTGTGGCTGTAGATATAATAGCAGAGGCAATCAATAACCAACCTATAATTTTAGAAAGTGCCGGTTTTTTAAAAGCACTATCTACATAATTTACAGCTCCGCCACTCTTTGGTATACGAGCTGATAGTTCGCTATATGAAAAGGCAGTAAATATAACTAGTATAGCTGAGACAATAAAAGCCAATGGGGTAAACATTCCGGCATGACCAATGATTTTTCCTAAAATAACATAAATACCTAAACCTAAAATTGTTCCTGTGCTATAGAAAAGCAAAACCGGAAAACTTAAGGTCTTTTTTAATTTAACAACTTGTTTTTGTTTAGACATAATTTATTAATTCTCATCTAAGTAAAATCTAACTAAAATATTTTCATATTTATTCTAACACATTTAAATCTTTATTAAAAAAACCACCCTTTTAAAAGAGGTTCTAAGCGCTAAGAAAATTTAAATTGTTTATATCTAAATCCTAACTATAGTAAGTAACAAATACTTATTTATCATTAATATAAAAAACTACTATTTCCCCAGGAAATAACGTGCGAAGCGGTGGCCCAAAAGTTCCTACGCCGGCACTAGTGTATGTTATCATTCCTTTATAATCAGAAAGTCCATAAGAGAAATCACCATATAAATATCGGACAAATAATGAGAAAGGGCTGATTTGTCCACGATGAGCATGCCCTGAAAGCATTAAGTCTGCTTTTAAAGCATGCGCCTCAGCTTGATCAACTGGCACATGATTAATAACTACTCTTAAATTTTGTTTATTTGCACTTAAGTTATCTATCTCTCTTCTTATATCACTATCTGTATCATTTAGATAATCAAAGCCAATAAATTCAACTCCCTTTATATTATAAGCTTCATTCTTTAACTCATGAAGTCCTGCCTCCAAGACAATACTTGTAAGTAAGTTTTCATCTATATAATGGTCATGATTACCTGGCACAAAAACAATAGGGTTATTAAAGCTTTTAAGCGCTGGAATAAACTTTTTTATTTCTGAATCATTGCCATCAAACAAGTCACCACTTATCACTACAATATCTGCCTCTAAAGCGTTTACTTTAATAGCTAACTTCTTTAAATAATTTGTTTGATAAGTTAAGCCTAAGTGTAAATCTGATAAGTGCACAATTCTTATACTATCTTTAAAATTATTTAAATTGTTTATTTCTATTCTTTTTACTCTAGGGAAAAAAGCGTTATATGTTCCTAATAAAAACATAAAAACTACCAAAGAAAAAAGAATTTTTGCCAATAATTTCCTTTTGGCAACAATAAATTTAGCAAAATAAAAAATAGCTCCAAATATTAGCATTTGTGTTAAAAAACCAAACAAAACCGCGCTAATAATATATATAAAATCAAAAAATGATTTATTTATGTAGTTTATTAAAACAACATTGAAAATGAAAAAAAAGGTAACTAAAAAAGGTATTAAATATGCTAAATATTTTCTTTTTTTAAAACTAAATGTATTATATATTAACTGCCCTGCAAAATAATGACTTAATATAAATAGCAATAGTATTATAATTGAATAAATCATAAAAATAATAAAAAAAATGTGTTTACATCTATATTATAACAAAATAACGCTATCCCCGCACTCAAAAAAACATCTTTACTTTTATCATACAAATTTCCTAGTAAGATATTAAAAAAAGCAAGGATAAACCTTACTTAATTTAATGCGGAACGGACGGGACTCGAACCCGCGACCTCCTGCGTGACAGGCAGGCGTTCTAACCAGCTGAACTACCGCTCCTAATGTTTACAAAATACAGCCTACAGGCTGCATCAATACACCTTTTATCTTTTTTAAAGACAAAGAAATATTAACAAATAAAAAAGTATTTGTAAAGACTTGCTATAATCCTTTATTTAGTATACAATAATAGTACTTGAATAGCCACTTGTGTTGGTTTTTTAATTACCAAAAATATGGAAAAACAACAAACAATGAACCAAGAAACTCTTAATCAAATCAAACAAGAGTTAATGGATCGAAAAAATAAAATACTAGAAGATCTAAATGACATATCTAGAGAAGATAGTCATGAGGCAGATAATCGAAGTGCTAAATTCCCAGAATATGGAGATAAGCCAGATGAAAATGCTCAAGAAATTAGTGAATACAGTACTACTGTAGAAACACAAAGAATATTTGAAAAAACACTTTCAGATATAGATAAAGCACTAAAAAGAATTGAAAATAGAGAATATGGTACCTGCAAATATTGCGGACAACAAATCAATCCTAAAAGACTTTTAGCTAGACCAACTGCTAGTTCATGTATAGAATGTAAAACAAAACTACAAAGTAGCTAATTTTACTATGATAAAATCAAATACTTTTAATATAAAAAATATAGCAACAATTACCATACTTGCTATATTTTTTATTTTTGATCGTTATCTTAAACAAGTAGCTGTTAATAATAACCCTAATTTAAACTTATTAGGCGAATACCTTAAATTTACTTTTTCTAAAAACTTTAACATTGCTTTTTCCTTGCCAGTCTCTGGAATGATATTAAATATTATTATTGTAAGTATAATAATAGGACTAATATTCTATTTAATCTATCTAATAAAACATAAATACTCACATATTGTAATAATAGCTTTGTTTGCCCTAATACTAGGAGCTCTTAGTAATGCTTTAGACAGATTAATATATGGTTATGTTATAGACTATCTTGATATTTTAAACTTCACTGTTTTAAACATTGCTGACATATTAATATCTTCAAGTGCCTTTATTTTAATACTTTTAAATTTTTCTTCATCAAAATATAATAAAAAAAACCATCTCTAAAGATGGAAATATATAATTATATAAAGATGTGTAAAGTTATAATTTTAGACACCAAGTTATTTATTATCAAAATAAAAAACTCTCTTCGTATCTTCTTTATGTTCAATTCTTATTATCTGCACATCTTTAGGTAATAACTCTTCCACTTTATCCGCCCATTCAATTAACACTATAGTGTTTTTGTCATTTAAATATTCTTCAATACCAATTTCTAATAATTCTTGGTAACTATTTAAACGATAAGCATCAACATGACAAAAAACTCTAACATTTTTTTTACTATTTTTTATTTGATAAGTTTTAATAATATTAAAGGTAGGGCTAATTACTTCTTCTTTCACTCCTAATTCTTTAGAAAAAGCCTTAGCAAAAACTGTTTTTCCAGCACCTAAATCACCAATTAAAGCCACCACAGCTCCAAGCTCCACGTCTTTAGCAAAAGCTTTAGCTATATTCTTAGTTTCTTTTTCTGTTTTTACATCCAAATGTTTCATATACTTATTAATTTAATTATATATCTTTAATGTATTATAACAAAATTAATTATTATTATAAAAATATAAACAAAAAAACAGAGATTAATCTGTTTTTTTTGGTGGGTGCACAGGGATTCGAACCCCGGACCCCTTCGGTGTAAACGAAGTGCTCTAACCAGCTGAGCTATGCACCCAATATATAAAGCTCGGTGGGCGAAAGAGGACTTGAACCTCCACGGGCCTAAGCCCACAAGCCCCTCAAGCTTGCGCGTCTACCAATTCCGCCATCCGCCCGAAGCGTTTATTTAACAACGGTTTCCTTAAATCTTTTTTTGTAACCTCTTCTTAAGAAATACAACTTAGCACGGCTAACCTTAGCAATCTTTTTTACTTCTATCTTATCAATACTAGGTAAGTTTAATGGAAAAATCTTTTCCACACCAACGCTATCAGAAACTTTTCTAACTGTAATAGTACCACCAATTTCTTTATTATGCTTTTTAGCAATAATTATACCTTCAAAATACTGAATTCTTTCCTTTTCTTCTCCTTTAATATTAACTTCTTTAATTTTTTGATATACACGAACAGTCATACCGGGTTTTAAGTCGGTTTGATTTAGGTTTTTAGAGTCAGCACTATTTTCAACTTTAGTCTCTGTTATATTTTTGTTTTTTTCCTCGTTATTTTCTTGTGAGGTTTTTTTCTCTTCAGCCATAAAAGTAAAATAAATAAAATAGAACACTTAAGTTCTATTAATCATTTGATTAATTTTTATCTACAAGTCATTTTATAACTAATTTTTAGTCTTGTCAACTGAATATAAACCTTTTAATAATTTTTTGCAATCTTCTATAGCTTTTTCTAAATTTCCATCACCATTTTCAATTTCATAATCATATATACTCTTGTTCTTTAACCATTCTTTAGTATAAGCCATTCTTTCTTCCAAATAAGTGCTCGGGAGATTATCTCTTTTTTTAATTCTTCTTTTTAAATCTTCTAAAGGAGCATTGATAAATATTGCATTAATTTGTGGAAATAGTTTTTTAGCGGTGATCACTCCTTTATACTCTATCTTCCAAATACCAATTTTTCCGCTTCTAGCCACTCTAAGTAATTCATTTTCATTAACACCATAATAATTATCATTATATTCTTTAGCATATTCAATATACTGATTTTTAACTATACCTTTTTTAAATTCTTCCCTGCTAACAAAATAATATGAAACCCCCTCTTTATCCTCTGCCCTCATTTTTCTGGTAGTAGTGGTAATAATTTTTTCAGCAGGCAAATCTTTTAATACAGCTCTAATAATACTATCCTCTCCGGCTCCAGAGGGGCCTGAAATAATTACAATATTTTTGGCAATAATTTGCTTTTCTTCTTCAGTCATTTGATAAAAAATAAGATTAAAACTATAATAGAAAAGTAGCATGTTAATATTATTAAAACAATAGTGCTTTTTATTTTATATGTATTTAGAAAAACTTGAAATACAAGGATTTAAATCCTTTGCAAATAAAAACACCTTAGTCTTTCCTGGTTTTGTTTCTAAAGACAAAAGAGGTCTAACTGCAGTAGTAGGCCCAAATGGGTCAGGAAAATCGAATATTGCTGACGCTGTACGTTGGGCGCTAGGAGAGCAAAGTACTAAAACCTTAAGAGGTAAAAAAAGCGAAGATGTAATCTTCTCAGGATCTGATAAAAAAGGACAACTCGGCATGGCTGAGGTTTCTTTATATTTAAATAATGAAAATAACGATATTGAAAAAGACTCTGAATCATTTTTGCAATACAAAAACATTGTTATAACCAGAAAGCTATTCAGAAGCGGAGAAAGTCAATATTTAATTAATAATCAAAAAGTGAGATTGTCTGATGTGCAAATGCTACTAGCAAAAGCCAATTTTGGACAAAAAACATATAGTGTAATTGGCCAAGGAACTGTAGAAAACTTTTTAAACACCTCTCCAGCAGAAAGAAAAGACTTCTTTGATGAAGCTACTGGAGTAAAAAAATACCAAATTAAAAGAGACCTGGCTTTAAATAAATTAATAAACAGTTACGATAATTTAGAACAAGCAAGTCTTCTCATTACAGAGATTGAGCCTAGACTAAAAAGCCTAACGCGCCAGGTTGAAAAACTTAAAAAAAGATCACAACTAGAAGATGAGCTAAAAAATCTCCAATACAATTACTATAGTCTACTTTGGCAAGAATTAAATAGCTCTTTAAGCACAACAAACAATCAGGCGTTGGAACAGGAAACTATAGAAAGAAATAAAAATGAAGACTTAAATAAAATTAATAACAAGTTATTTGAACTAGAAAAAAACAATCAAGAAAGTGAAGAAAAAATAGAAATTAAAAATAAACTTTCCCAAGAACAAATTTCTATTCAAGAATATAATCGTAAATTAGCCCAAATTGAAGCTAAACTAGAAATAAACCTAGAGGCTCAAGGAAAATTTGACCTATCTTGGTTATATCAAAAAGAAACAGAATTAAAAAATAAAAAAGGAGAGATTAATAAAGAAATTATTAATTTAGAAACAAGATTAAACCAAGAACAACAAGAAAAAAGCAATCCAGAAATAGATAATTTAAATGAGAAAATTAAACAACTAAACACACAAATACTTAAGTTTAGTCAAAAACAGCCAGAGCTTAAAACCCTTATCCAAGATTTTGCTAACAAGTTCAACAATCTAGATGTTAACGAGCCTAATTTAAAAGAAGAAGTTAAAAAACTACAAATTGAATTTAAAGAAAAAATCAAACCAATTCTAAATAATGAAAATCAAAACGAAAAACAAGAAAACGAAATACAAAAAATACAAGCAGAAATTGAGAACCATGGAAACAAAAAAGCTCAACTTTTAGAAAATGAGCAAGCTAAAAAATTGGAAAAATTTAAATTACAAGAACTTTTAAATAATAAAAAGGGAGAGAAAAATAACATAAAAAGCGAGCTCCAAGACATAATTGATAAGCTATCTAAACAAAAAAATACTGAAAAAACAGATAATTCTGAAAACTTAGAACAAGAAAAGAAAGAATTGTTATCAAGTCTAAATAAATGCAAACAAGTAGAACGAGCACTAAACCAAGATTTGTCTGCTTTAGACAATAAAGAAAAAGAGCAAAGACAAGAACTCTTTGACCTACAAAAAAAAGTTCAAAGAATTCAACAAGAAATAAATAGTGTTAGCATAAAATTAAATGATTTAAGAATACAAGCAGCTAGAAAGGAAACCCGTTTAGAAGATCTAGAAAATGAAATTAGAAGAAATGAATTATCACTAAGAAAGATAAAAGATACTAAAGTCAATTACGAACTAAATAGAGATAAAACATATAGCAAGATTGAGTCAAACAAAAGACAACTTGAACAAATTGGCGGTATAGATCCTGAAACAGAACAAGAATATAACAGCACTAAAGAACGTTTTGATTTCTTAAGTAAACAAAGCGAAGATTTATCTAATAGCATTAAATCATTAGAAAAAATAATAAGTGAACTTGATTATACTATTAAAAAACAATTTGATAAGGAATTTAAAGTGATTGAAGAAAATTTTAAAAAATACTTTAAACAACTATTTAGCGGAGGTAAGGCTAGCTTAAATAAATTAAATAGCCTAGATAATAAAGATGACAAGAAAGACCAAGAAGAAAATAAAACTGAAACTGAGAAGATTAGATTTTTAAAGAAACACGATACTACTGGCCTAAGCGGTATTGATATACAAGCTTGCCCTCCTGGTAAAAAAATTAAGTCTATTAATATGCTTTCTGGTGGAGAAAGAGCTTTAACCGCTATTGCTTTAATTTGTGCTATTATTAGCGCTAATCCTGCACCCTTTGTAGTTTTAGATGAAGTAGATGCTGCTTTAGATGAATCTAACTCTGAACGTTTAGCAAATATTTTAGATGAACTATCACACAAGACTCAATTTATCGTAGTTACTCATAACAGAGCTTCCATGCGCAAGGCTAGCTTACTATATGGAATTACTATGTCTGACAATGGAGTTAGCCATTTACTCAGTGTTAAATTAGAAGATATCAAAACTCAATCAGACATAAAAAATCTTAACAGAAAAAAATAAAAAACTATTTCGTATATATTAATTTTTTTGCTATAATAAATATAAGACTTAAGTCTTATATTTATTTAATTTATTGATAATTTTATGAAAAATAAAATTATAGCAATCTCATTACTTTTATTATTCATACTAACTTCTGGTTTTGGTTGTAAAGGAGTAGATAAAGAAGTTCAAGAAGCTATGAAGCCAATTACTCTTGAATACTGGCGTGTTTTTGACGGGCCAGACACTTTTGAAGAAATTATAAAAAACTACAACAGAATTCATCCCTTTATAAATATTGAATACAAGAAGCTTCGTTATGAAGAATATGAAGATGAGCTTTTAAACGCTTTAGCTGAAGACAGGGGTCCTGACATGTTTTCTATTCACAATACTTGGATGAAAAAATATGAAAATAAAATTAAACCACTACCTGAGCAAATTACCATGGCCTATCCTGTTGAAAAAGGTTCAATAAAAAAAGAGATTATTCCTGAACTTAGAACTAAAAGAACTATTAGTCCTAAGCAATTAAAAGATATATTTGTAGATGTGGTAAGTCATGATGTTGTTTTTGATGACAATAAAATATACGGACTGCCCATGTATGTAGATACTTTAGCTTTATATTATAATCGTAGTCTCTTGAATAATGCTGGTATTGCTACAATTCCTAAATACTGGAACAGTGAATTTCAGCAAAGTGTCAAAAAGTTAACTAAACACGATAATCGTTACGGCATAATTCAATCCGGAGTTTCTCTCGGTGGTAGTGATAATATTGAGCGATATAGTGATATATTGTCGCTACTTATGATGCAAAATGGAGCTATTATGTTAAATGATAGTAATCAAGTACAATTTCACTCCATCCCTCCTGCTTTTAAAAGTGACGACTATAATCCTGGTTTAGAGGCTCTCCGTTTTTATACAGACTTTTCTAATCCAACTAAAGAGGTTTATAGCTGGAATGAAGATTTAAATTCTTCCATGGAAATGTTTATTAGTGGTAATTTAGCTTTAACTTTTAGTTATTCCTATAGTTTAGAAGATATTAAAAACAGAGCTCCTAAATTAAACTTCTCAGTAGCTAAAATGCCTCAAATTGAAGGAAACCCTATTGATATTAACTTTGCTAACTATTGGATAGAAGTAGTTTCAAAAAAGAGTAAATATGCTGATGAAGCTTGGGACTTTATACATTTTGCTACTAGCCAGGAACAAGTTACTAGCTATTTAGATGAAACCAACAAACCAACAGCTATACGCTCAATAATTAGTGAACAAGAGATAGAAAACCCTGAGTTAAGTATATTTGCTAACCAAACTTTAACAGCTAGAAGCTGGTATCAAGGGGAGAGCCCTCAAGCTATGGAAGAAATAATGGGAGAGATGATTGATTCAATAATAAATAAAGAATCCGAACTAATAGAAGCAATCAATTTAGCAGCTTCAAAAGTACAACAAACTATAAACTAAAAAAAATGAAACTAAAAAAATACAAAAAACAAGTACTATCCATATTTATGTTCTTTGCAATATTAGGCTTAGGATTTATAAGTAATTTAACAGCAGGTCCATCAGAAGCACATGCAGCACCAATAATTAGTGCGGACACTTTAGGAACAGCTTGTTATGAAAGAGGAGACTGTGGTTTAAATGATTTTATTAAAATAATAGAAGCCTCTTATACTACAATTTTTGGTTTTATAGGATCAATTGCTCTTATAATGTTTATAATAGGTGGGCTAATGTTTCTTGTCTCAGGAGGTAATCAAGAAAAAGTGGCTAAAGCTAAGAAACTTATGATTAGCGCTGTTATTGGACTACTTATAGTTTTTGCTAGTTATTTAATTATTCAGTTTGTGCTTGACACGGTAGGTTATGAAAATGCTGCAAGCTGGAACACCGCTCCATAATCATAATACCTATGGTAACTTTTAAAAAAAAGAATTTGTTTGAAAAACCAAAAAGTTTAGGTGAAAAATTAAAAAATGCTAGAGAAAAGCAGCACTTAAGTTTAGAGAGGGTAGTGAAAAGCGTTGGTATAAAGAAAAAATATCTTAAATCACTGGAGGATAATGACATTAAAAGTATACCTGGTGGATTGTACGCTAAAAAATTTATTAAACAATATAGTAAATATTTAAATTTAGATCAAGAAGATGTTGATAAATATATAGAAAAACTTTTAATAAATACTAATTCACAGCCAAACTATTTTTCCCACAAAAAACTGTCAAAAAAAAGATTTTTAGTATTTCCTAGAATTATTAGAACTGTATTAATAGTAATTGTAGCCCTAGCTTTTCTTCTTTATTTAGCCTTTTATTTTAATAATTTAGTATCACCACCGCAATTAAAAATTATTTATCCTTTAGCCAATCAGACAACAGATAAAAACCCTATTGTTGTTAAAGGAGAAACGGAGCCAGAAACAGAAGTATATATTAATGGATCCACAGTTCTTATTGAATATAATGGTTATTTTGAAAAAGAAATTAATCTAAAAAAAGGTTTAAATAAAATAACTATTGAAGCTAAGCAAAGATACAGTCGCACTAATACTAAAACTAGACAAATAAAACTAGAATAATATTAATTTAATATATGAAAAAAAATAAAAGATTACTTTTAGACATTGACTCTACTTTACAAGAAGTGCCTATAGAAAGTGGCCAAAAGGTCGCTGATCTTGGTTGTGGTAAATTTGGTTATTTTATATTAGCAACCGCAAAAATGACAGGTAATCATGGTATTGCTTATGCAGTAGATATACAAAAACAACACTTAAAAGAAGTTGAGAAACAAGCCAAGAAAGAAAATCTAACTCAAATTAAAACCGTTTGGACTAACCTAGAGAAATGGAAGGGAGCCAAGATTGAAAATAACTCCCTGGATGTAGCAATGCTAATTAACACCTTAAATCAATCGGATAAAAGAGCTGATATTCTAAGAGAAGCCTCTAGAATGATAAAAAAGAAAGGAAAATTATTAATTGTAGAATGGCTTAATAAAGAACTACCTTTTGGTCCTAAACCAGAAAAAAAAGTAAAAAAAGAAGCTATTATTGACGCGGCCCCTAAATTAGGTTTAAAATTAGATAGAGAATTTTCAGCAGGAGAATTCCACTATGGATTATTATTTTCTAAATTATAAAAATATGAACAACTTACTTACATTAAAATTCTGGATAACCAGTCACCCTCCTAAACTACTTCCTTTATACCAAAACATTTTATACACTATAACTGCAATTTTTATTATTGCCAGCTTTGCATTCGCACAACTAAAAAAGAAAAAGAGTATTTACCAAAAGATTTATGTCAAGTTATTTAATTTTTCAATAGCTAACTCAATAATCGCTTTATTTATATTATTTTTTAACCTAGAAACAATTCCTTTTTTCTCAGCTCGTTTTTGGTTTATATTATGGTTAATTGAAATTATTGTTTGGTTAATGTTTATTTTTAAAGAGTTTAAAAAAATACCTAAAAAAAGAGAAGAGTACAAAAAAGACGAAGAGTACAAAAAGTATATTCCTTAAAAAATAAAAAATAAAAAAGTAAAAAGCTCCTTTTAAGGAGCTTTTTTTATATTCATACTTTATTATCTTTATTTATTTTTCATTTTCTTCATCTATATTATAAACACCTTTTAATAAATCTAAGTCTTTCTCAGAAATTATTAGTAAGTAATTATTAAATTCTACATATTTTTTTAATATTTCCAGTCCTAATTTATTTTCTTTTTTCTTCATATCACACTCTGAAGCCATTTCAACTAAAGTAGCCATATCCTTAATAAAACAATGCCCTCCAGCACCTCTTCCAACTCCACCATCAATCCCTGATTGATGTTTTATTTTTAAATGACTTAACCCTATTCTTGAATCATGGCCTACCACGTTGGCTATTTTATTATAATCAGCTCCATTTTCTTCAGCTATATTATAAAAAATATTAGCAAATAATACTTTAGCCATTAGCAGGTTGTTTCCCATGTATTTAACAAGTTCAGCCTCTTTTGCTTTTATTTTAAAATTAAACCTTGCCTTTGGTAATATTTCTAAAACTTCATCTGCCTTTTCTTTTGATTTTTCAGTATAACCTATAACATTTCTTTCTGGATATATTGTATCATTTTCAGCATTTTTTTCTGTAAGAAACTCCGGGGAGTGCATTATAAATTTATCAGTATGAATTTTTTGTAATTCATCAGTAGTTCCCACCTTAATCGTTGATTTTATGATAGCTGTTTTACCCTCTCCAACTAAATTAATTACATTAAAAATTATGTCACAATTAAATCCTTTGGGTGTTGTTGGCGTTGGAACTGCTATAAATACATAATCACAAGTTTTTATTAGTTCCTTATTATGAGAAAATTTATCTAAATCATATCTTACTATATTATAACCTCTTTTCTCAAAATCTTTTGCCATATTACCACCTATAAATCCTTGGCCTATAAATCCTACCTTAATATTATTTTTCATATTGTTTTTGTTCTTGTTTAATTTTTTTATAACCCTTTAGTCTTTCTCTTAACTTTATTGTTTTATACATAAAAGATTTAGCATCTTTAAAAATTTTAACCTTACTTTTTCTTTCTTGATATCTATCTTCTTGCCAATTAACAGGAATTTCTTTTAATTTATAATCTAAATTTTCTGACCAAACAATTAACTCAGTATCAAAAAACCAATTATTATCCTCTATTTTAGGTAAAACACTATCTTTAATATTATTATTAATACCTTTAAAACCACATTGTAAATCAGAATAACTATGATTTAACATAGTTTTTGAAAAAACATTATACGCTAAAGAGCTAAAGCTTCTAAACATGTTCCTTTTAACCTCTGACTTTCTTAAATGTCTTGACCCCCAAACAAGATCATAACCATTTTTTAAATGTTTAACAAGAAAGGGTAAAGATTCAAGAGATACTGCTAAATCTATATCCATATAGATAAAATAATCTGCTTCACTTTTTTGCCATAAATATTTTATAGCCCTACCCTTACCTCCTTGTTTAAGTTCATAAAAGGAGACTCTAGCATTTTTATTACTAATTTCTTTCGCAATATTTACACTATTATCGCTTGAACCGTTAACAACTATGTATATATGCCAATTAAAATAATTTTCTAAATTATTTAAATAATTTAATATTTTAATTGTATTTTTTTTAAGTATTAACTGCTCATTATAAGCTGGTAAACAGATATCTATAGTCATATTATATTTATCTTATATAAATAATACTTACCCCATTAGAAAAAGCTTTTTTCCAGCTTTTATTAGATTCTAAATAATCATGCAAATAATTATTTTTTTCCTTATGATTTAATTTTAACACCTTTTTTTCAAACCAACTATTATCTTCTTCATTTTTATTATTTTCTATTAGCACAAGCTCTATATTATATTCATTAAGCTTTTTCTCAACTTTACCTTCTTCAAAAAATTCAAAATATTCTTCCAAAAATGTATGCTTTTTATATTCAAGTTGGGGCATGCGACCATCAATAAATATTTGAGTTTTCGGGAATGACCAAATTAAATAGCCTCCCCAAGAGTATTTATTAAATATTTTTTTTGTTTTTAATTCTTCATTATTTTGTATAAAATTTACTGCTGCACAAGGATATTTATAACAATAGCTTGAAAAAGGGGTGTTAGTAAATTTAATTTGTGATAAAAGTGAACTAATAACCAAAATATACATAAAGAAAATGAAATATTTAATATATTTAATACTTATATACTTTTTGAGATAAGAAGTAGTGAAAACGTCTTTATTCTCAACAAATATCTGATTAAGCAAATAAATTATTACTGGCGCAGTAGCGATAAAAAATAAAGGAAAGTGTCTTTTTGAGCTAATTGCAAAATATAAGAAAAAAATAAAAAGGAAAATATCCCACAAATTAAACTTAATATTTTTATATTTATTTAAAAACCAAACTACCAGTATTAAAGATAAAGCGAGCCCTAAATAAGTTATTTGCCATATATTTATAGATCCCGTGTACTGAGGTAACCACTCCTGAATATGACTTAAATAAAAAGTATTAGTATAACCACTTAAAAAATCATATAATTTAAAACCATAAGGATTAACTAAAGTAATTAAAACGCTGAGTAAACTTAGACTTAAAAAAGCAACGATTTTTTTATTTGTCCATAAATATGAATAGTTTACCTTTTTAACCTTAAAATAATATAAAATTCTCTCTAATATTTTTATTCCTAAAAAAGCAAATAACAAACCTAATCCTAATATAAAAGTGCCATGCATATTAGCCCAAACTAAAAATAAAAGTGGTATTAAAATAAAATAAATAAGCTTTCTTTTTTGATTATACTTTTCTAAAACAATTAATAATAAAACAAAAAAGAGCAGTGCCAAGACTTGCATCCTAAGACCAACATGAGGGCTAATAGCAATGATTCCAAATAAAGATATTACTGTGTATATAAAAAAAGAGAAATTAAAAGACAGTCTTTTTTTATCTTTTATCCCTTTATATCTTAGCTTTAAAAATTTGTACAAGAAATAAAAAACTAATATTGTTAAAAAAACAAATACTGAACTCAAAACAATATAATTAAAATTATTATATATAAAATAAGAAAAGGTATCTAATAACCACTCATGATTTACCCACTCAATATTGTTCAAGGTATAGTTATAATGATTAATTGTTGATACTTTTTGATCTTGAACTATACTTTGACCCGCTTTTAAGTGCCAACCTAAATCAGGATCTAAATAATTAAAACTATTATTTAAAAAAAATACAAAAAATAGTATAGCCAATAATATTAAACTTCTTAATAATGTTTTTTTCTTCATAAATTTTTTTGTACTTTTATTCAATCTTTTTTTAGTTTACCATATACAAAATTGTTTGTCTTTATAATTGAATCATGGTAAAATAAATGTATAAAAATAATATTTAATCTAGAGAGGTGGTGAATTATGAAAAAAACTTTAGTAAAAAATCTGCTGTCATTTGCTTTGATAGTTCTTATCTTAGTTCCTGTTTTTGTTTTTATGACAAATGGAGCTAATGCTCAAATAGATGTAGGAATAAACGAAGTTGAGAATACTATTGAGCTAGGAAATAAAGACCCTAGAGAAACTGTTGGTGAAATAATTAATGTAGCCATGTTATTTCTCGGTATTATCGCTGTAGGGATCATCTTAGTGGGTGGTTTCAAATGGATGACTGCTGGAGGTTCTGAAGAAAAAGTTGGTGAAGCTAAAAAATTAATGGGATCAGGTGTAATTGGTTTAGTAATTGTATTATCCGCTTGGGGTATTGCTTCATTTATTTTAGACCAACTAATAAATGCAACCGGAAATTAGTAATATTCACTATTAATTTCCAAAATCGATTTTGGAAAATGATTCCTCCTATTTAATAAGGAGGAATCACTCCTATAAATATAAATAGTTTGTGTTTATAGGAGTGATATAAATAAAAGTTTATGAAAAACAAGATTTTATACATTTTAATAGTTTTCTTACTAATACCAAACTTTGCTTTAATAACCCAGGATACTCAAGCTGCTAGTTACGGTTTAGAAGAAGCCACTCAAAATGAAACTGTTAAAAACGCTTTAAGCGCTGATGAAATTGGTATAGGCCCAGGACAAGCTTCTGGTTTTTTAGCTACTAGAACTGGTAGTATAATTGGTACCGCCCTTTCTTTTTTAGGAGTAATCTTTCTATTACTTACAATCGCCGGTGGTATTATGTGGATGACAGCTGGAGGTAACACCGAGCAAGTAGGAAAAGCTAAGAAACTAATTACTTCTGCTGTTATAGGTTTAGTTATAGTCTTTGCCTCTTATGCCCTAACATCATTTATTGGAGATATTCTTACAAATTAAAAACATGAAACTACAAAAAATATTTTACATTTTACTAGCTACTTTAATTTTTTTACCTAATAAATTAAGCTTAGCTGAAGGATATAATTTTAATGAAAATAGTGGCTTAAATAAAACTGGGGAAGAAGGTGGTTTTACTAATACTATATTTGATAGCTCTGAATCTATTAATACCTCTATTTCTCAAATAATAGGTATAGTTCTATCATTTTTAGGTGTACTTTTCTTAGTATTAATAATTATAGCTGGCTATCAATGGATGACTGCTGGTGGTAATGAAGAACAAGTAAAAAAAGCCTGGGAAAGAATAAGAAACTCCATTATTGGTTTAGTAATCGTATTAGCAGCCTATGCTATCACTTTCCTTGTTACATCTATTTTAGCAAATCAAACTTTAACTAATTAATTAGATGAAAAAACTTGTTTTAACAATATTTATAACAATCATAGCTTTATCTGTCTTTTTGCCAGTTAAAGCTGCTGATATTAGCGATGCTTTTAAAACAAGCAGTAGCACCCTATCTCAAACAACTGACGAAGCTGGTTTTTTTTCAGACGATAGTAATAATATTAATTCTTTAATACAAACCGGCATAAATACTGTTTTATCATTTTTAGGTGTTATTTTTACAATATTAATCATATATGCTGGATTCAAATGGATGATTGCTCAAGGAAACCCCGAATCCGTTACTAAAGCTAAAAGTTTACTTAAAAATGCTGTAATTGGTTTGCTTATTGTGCTTGCTGCTTATGCTTTTAGTTATTTTATATTTACCTTTTTTATTAATGTTAGTGATCAAACTTTAAATTATAATAACTAAGCTTATGAAATTAAACATTAACATACTAAAACAAATATTTTTCCTTGTTGTATTACTATCACTTTTAGTTTTACCTTATTTTGTGTTTGCGCAAGAAAACGTTAATACTAGTAGTAACAACCCTATAGATAAATTAGAAAATATAGGTTCGGGAGAACAGGGATTTTATGCTGAAGCTACTCCAGCAACCTTTTCAACAATTATTGGTCAAGCTGTGAAGGTATTGCTTAGTTTTTTAGGAATTATATTTATTGCATTAATGATAATAGCTGGATATCACTGGATGACAGCAGAAGGTAATCAAGAAGAAATTACTAAAGCTAAGGGTTCTATAAAATCATCCATCATAGGATTAATTATAGTCGTTGGTGCTTACGCTATTTGGGAGTTAATATCTTCTCAATTATTATAATTTAATTATTTATATGAAATTATTTAAAAGAATACAATTTATATTTATTATAGTAATAAGTATATTTATTATTAGTTCTAGCGCCGTCCTCTCACAAAATGTAGAACACATGGAAGAGCAAGTAGAATCTTTTAGAGTAGGTAGTGGTTATACTGAATACTCTGGTTCAGAAGGGGTTTCTGATATTGTCGCTAGAGTTATATTCACCGGTTTAAGTCTTTTAGCTGTGATTTTCGTTATATTAATAATTATAGCTGGCTATCAATGGATGACAGCAGGTGGAAGTGAAGAAAAAATAACTAAAGCTAAGAAAAATATATCTAATGCAGTAATAGGTCTAATTATTATACTATCCGCCTATGCTATAACTTGGTTTATATTCACTTACTTACCAATGTCAGCAGGAAGCGGAGGAGGTGCCCCAACGGGTGGTAGTGGAGATTAAATTGTTACAAATATAAAAATAAGCCCCTTTCTTTTTAAAAAGGGGCTTTTTGTTTTTTAGAGTTCAACATAGGCATAATTATCTATCTCTTGAGAGGTGTAATTTGTACCTCTTAAATCTTCAGAGGATACTTCAACCTTATGTTGAGGTAACATGGATACTCTTCCTTTCCATGCGCTTTTACCGTTATAAATAAAATCTACAACGTAAAAACCAATAGGTAACTTTATCACTTTTTTTCCCTCTGCTTGCAACCTCGTTGAAGCTACTTGTCTAATAACTTTAGCATCCTGGATTAAAAATCCTGGTTTTGCTTCCTTAGGTTTAACCAAATAAATCTTTACATCCACTGAATAGGGGTCTGTAGACATATAAGAATGTCTTTTTCGTGTCTTATTCATAAGAAGAAGATTCATTTGAGAACTCTGTTCTGCATTCGCATTAGTTCCGTTACTAGCATTTACTACTTGATAAAAATAAGCAGCTTCATAACCATCATTTGAGCGAACTTTAATATTCTTTTTTTGTTTGCTCTGAGCTAAGTCTTCCATAACATTGGAACGACTCTCTTTTATTCTAAGCAAACTATTTTTGTCTGCCTTAGTTAAAAGATCGCTTTGGTCATTGCTTTCTTTACGAGACTGCGCATTATGCATTCTTAATTGCTTTTTTTCTTGTTTATTAAGAAAAGCAACTTTTTCTTTCTGGTCTTTAATGCTCATACTACCTAATTGATACTGATATGTAGAACAAGACGAGAAAATAAGTGCTGTTAAAATTGTAATGATCAAAAATAAGTTTTTCATGATTTCTATTTTTTTTTGAGTTTCTACTATAATCCTTATTTAATTATTTATACTATAGCATTAATATTAATTGTTGTCAATAGTTGTGGCATTGCAGCGAAGGGTTTACACTCGCTAACTCTTCTAATCGCTGCATAGGTGTTTTTCCATCCATACCTAATCCTCTGTGCCTTTTCTGGTAATTGTAGTAATGCAGGAATAGGTTAATCCT
>Ga0209943_1000131_pt1 | contig 51182 bp, 45 predicted proteins | sample SalPonR1_B_D2_MG_FD_185698 | JGI IMG/M metagenome (GOLD analysis project Ga0209943, IMG submission 185698) | Salt pond soil microbial communities from South San Francisco under conditions of wetland restoration - Salt Pond MetaG R1_B_D2_MG... ... | reverse complement strand
TCATATTCCCGCCTGAGCATAACGTCTGCCAGTTTTTGAAGTGACTCCGGCAGTGAGTATTTAATCAGTTCTTCATACCCGTTTTGTTTTTCCCGTACGCTCTTGATAGACTTTTCCAGGGTGTTAACAGCTCTTTGCAATCCGGAAATTGCTATTTCAAGCGGGTTCTCATTTTCCTCCGTAACTTCAGAATCTATAGATGCCAGCAGATTTACATCTATAATACCAGCAGCTTCTTCAAGGTCATCAAGCTGATCTTCTATAAAAGAAGCGAAATCCTGTTTGTCCGGATCAAGCTTGCTGATTGCTTCATCTTTTAAGTACCTGGCTGCTATCGATTGCCACAAGAAATCATCGAGAGTTAATTCAGGTACCGGCAAGGTTGGTTTTCTTTTTTCAGCTACAATAATTTTCTCAGAAAATGAATTCAGTTCGAGCTGCAAATTACTTACTTCTTGCCTGATTTCAGTAAGAACCTGTTCTTTGAGGTCAGACTTCCGCATTACGCTTAGTGAATTCTCAACAATTTCGGTGTTGAGTTGTTCTCTTACTTCTTCAATTATCACATCTGATTTTTTAGACTCGTTTTCTTTTTGAAGATTGGATATAATCTCTTTTGATGTGCTGATCGCCTTCTCAATCGGCAGGTAAAAAAGATCCCTGAAAAACAAGTGAGTCTTTTCTAAAAGCAGGCTTTGAGTATTCGCTGATTTTGATCCGAAACGAGCCAGTTCTAATTGAATTTTTAAATCCGTTATCTGTGAGCTCCGATATTTCTGCCACTTTTCCTCCGTTATGGCCGCTTCGTGAATACTCAATTCAATGTTGGATTCTATTTTATAATTACTAAATTTTGAAGAAGAGAGCTCAAGAGTTCCTGCTTTCTTTATGTTTGAAGCTATTTCGAGAAGCAATGTCTCTTCAGACTTGAAGCAGGAATCGGCCTGGTACTCTCTCAGAGTCTGGATGGCACTCTCAATATGCTGTTCAAGCTGTAATATTACTGACAGCCGGAAAGTAGGCGGTTCTTTTTGATCATGCTTCTGATTCTTATTCTGTGAATCGATTTTTACTGATGATTCGGAACTTTCATCTTTTTCAATCAGAAAATCCAGTATTTGTGACATTCTGTTATTTTCTGAACCAATAAACTCCGCCATCCATTTGTGATCACCTGCAAAGGTATATTGAATCAAATTCCGGAGGGGTATTTTTTGAGTCCATTTATAATCTTCCGGAATACCTGAACCAAATAACCGGAAAATAAATTTTTTAAATTGATAACCACCTCTTGAGATGTTAAAAAAAACTCTTTTAAAGCTTTTCATCAGCCGTATATAAATGGCATCAGTTTTGAGGGAATGAAATCTCTCATTTTCCTGAATACACTCTGCTTCTGCCGGAATATTTCCAGATTTCTCAACTATTCTTTGACGCCAGTAGCCTGCAAGATCAATCTTTTGGGAACCAGAATTCCATTCTTGAAAACCCGGAATTTTTTGCTCAAGGATTTTTATGGTTTTGTAATATCTCTCTTCATCATCCTTTTTAATTCTCTGTAAATCACTTTTTAAATCTATTAACAGGTTAAGTAAGGGTCGGGAAAACTCTTTTCGAAGATCTAAAAGAGCCTCCTTAATCTCTTTCTCAAAAAAAATGTCTGTTTTATTTTCTAACTCTTTATAGGAATAAACTTTTTGGGGCATATTTTATATTTTTATTCACACATATGTTACAAAAAAAAGATATGAGAAGTTATTTTAAAGATTCCTTACTTTTTACTACCCTTACGTAAGATAATCATTTACATTGACCTGTGACTAAAACCCAACTTCATGAAGCTGCTACTAACATATATAACCCCCCTGCTTTTATTGATTACTATCACAGATCTATTGCCTGCACAGGTGAAACTTGACAGAATATCTGCTGTTGAGCGAAGTGACGGTAACGGGTATGTTGTCAGATACCATCTTAGTACGATGGTGGATTCTTTTAAAGTGATTCAGCCTGCGTCCGATCTTATCCAGATGGTTTTATACGCCGAAGATATTGACACAACCGGGATATCATTTCCACCGGTAACAGATAAATTTAAATCAGTCGATCTATACAAAACATCCACCGGTTTCGGAGTAGATATTACCCTCGGGCCTGAAACGTACTTTCTGACTGAAGCATATCCCGATCAAAATAAAAAAGATCTTCTTCTGGCACTTACAAACACAGGATACAACGAAATATCCACTCTGGCCGAAGGCATCGAACCTGTTACATGGGCAATTTACGGAGCTGACACCCTTGATCTTTTTTTTGATGAACCTGTAACCACTGATCTGTTTTCGGCCGGTGATCTTCAGTTTGCCAATAACATGCAGTTTGATGTGATTGTGCTTGATGCAGGACATGGCGGGCACGACCCCGGCACTATCGGACACAGAGGACTTTACGAAAAAGATGTAGTACTTCAGATTACAAAAAGAGTAGGTGCTTATCTTGAGGAACACCTCCCGGATGTAAAGGTGGTATACACACGTGAGGATGATACATTTATAAGCCTGCTCGAACGTGGCAGGATTGCAAACGAAGCAAACGGGGATATTTTTGTTTCTATCCACGCAAACTCATTTTCTCAGCGCAGAGTAAACGGTGCTGAAGTCTATTTTTTGGGACTTGCACGCAGTGAGTCTGCTCTTGAAGTAATGAAGCGTGAAAACAGTGTTCTGCAGTACGAAGATCGTGAAGTGGAAAACCTTACCGAGGAAGACTTGCTTATCTATGAACTTGCCAATGCAGGAAATATGAGTACAAGTGAAATCATAGCCGGTCAAATTGAAAAGCAATTTCGTGAGAGGGCAAGCCGTCCTTCGCGCGGTGTGAAACAAGCAGCTTTCCAGGTACTTTACGAAGCATCAATGCCCGGCGTTCTCATAGAAATTGGTTTCATAAGCAATCCCGATGAAGCCAGATATCTCTCAACTGACTATGGACAGTCTATCATTGCATCTGCGATTTTCAGATCGATCCGAGATTTTAAATTGCAATATGATCGCAGTTTAGACAGGGAACCTGCCGCTGCTACTACAGCCAATTAAAAAGTATGGGTAAAAAACCACTTATCCTGGGAGTAGGCGGCGGAAGCGGATCAGGAAAAACAACAGTTGTCAGCAAAATAGTAAGCCGGATAGGCAGAAAACAGATTCTGCTTATTGAGCATGATTCATACTACAGGGATTTGAGCCATTTGCCTCTCAATGAACGTATGAAACAGAACTTTGATCACCCGTCATCTCTCGAAACAGAATTACTCATCCGCCATCTCGAAGCTCTTCTTGAAGGATACCAGGTTGATTTACCTGTATATGATTTTGAAAGCCATACACGCTCAGATGAAACTGAGAAAGTTCAGCCCCGACCCATTATCCTGGTAGATGGAATACTGATTTACAGTGAAAAGAATCTTCGTGATAAAATGGAGGTCAAGCTATTTGTGGACACCGATGATGATATTCGCCTTTTGAGACGAATTTCCCGGGATATTCTTGAAAGAGGAAGAACCCTTGAAGGAGTGATAAATCAGTATGAAAAATTTGTCCGCCCAATGCATCTTGAATTTGTAGAACCCAGCAAAAGATATGCAGACATTATCATACCGCGCGGAGGGGAAAATGAAATTGCTCTCGATATGGTGATTGCACTGATTCAGGATAAGCTGAACCAGGAACCACCTCTTTAGAAATAATTTCTGTGAAATTCATCAAGACCTTCGAACAAAAGGTCATGCCGCACCCTGCTGCTATATTGTTCATCAATATAACGATTGATAAAAAAACCATCCCCGCCGGTCAAAAAAAGATGATAATTGCCGAATTTTTTTTGAAATTTTTTCAGAAAACCATGAATTCCTTCCATAAAAAATCCTATTGTTCCCCACTGCAGGCATGTGTCGGTTGAGTTTCCGGGCCACTCTTTCGGTATCCAGTCATCAACAACAGGCAGCATGGGTAAAAAATGCTGCACAGACATGGCAATTGAGGATAAACCCGGCATAATCACACCTCCCCTGTAGATATAGTCAGCAGTCATATAATCGATTGTGCACGCAGTTCCCGCATCAATCACTACAACCGGATAGTCAGTTGATGATACGGCACCGTAACATGCTAAAAACCTGTCAATACCCAGGGTTTTAGGAGTTTCATAATCAAGCAGATATGAAGGGATGTGGTTATGGGTAATCAGTGTAACTTTATCCCGGTCGTAACTACTGAAAATTTGATTGGTCATTCCCGGCAAAACGCTGCTCATTATCAATTCACTTTCATTTTCCAGTGAAATAAGCCAATGTTCCAGTTGCCGATACTCGCCAGACCCGCACTCGAAAATTCTTTCCCAACTTAAATCATTCTTGATGGCAGCTTTTATACTCGAGTTGCCTATATCAAGGTAAATTAATTGCATGCAAATAATTAAAATGTTTGCTACGTTTGTAAACGTAATGGTCTACAAATTCAAAAAAATATAACTAACAGTTCACTAAAAAAAATAGTAATCATGAATTTATCAGGTAAGACAGCAATCGTAACAGGTGCAAGCAGCGGAATCGGTTCTGCATTCAGCCATTCTTTAATTCAAAAAGGTGCAAATGTATATGGTTTGGCCCGTCGCCTGGATAAACTGCAAGATATCAAAGAGCAACTTGGAAACAAATTCGTGCCTGTGCAAATGGATATTACTGACACAGAAAATTTGCAATATTGGGTGGAGTCAACGTTTCACAACAAACACTCGCCGGAGATCCTTATTAATAATGCCGGTCTCGGTATTTTCGGTAATGTTGAAGATATTAGTATTGAAGAATGGAATACAATGATGCGCACAAATGTGGATGGTATTTTCTACCTGACGCGATTGATTGTACCATTGATGAAGGAGAACCCCGAACACTGTCATATCATAAATATAGCATCCGTTGCCGGCCTGATTGGCAATCCTCAAATCTCGGGATACAATGCATCTAAATTTGCTGTCAGGGGTTTCAGCGAAGCTCTTTTTAAAGAATTGCGTTATGATAAAATCAAGGTGTCGTGTATGTTCCCGGGATCGATTGCTACCGAATTTTTCGATAAAGCTGCCGGCGGAGACACACACTCAAACATGATGATGCCCGGGGATGTTGCAAACACGCTGATCCACTTGCTGGAAACACCCGATAACTACCTTATCAATGAAATAACCTTGCGGCCACTGAATCCGAAATCTCCAGATGAAGTTGTATAACAGAATATTACTTTTGGTCATTTTCCCGTTTTCAATTTTCGCCTGCTCGGAAGAGGAGCAGCCTCCTGAAAATCTGCTTCCGGAAGACACGTATATACGTTTATTGGGTGAACTTCATATTGCTCATAACCTGGGAGATTTGGAACCTGAAAACCAGGCTATGATAGATTCTGTACTCTCTGAAATATTTTCTGAATACGATACAAATGAGGAGCAATACAGGGTGAGTCATTACTATTACCAGGAAGACCTGGAAGGCCAGGTTAAAAGAGTTGAGAAACTCCAGGAGCAGCTGCGGCATGAAGCACGCGTAGTAACCACGGCTGCCGATTCAATCAAAAAAGCAATGGCAAATCAGGAAGCAGATGCCGCAGAGGATCCGCGCCAGGAATAGAGTGGAACCGGGTCGGTACTGGCTTGAATTTTACCTTCACGTATCAGCATTGAAAGCACCTTCTTTGTAAAAAAAGCAGGCCAGCCGGTCTCTTTTTTGATCTCCTGAACAGATAATTCACTGTCCGATAAAATGGATTTAATTCTCACGATCTCCTCTTTACCGATGATCCGGTCTTTATCTATATTCTTTTTTAAGCAGTTATCACAATGTCCGCATGGTTTAACATTCGATTCTCCAAAATAACGTCTCAAAAATATTTCGCGGCAGAGCTCTGTGGAGCAATACATTTGCATATACTCCAGTTTTTTCAGAATTACATTTCTGTACCCTTCAGCATCATTTTTGGAAACAGGAGGAATCACCATACGGGCATTCAGCAATTTAACCAGCGGTTCTTCTGATAACCAGTGATAACTGATTACCCTCTCATGCTCCGACAATACCCGAAGTGCTTTTCGAAGCGAGTTTTCATTCATATCGAGCTTTTCAAGGATATAGGGCAGATCCAGGTAGTAATGCTCGCGAAACGAAACAGGACCGAACAGACGCTGAAGTTTGTCTGAAAATTCACTTTTTGCTTTTTGTTTACTTTCCCGTATAAACTTCTGAACAAGATCAGACGATTTGATAAAATGGATACCGATCTGCGGAACCCTGTGCTCTGAAATTTCAAAAATATTGAGTCGTTCCAGTACATTTAATGCTGATATAACTGTTCTTTTGTTCATCTGCGATCTCTTAACGACCGACTGAATGTTAAGGGGCTCAGGTTTTTCCTGTTCATTGCTCACAGCAATTTTCAATTCATCGCAAACAGTCTTATAGGTTTTAATCAGTTCATCATGGGAAGGATAATTTTTCAGAATCCTGCTGCGGGCCAGGTCAAAATCGGAATCTTTAAAGAGCAGAACAGGAAAGCTTTTTTTTCCGTCTCGCCCGGCTCTTCCGGCCTCCTGGTAGTAAGCTTCAACGGAATAGGGAGGATTATAATGAACAACAAACCTGCAGTCCGGTTTATCAATTCCCATTCCAAATGCATTGGTCGCCACAACCACCTGAATTTTATTGCTAAGCCATTCTTGTTGTACAAGATTTCGTTCATCTCCGGTAAATCCTGCATGATAAGCCTTTGCAGTTATACCTTTCTTTTGGAAAACATCCGCCCAATGTTCGCACTCCCTGCGGGTTCCCGCATATACGATTCCGCTGCCCTTTGACACTCCTTTTTTTACAGCTTTCAGGAGCTGTTTGTTTTTCTTTTCTGTTTCGGAAACCCACCATATCAGATTATCACGCTCAAAACCGTTCGCAACAATCTCAGGATTATCAAATTCCAGGTTTTCGACAATATCATCCCTGACTTCAGGTGTAGCGGTTGCAGTTAGTGCAACCCAGCGCACTGCTTCAGGCAACTCTTCCAGCTCCTCCCGGATCAGCCTGTAGCTGGGCCGGAATTCATGACCCCACTGTGAAATACAATGGGCCTCATCTATTGCAATCAGACTGATGTTCAGGTTTGGAAGCTCTGATTTCCACAAATTGGTAGCCAGCCTCTCCGGTGCTATATAAAGCAGTTTGTACATTCCGTTTCTTGCATTTACCAGCCTCTGTTCTACCTCATAATAGGGTATCGTGCTATTTATGAATGCAGATCGAATACCATTGTTGTTTAACTGGTTCACCTGATCCTGCATTAATGCGATTAAAGGAGAAATAACCACAGTCAGGCCATCAAAAAGAGTTGCCGGAAGCTGATAACAGATCGATTTACCGCCGCCTGTCGGAAACAAAACCACAGTATCCCTGCCATCCAGAATCGATTTGATCGCCCTGTCCTGACCATCTCTGAAATCAGGATACCCCCAGTATTTCTTCAGGTTTTCACGGGCAGCTGCAAGTCCGGTCGATTGCATATTATTAATTTTAAATCCTCTGGAATTGACAGGATAATGATGATTGACATTTCAAAATACAAGTATTTTAAAACATTTTTCATCTGAGCATTAACAAACTCAAAAAAACACTTTCATTTTTGATAACAAAAGGATTTATTCATAGACGACCTTAAAAGTTTTGTACACCGAAACCAACTAACTTACTGTCGCTCAAAATACTAAAAAATAAAAAGGAAATAGTTTGAGTAAAGTGCAGTTTCGTCTTAGTGCCATGATGTTTTTGGAGTTTTTCACATGGGGTGCATGGTATACTGTTATTGCTGTTTATATGTCGTCTCACGGGATGGGAGATTTAACACACTGGCCCTTCACAGTAAATCCTGTCGCAGCCATAATGGCTCCTTTTTTTGTTGGTTTTATAGCCGACAGATATTTTGCTACTGAGAAAGTTCTTGGCATACTACATATAGCTGGTGGTATCATTATGTTTGCAACACCCCTTGCCACCGACATGCCGTTGTTATTTATTTTAATGTTGCTTGCTTACAACTTATGCTACATGCCAACTATCAGTCTTGCCAATACACTGGCCTTTCACAATATTAAAGACCAGGAAAAAGAATTTCCGGTTATACGGGTCTTCGGAACAATCGGCTGGATTGCAGCCGGTCTTGTAGTGAGTTTCGTGCTTGGGTCTTTTGTTGCTGAAGGTCTGCGGCCGGAACAAACAGCTTTACCGCTTTACCTCACTGCTGCAGCAAGTGTTGCTCTTGGCTTTTACAGTTTTACATTACCCCATACCCCTCCGCCGGCAGCCGGTCAAAAAGTATCAATCCGTGCAATTTTGGGAATCGATGCTCTAAAAGCTCTGAGCAGCCGTTCATTTAACGTATTTCTGGCCAGTTCACTGCTCATTTCAATACCGCTTGCTGCTTATTATAATTTTACACAGATCTTTCTTGAGGTAACGGAATTTGAAAATATTGCTGCCACGCAAACAATCGGACAGATGTCGGAAGTAGTTTTTATGCTCTTAATGCCTTTCTTTTTTGTTCGTCTTGGTGTTAAATGGATGCTTGGACTCGGGATGTTTGCCTGGGTTTTGCGTTATGCTATGTTTGCCCTTGGAGCACCGGATGCTATAACATGGATGATACTCGCAGGAATTGCTATCCATGGTATCTGTTATGATTTTTTCTTTGTCACCGGTCAAATTTATGTGGATATAAAAGCCCACGAGAAAATCCGCGGACAGGCACAGGGGTTGATCGTTCTTCTCACCTACGGCGGCGGAATGCTTATTGGAGCTCAAATCGCAGGTCTGACATATAACAGTTTTCTTGGAGAAAACACCGTTCTTACACTTGATCAATGGCATAATTTTTGGTGGATACCTGCTGTATTTGCCGGTGTTGTGATGGTTCTCTTTATTACCCTTTTTAAAGACAAGGTTTTGGATAAAGAATCGAAAGCAGACGATTTCAAACAGTTGTAAAAATTGTTCAAAAGTCACTATCCGCGATTGCTGCAATATATAATTGCCGGGCAATTATATCATAGACCCGGTAGTTACCTGATCTCATAACAGATTAATAAGGTATGTTTATCTTTTGTTATAACTTTGAATCCTGCAAACTGAATTTTAAACGCTGCCAGGAAAAAATATTATATGAAGTGGATAACAGTCTTCAAGGGAGCCGCACTGATTGTAATTCGTTTTCTGATAATTTTTTGCAAAAGATTTTTGCATGAAGCATCTCAGAAAAATATTGCCCCATATGGAACGCATTACCGGCGGACTGCTGATTGCCGGCGGGGCGTACGTGATTTACTATCAGATGGTTCTTTTCTGAGGGCAGAATAAAATAGTTCTGTTCAATATATTGACTGTTAAAATAGTACTATCTGAAAATTAATTAAACTGGTTTCATGCAGAAAGTTGATATATTTGAAAAAAAAGCTTCAGAGTATGACAAATGGTTTGATAAACATCGCAACCTGTTCCTCTCTGAGTTGAAAGCACTTCGAAAAGCAATACCTGAAAATAAATCCGGAATAGAAATTGGAGTCGGGACCGGCCGTTTTGCTGAAAAACTTTCGATCAAGAGGGGGCTCGATCCGTCTAAAGAGATGGCCCGCATTGCAAATGGAAAAGGAATTAAAACAGTGATTGGAAAAGCTGAAAACATGCCTTTCAAGAATAATACATTTGATTATGCAGTTATGATAACAGTAGATTGTTTTTTAGAGAACATATTGAAAGCCTTTCGGGAGGTCAATAGAATTATAAAACCAGGTGGTTCATTCATCATTGCTCTGATTGATAAAAACAGTCCTTTAGGTAAGATTTACCAGGAAAAGAAAAAGGACAACCCTTTTTATAAACATGCTTCATTTCACTCAGCAGAGGAGATTAGTGAATTATTAAATAAAGCAGGATTTAAAAATATTAAATATTGGCAAACACTTATCTCAAATTCAGATTCAAGTATAGAAGAACCTATAGAAGGTTATGGAGAAGGTGGTTTTGTAGTAATAAAGGCTTCAATGAATTAGTATATTTGGTGAAAATTGACAGATACCTTTATTTAAGTAAATGAAGAAAGACGGAAAACCACCCATCTTACAACATAAATTTTACCAGGAGTCATCAGTATTTCAGGCACAGAACCTTTTGCGGGAGGCACGGAGGCAGAAAAATATTGAGGACTGTGTAGTACCTGAGGTCTGTGTGCTTGATCCTGACGGCGATTTAGTCAGATATCTTAAAAATAATCACAGAGCGGAAAAAGATAAATGCTGGGCATGTTATCATTCAGAACTTTATACCTGGAATTTAGACGGAGAAAAAATTGGCGTTGTACCTTGTGCTGTTGGTGCTTCTTATGCCGTATTGATTGCAGAGCAACTCTTTGTGTCGGGCTGCAAATTGTTGATCAGTGTCACTTCTGCCGGAATTGTGACAGACCTGCCCATTCCCAAACAATTTGCCCTGATCATCGAGGCTGTGCGTGACGAGGGAACCAGTTATCACTATTTACCCCCGAACAAACCGTCTGTGCTTTCAGAAACACTGGCTGCAAAATTGCGATCTTATTCCAGGGAAAAAGAAAAATCATTTTTTGACGCGAAAAGCTGGACAACAGATGCGCCTTACAGAGAAACTCATTCTGCTATCAATGCCATGAAAAAAGAGCAGGTAGTTTGTGTGGAGATGGAAGCTGCCGCTTTATATGCTTATGCCGAGATGACCCAAAATGATATCATCTGCTTTGCACACCTCACTAACACCATGGCTCAGGATGAAGGTGATTTTGAAAAAGGTGAAGACTTTGGCAGCCCGGATACCATCAAGCTGATTTCTGAAATCTTAGAATTTGTGCAACCGAAAAATGAACAGAAAAAGACCTGTTAGTTTCAGGAAAAGATGGCTTTCAGGTAATCTTTGCGCATCTGTGCTATGGACGAGATACTGACACCAACCGGACAGACCGCTTCGCACTCTGCATAATTTGAGCAGTCACCAAATCCTTCTTTTTCCATCTGGTTGACCATAGCAACTACCCGTTTTTCTTTTTCAGGTTTTCCCTGGGGAAGCAGATTCAGATGTGCAATCTTTGCAGCTGTAAAGAGGTGTGCAGATGAATTGGGACATGCAGCTACGCAGGCGCCGCACCCGATGCAGGTAGCGTAGTCAAAAGCCTCTTCAGAAATATCCTTTTCAACGGGAATGATATTAGCCTCCGGTGCGGATCCTGTCTTAACAGAGATGTATCCACCGGCTTCAATGATTCGGTCGAGTGCATTACGGTCAACAACAAGATCTCTGATAACCGGAAATCCCGCAGCACGCGGCGGCTCAACAACAATGGTATCTCCGTCGTTATACATTCGCATATGAAGCTGACAAGCGGCGGTCATGTGTTTGGGTCCATGAGCTCTCCCGTTGATCACCAAATTACAGGAACCGCAGATCCCTTCACGGCAGTCATAATCAAATTCTACGGGATCTTCCCCTTTTTTGATCAGGTCTTCGTTCAGTACATCAAGCATTTCAAGAAATGACATGTGTTCACTGACATCATTCAGTGTATACTTTTCGAAATGACCTTGTGCTTCTGCGTTTTTTTGACGCCAGATCTTTAAATGTATGGTCATTGTGCTCATAGAGATAATTTCCTGTTATTTATAACTTCTTTGTTTTAATTCAACAAATTCGAATTCAAGATTTTCTTTGTGGAGTACTTCTTCGAGCTTCCCGTTTACGCCTTTATACTCCCATGCGGATACATAAGCGTAATCCTCGTCATTTCTGAGTGCTTCGCCCTCTTCAGTCTGATGCTCTTCCCGAAGATGACATCCGCAGGATTCATCCCTGTCGAGCGCATCTTCTGCCATAAGTTCAGCAAGTTCAAAGAAGTCGGCCACGCGCAATGCAAACTCAAGATATTTATTGTAGTAGTTGGCCTCTCCCGGTACACGAACGTTTTTCCAAAACTCTTCCCGGAGTGACCGTATTTCACTAATGGCTTCGTTCAATCCTTCTGCACTGCGTGAAATACCAACTTTATCCCACATGATTTTTCCAAGCTCACGATGAAATTCAATAACAGTTTTATCACCCTGAACCGATAAAATCTTATCAATTTGTTCTGTTGAATCTTTTTCAGCAACACTAAACGCCTCATGGGCTGTATCAATCTTTTCCAGGTCGGCATCAGCCAGGTAATTTCCAATGGTATAGGGAATGATAAAATAACCGTCCGACAGTCCCTGCATCAGCGCACTGGCTCCCAGGCGATTGGCACCGTGATCGGAGTAGTTGGCCTCACCAGCTACAAACAGTCCCGGGATATTACTCATAAGGTTGTAATCTACCCACAAACCACCCATGGTGTAATGAACAGCGGGGAAGATTCTCATTGGTTCTTCATAGGGATTATCATCCGTGATATTCTGATACATATCAAAGAGATTCCCGTATTTGGCTTCAATCACATCACGGCCGTCCCGTTTAATTGCATCCCTGAAATCGAGGTAAACGGCAAGACCAGTATCTCCCACACCCATTCCCTCATCGGTGACCATCTTCGCATTACGGGAAGCAACATCCCGCGGAACCAGGTTTCCGAAACTTGGATATCTCTCTTCAAGGTAATAGTACCTGTCCTCTTCCGGTATATCATTGGGATGTCTTTCATCATCCGGGTCTTTCGGCACCCATACGCGCCCGTCATTCCGGAGGCTTTCACTCATCAATGTCAGTTTCGATTGATAATCTCCTGAAACCGGTATACATGTCGGATGAATCTGAACCATACAGGGATTGGCAAAAGCAGCGCCGCGTTTATGGCAACGCCATGCTGCTGTCACATTCGAGTTCTTCGCATTGGTAGAAAGGTAGAATACATTTCCGTATCCGCCGGTACAGAGAACCACGGCATCCGCTTCCCATCTGTGAATTTTACCGTCTATCAGGTCGCGGGAAACAATTCCCCTTGCCACGCCGTCTACAACAACGAGATCAAGCATTTCATGCCGCGGATAATTCTTAATTTTTCCTGTATGAACCTGCTTCATCATAGACTGATAAGCGCCAAGAAGCAGCTGCTGACCGGTTTGTCCGCGGGCATAGAAGGTTCTTGAAACCTGTGCGCCGCCAAACGACCGGTTATCGAGCAGCCCGCCGTACTCACGGGCAAAAGGTACACCCTGAGCCACAGCCTGATCTATAATATGATTTGAATTTTGTGCAAGCCGGTAGACATTGGCTTCACGGCTTCGGTAATCTCCGCCTTTAATGGTATCATAAAAGAGTCTCCACACGCTGTCACCATCATTCGGGTAATTTTTTGCAGCGTTGATTCCGCCCTGTGCCGCGATACTGTGTGCACGACGGGCTGAATCCTGGATACAGAACGTTTTCACATTATAACCCAGTTCAGCAAGACTCGCTGCTGCTGAAGCACCGGCAAGGCCTGTTCCAACCACAATAATATTGTATTTTCGTTTATTATTGGGTGCTACCAGCTTAATGTCATTCAAGTGGTTATTCCACTTCTCCTCAAGAGGGCCGGATGGTACGTTAGATTCTAATTTCATATGTAACTGTATCCTTTTTTAAGTGATTTCAATTTCAATAGCTGATCAATGAACCTTCTCCACCCGTAAAGTAGATGTAGAGCGGGATAAACAGGAAACCAATTGCCAGCAATATGGCGATTGCAATTCCGATCGCATAAACTGAAGCAGACATTTTTTTACTTTTCATAGTCAGGGATGTAAAAGAACTCCAGACTCCGTGACCAAGATGAACCCCCAACAAAATCATTACGATGGTGTACCCAAATGCGTAAATGGGGCTTTGAAAGGTATCAATTACCAGCTGTTTGATATCGGATGCCTCTTGACCGTTAATCATTACAGTTTCCGTATCACCCAGCGCAAATGTATCGAGGTGAATGATGACGAAGATCAGAAGTACAATCCCGGTAAATGCCATGCTCCTGGAGCTGATACTTTGCTTGCTCGGGCCACCCTTGCTGCTGTAGACTTCATATTTTTGCGGACGGGCTTTTCGCTTGTTCCACCATATTGAAATGCCGATCCATGCGTGGATCAAAAATGCAAGCAATAAGCCGATACGGGCAATCCAGAGCAGTGGACCCAGGCTGTGCAGAAAAAGAGAATATTCGTTCATTGCATCAGCCTCTCCAAAAATTGCAAGATTACCCGCCAGATGTACAATCACAAATAGAAGAAGCAGTATACCTGTAATACCGGTGAGCAGCTTTCTGCCTATTTGCGAGTTTAAAGCTTCGGTGATTGATGGCATATTATTATAATCAGTTAGATTTCATTTTATCGATTTATCGCTGTACCTGATACATAACGGCAAGCAATTTTGAACAGTTCCTCATGTGGCTTAAAATTCGTCTCTTTCCCTTTAAAAAGCAAAATCAGGATGTTACCTTTTCATATATTTTCCAATTAAGAACAATTCTAAATTAAAGTTTTTATAACCCGGGATCTATCTTGTTAACAGTCAAAACAATAAGTCGTTCTGAATACAAAACCAAAAGCTCAAAGTTTTACGGTTATCTGCTGCCTGCTGCATCTGAAGATAAATTTAATCCGAAACTATACCGCTTAAAAAGCGAACATAACACCGCAACTCATCACTGTTATGCGTACAGAATCAATCCCTTCCAGCCTGAAGAGTTTGAATCGGATGACGGGGAACCTTCAGGCACTGCCGGTCAGCAGATACTGAATAGAATGAGATCCTCTGACCTTATTAACTGCGGACTGATTGTAATCAGGTACTACGGCGGTACTAAATTGGGAAAAAGCGGATTGATTGAAGCATACTCTGAGACTGCTGATAAATGTATAAGTAAAGCAGACTTTCGAAAAGTTTTCAAAATCCGGCTATTTAAAATTAGTTATACTTATGAACAGCAGACGCATGTGAATCAGTTAATTCATGCTTTTAATCTTGCTGAAGAGAACTCTGTTTACAGGGAGAAGGTTACACTCATTTTGGGTTGTGATATTGAGCGTGTATCCGGATTTCAAGAAAAACTGAACTCAATCAAACATCTATTTGAGAGTACCGACGATTTGGGAGATAGCATCAGAATTGAGTAAATACTTAAATAATATATAGAAGCATAATGATATAATGTGTCAGACCCTGTAAAAATCTGCCTATAAAACTAAATACTGAAAATCAGTCTATACATTCTTACTTTTATTCAAAAAGGATTCTAAAATAATCATATGAAAATCTATACAAAACAAGGTGACGCAGGACAAACATCTCTCTTTGGCGGCATTCGTACCGAAAAAAATGATCCCCGGATTGAAGCGTACGGCACCATAGATGAACTGAACTCTGTACTCGGCACGGTTATATCCCATCAGCCTTCTGAAACAGGACTTGAAATTCTGAATGATATCCAGCAAACATTATTCATTGTTGGAGCCGATCTCGCAACTCCGGAAGATAAAAAAGAGAGAATAGAGAGAGTCGGAAAATCGGAGATCAAGAAACTTGAAAACCGGATCGACGAGTTAGAGAAGCACCTGCCGGCCCTTAAATCTTTTATATTACCCGGCGGCACAGCAGTCGGATCTCATTTACACCTGGCACGAACCGTCTGCCGGCGTGCGGAGCGTGCTATTGTCAGCTGCAAGCAGCAAAAACCTGTGTCTGATAATCTTCTTATTTACGTAAACCGCTTGTCGGACCTGCTCTTTGTGATGGCACGCTACGAAAATTACCAGGCCGGTGAAACCGAAACACCCTGGATTCCGGCCGGTAAAAAGTGAATTCTTTCCACCTGATTCAAAATTAATAATTAAAAATTCAGAATTAATAATTGTTATATGTCACTAATGATCTCTGTATCCGGTATCCGCGGGATATTCGGCTCTCATCTCAATCCTGAAAACATTGTAACCTTTACTGCCGCCTATGGCACATGGCTGGAAGGCGGAACTGTCGTGGTGGGACGCGATACACGAATCACCGGACAAATCTGCGAAGATATCGTCTGTGCAACCCTGCAAAGCGTGGGATGCAATGTAATTAAGTTAGGGATAGCACCTACTCCAACCGTTGCGATGGCTGTACTCAATCACAATGCGAAAGGCGGAATCATTCTGACGGCCAGTCACAATCCGGGGCAGTGGAACGCCCTGAAACTGCTGAATCACAAAAGTGAATTCCTGGATTCCGGGCAGGGGGAAAAAGTTATTGAGATATCGGAATCGGGCCACTTTGCCTGGAAAGAGTATAACGAAATCGGCTCTCTCTCTTTTGATGATGAGGTGATTCCCAAACATATTGAACAGATTTTGAGCTTGCCTTACATCCACAAAGAAAAAATTTCATCTGCAAAGTTTACAGTTGCCGTGGATGCTGTAAATGGCGCCGGAAGCCTGGCACTTCCGCTCTTGTTAGAAACGCTCGGAGTTACTGTGCACAAGCTTTATTGCGAACCAACCGGCGTGTTTCCTCATAATCCTGAACCGCTGCCGGAACATCTGGGAGATATCTGCAATTTTGTAAAAGAGAATCAGTGCGATCTTGGCATTGTAACCGACCCTGACGCCGACCGGCTTGCACTGATCGACGAAAATGGCAACCTGTTTAGTGAAGAGTATACCCAGGTGGCTGCCTTCGATTTTATACTTGATAAAAAACCCGGAGCCACAGCTACCAATCTCTCCTCCTCGCGCGCTGCTGATGATATTACCCAAAGCTATAATCAGACATGTCACCGCTCGGCAGTCGGTGAAATTAATGTCGTTAAAAAGATGCAGCAAACTGGTGCGGTTATCGGCGGTGAAGGAAACGGAGGCGTCATAAACCCGGATTTGCACTACGGACGCGATGCACTCGTCGGAACCGCAATGATTCTTCAGCTGCTTGCCGAACGCAAGATCACTGCTTCAGAGTACAGGGCCTCATTACCTCATTATGAAATGAGTAAACAAAAAATCGAACTCAGTAAACTGGGAATGGAATCTGATGAGCTTTTAGAAAAGATAACAGATAAGTTTTCAGAATTTAAACCTGACACCATTGATGGTGTAAAGGTCAATTTCGAAAATGGCTGGGTTCATTTTCGGAAATCGAATACTGAACCTATTGTCAGGGTTTACTCCGAATCAAAAACAAAAAAGGAAGCCGAGCAACTCGCTCAGCGTGTACTCAGTGAATTGAAATAGATCACTGATTCAGTTTTCAGTTCTCAACAACAGGTGACTGAGTCTGTACCCTTTCAACCCGCTTTAAAAATTCTTCGGGCTTCAAAAATCCTACAACCCTGGTATCGGGCACCTCATTGCCCTGAGCGTCCAGGAAAATAATCGTGGGAACACCTGCCACATTGTATTGATTCCGGATCTCTTCCGCTTCCGGCGAATCGTAATTGGTCAGATCTACTTTCAGCCTGGCAAAACGGTCCGTCTGCGCTATCACCTCGCCGTCAGTAAATGTTATCCGATCAAGTTCAAGGCAGGGAATACACCAGTCTGCGTAGAAATCAAGCATCACTGGCTGGTTGCCCGCTGTTGCCGTTTCAACTTTTTCTTCCGAATAGGGTTCCCACTGAATGCTTTCAAGCTGTAAATTCTGCACCAGCATGAAACCGACAATCAAAGCAACAACTCCGGTAGCCCATTTAACACTTCTGAATACTTTGTTGTCATTGCTTGTTCTCTCCAGGAATCCAAGATATATGCCACCCAGAATTACAGTGACCGGAATTGCGTAATAGACATACGCGGGAAAGAAAGCAAGGCCTGCATAAAAGATTGCAGCACCAACCAAAACAACACCAAAAACCTTCTTCACCCAGACCATCCACATGCCGGATTTTGGCATTTTACTGAGCAAACCGCTGAATGTTCCGAGAATGAGATAGGGAAAGCCCAGGCCGAAAGCGAGAATAAAGAAAGTGAAAAAACCGAAAAAGGGGTCGCCCTGTTGTCCTACAAAAGCAAGAAGTGCAATGATAGGAGGTCCGATGCACGGTGCGGCAAATATTCCGACTACAAGTCCGGAAATAAAATGACCAATCACTCCGCCGGTGCTGCTTTGTGCACTTCCCAGTTTCTGAGTAAGCCAGGGTGGCAGCTGAAGCTCGTACAAACCAAACATACTCAGCGCTAAAAGAAATAACAGTAACCCGATCCCGGCGAGAACCCACGGACTTTGCAGCCAGCTTCCAAAGAGGCTTCCTGTATATGCCGCCGCCACACCCAGCGCGCTGTACATGAATACAATTCCAAAAACGTAAACGGATGCCATCGAAAATGATTTGCCGAGTGTCGAGTCCTGTGAAGCTTGTCCACCAAAAAGGGAGACCGTAACAGAAAGCATCGGATAGACACAGGGAGTCAGGTTTAGTGCAAGCCCGATAAAAAATATCCCGACAAACGCCCAGACAAACCCGCTTTCGTCAAACATCTGGGCAATTTCGTTACCGCCAGAAGTTGTACCTGCCACAACAGCCAGGTCAAAATCTTCAAAAATCTCCTGGTTAATTTCAGCTACCGGGGTGCCGCTTTCCACGATATTTACGGGTATGCTCACATCAATGTTACTCGGAGCAAGACAGACATGATCATCACACGCCTGGACTCTTAATGTACCATTCAGGCTGTATTCACCCGGTTCAAGATTTCCTGAACTCCGAAATTCTATGTAGACCGGAGTCTCCTTTTCATAAATTTTAATGGCTTCTTCTGCAAAATCGACATCCAGCATTTTCCCTTTGGGATATCGCATATCTGCAATTACAAATCCTTCCCTTGGCTCAAGATTCAATTCTGTTCCGATCAGAAAATCCTCGGTTGGCTGGTTCGCGTTGATCTTCCATCCATCCTGAATATCAAGCATCACAGCAACTTTAAAAAACTCACCTGCCGGAACTGCTTCAAACTCATTATATACTTCAAAATCCACCTTTCCCGCACTTGCGGACGGCCCGGCTTGTTGCGCGATTACCTGATTAAAGTGACCGGCAAAAAAAAGCAGTGCCAGGAAAAAATTAAAAATCAGTTGTTTATTCTGTTTAAAAGCTTGCATATGATTTTTTCTTCGGAACTCATTTGTTGCGAATAATAATAGAGCCTCAGTGCAACAAATCACCCATTATTAACAATTTCTGAATTACAGCATTACAAATTACAATTTCTGAAACACTTTAACTGTAAAAGATGTATCAAATAAACTCATTTTTTTGAATATCAAAGAGTATGTAACGAATACTTACACACTGCATGAAAATAACTGAATTCAATTGCTAAAAATTGTATCAGGTGAGTGGGTGTGGTGCAAAATTGGCAAAGTATTGTAAAATCAATATCTGATGACATCAAAAAAGCTTAATATCAGTTCCCCCTAAAGCTAATAGTAGTATTTAAACTTTGATGAACAATCACAAAACCCTTCGCGCGCCCAGGTATTTACCCGCCCAGTAATTCTCTTCCAGGTTGGAAACGGCTACACCGGTAGATGATGCAGCGTGCAGAAAGTCACCACCGTTCATAGCTATCCCAACGTGTAAATCACGTCTTGAGGTTCTGAAAAAGATTAAATCTCCCGGCCTGATTTGATTCCTGCGGATTCCTTTTCCTTCAGCAAGCTGTTTTCTTGTGTTACGCGGGAGGTCCATTCCGAAATATTCCCGGAACACAATCTGTGTAAAAGAGGAACAATCCACACCGTTAATACCGGTGCCCCCTAAAATATGCGGAGTTCCTCTCCATTCGTGATGAGCCAGCTGCAGCTGAGAGTGAACAGAGTTGGAGGACGCTGAAATAGCTGCTGCAGATGGATAACGCGTTTCACCGGAATTACCATTATTACTATTTACCGGTGTTGTTGTGCGGCTTGCTATTCCGCATCCTGATCCAAAAAGTATGAAAAGTGCGGCGGACCAGAGTATGAATACGGGGGAACGATAACAAGTCATCATTGTCTTATTTTGTTGCAGATGTTTTGCTTATTTTCAGAAAACTTAATGTAAATATCAACTTTTATGAGATTACTTGTTAATATTGATCATATTGCCACATTACGGAATGCCCGCGGTGAAGGTTTTCCCGATCCTGTTGAAGCTTCCTCCGTATGTGAAAAGGCCGGAGCTGCAGGAATTGTTTTTCATCTTCGCGGAGACAGAAGACATATCCGGGATGAGGATGTGTACCGCTTAAAAAAAACGGTTACCGGTATCCTGGATTTTGAGATGGCTGCCACTCAGGAGATGATTGAAATTTGCACAGATGTTGATCCGCATCTCTGTACTCTTGTACCGGAAGGACGTGAAGAGTTAACAACAGAAGGCGGACTCAATATGAAGCGGGTATATGATGATTTTGAAAAACGTGTTTTTCCCGCTTTTCGAAAAACGGATATTGAAATCAGCCTTTTTGTTGATCCGAATCCTGTTGATATTGAGCTCGCTGCAAAATTGGGATCAGACGCAATAGAGCTGCATACAGGCACATTTGCAAATGCCCAGTCACCTGATATTGAGCAAAAGGAGCTGAACCGCTTAAAAGAGGCAGCCGTTATGGCACATGAAGCCGGTATGCAGGTTAATGCCGGGCATGGCCTGAATCTCAACAACCTGGGGCATTTGGTTGATTCTGTACCTCACCTGAAAGACATCAGTATAGGCCATGCACTGGTTTCACAATCTCTTTTCTGGGGTCTTGATAAAACAGTAAAAGCATATATTCAAATAATGAATTCAAAATAACCAATTTTAACAGGACTTGATGACAGAACAAAAGCAACAGCACAAATCAGGATATGTGGCCATAATCGGCAAACCGAATGCAGGTAAATCCACACTGATGAATTACATTCTGGGCAGCAAGATTTCGATAACCACTCACAAAGCTCAAACCACCCGTCATCAGATTGTCGGGATCTTTTCTGATGATGATACACAAATAATATTCCTGGATACACCCGGCGTAATATCGCCAAAGTATGAGCTTCAAAAAGCAATGATGGGCTCTGTAGAACGGGCACGAAACGATGCAGACCTGATTCTCTTTATATTTGATCCCACCGACTATCACCCGACAGATGAAGTTCTGAACCTGCTTGATTCAATCAAACAGCCGGTTCTGCTTGTGGTTAACAAAATGGATATTGCAGATCGAAGGGAAGCGGAAAAAAAAGCAGAGTCTATCAGTAAAGAAATAGAGATTGCATCCATTCACTATGTATCGGCAACGGCAGGGTATGGAGTTCCCGGATTAATGGAAGATATACGCTCACGGCTTCTCCCCGGTCCGCCCTATTACCCCAAAGATATCCTCAGTGAACAACCCGTCCGGTTTTTTGTTGCTGAACTCATCCGGGAGCAGGTTTACCTGCAGTTCCAGGAAGAAATTCCATACTCGTGCAGCGTAGATGTGATCTCGTATGAGGAGTCCGACGAAATTGACAGAATCAGTGCAGACATCATCGTTAACAGAAAATCACAAAAAGGAATGCTGATCGGCAAAGGCGGTTCAGCTATCAAAAATCTCGGCATTGCAGCCAGGGAATCAATTGAGGCTTTTATTGGAAAACAGGTATTTCTTGATCTTCACGTAAAGGTCCGTGAAAAATGGCGTGAAAAAGAGAACTGGATTCGTAATCTCGGATACAAGTAAAAACAACATCAGGCTTCATAAGCCATATATAACTTAAAGCTGAAACTGCAGGTTAAAAGCCAGGCCAAGCTGATCATCAATCAGATCGTCATTGTATTGATAATTCAGGTTTACCTGATAGCTCATGATCCGGGTCAGCTGCCTGTTCAATCCCAAAATGAACCTGCTGTTATCCGGAATGTCATCCGATGCATCAAAATCAATCCGTTCCCATCTTAGCAGAAGTACAGAATCCGTTGCAGGCCGGTAGCCAAAAGTGGCATACGATGCCGTGACATCAGGTCTGCCGGCAAGCAGGAGAGCTTCAAACTCCGTATGAAGATATTCAGCCTTCACAAACCAATCTCCGGCATTAAAATCGATATCTCCGCCAATTGAATATCGTTCACCATCGAGAACGATTCCTGTGCTGTTCCCGAGAGTTTCATTTTCAGTTTCACTGTACGCACTGTTTAGAGCTATGGCAAAGGATCGGTTATTCTCCAGAGGATGGTTGTATGCTATTCTGCTTCGTAAGAAAAAACTGTTGTCTTTGTTTGTATCAACGCCCGATCCGTTATAAATACCTGCATTGTAATGAAACCTGCCGATATCTCCCATAAAGGTAACTCCAAATTCACGCCTTTTGTAAACTGTTCCCACAAGGCGTGAGCGGTCAATAAAATCCGTATCTCCCGGTGAGGGTATTTGATCCAAACTCGTAAGTGGTTTTTGGGCGCCGGCCCGGATGTGCAGAATATCATTCACGGTATAACCAATGTACGCATCAAGAAGAACCGGGTTATTCCTGAAGCCAAGCTGAAGACGATAATCGAAATTATTATCAACTTTTCCTTTAACCCCAAGCCGTGCAACACCCAAATCAAATGAACGCCCGCCGTTAAAGTCCGTATCCTCAAATGAAAAAAGGCCTACGCCTTGCAAAAGAACGTCCAGGTTTATGTACTCTCGTTGAGTGGCATCTATAATTTTCTGATCCAGAGAATCAGCTTTTGACTGACTGTAGGCCGTATTGATTTCTGAAAAAATAAAAAATAAAACAAAGACTGTTCTGTATACTTTCCCCATATATAACCTGGTTTTTTCGTGAATCAATAAATATAAAAAAAATATTAATACCCGTAATTCAAACCCAATAGATTTCGTTTCGTTTTATTTACTTTTTATCTTCATATTAAAAGACTAATCAAATAAAACCTGTACTCATATAAATGGCTAAAATTAAATTCGGTACGGATGGCTGGCGGGCTGTCATAGCAAAGGATTACACATTCAGTAACCTGGATATTATTACACAGGCCACTGCTCGCTGGATGATTGATGAAGAGGTTACCCAAAACGGGGTGGTAATTGGTTATGATGCACGTTTTTTAAGCAGGCAATTTGCCGAATACACTGCAACCATTTTTGCAGCAATGGAGGTCCCTGTACGGATTGCAGACTGCATCACACCAACGCCGGCAGTGAGCTATGCTGCGCTTCAATATGATGCTGTAGGGATTGTAATAACAGCAAGTCACAACCCTCCTGAGTACAACGGTTTTAAAATAAAAGCACCATTTGGGGGTCCCGCCAGTCCTGATCAAATCTCTGAAGTTGAAGAAAGGCTCGATCTTTACAATCCCAATCTCAGTTATGAATCTTTTTACGATTACTGCGAACTTGGCCTGATTCGGGAAATGCCGTTTACCCTGAACTACCTGGAGTTGTTAAAAAATAGCCTGGATTTGAATGCAATAAAAGAGAGCGGGATTAACATTGGTCACGATCCCATGTATGGCGCCGGCAAGGGGATTATCAAGCAGCTGCTCGGCCCGCAATGCAGGGAAATCCATGGTGAAAACAATCCCGGATTTAACGGTACCCCGCCCGAGCCGATTGAAAAAAACCTGACAGAATTTGCAAAATTTGTTCCGGATCAGAATTGTGCAATAGGAATTGCTAATGACGGAGATGCAGACCGGATTGCCATCTTTGATGAAAACGGCACCTACGTTGATTCTCACAGAATACTGAGTCTGCTGGTAAAATATCTCTACAGCGAAAAAAAACTGACCGGTTCGGTTGTAAAAACATTTTCAACAACAGACATGCTTAATAAACAGGCAGAAAAATATAGCTTACCTCTTGAGGTAACCCCTGTCGGTTTTAAGTATATAGCTGAAAAAATCATCTCCGGTAACGTGCTTGTGGGAGGTGAAGAATCAGGGGGAATTGCTGTGAAAAATCATATCCCTGAAAGAGACGGTATCTATATTGGTCTCCTGATTACCGAAATGATAATAAAATCCGGGAAAAAGCTGAGTGAGCTGGTTCAGGAACTGTTTGATGAGTTTGGGCCTCATGCCTATTTCAGAAATGACCTGCATACTGAAAACAGGAAAAAAGAAGCTATGATGGAGATGTGTACTGAGAAAAAAATAAAGGAGTTTGCCGGGTTGAAAGTTGAGGAGTGGCAATTTACGGATGGAGTAAAACACATTATGGAAGATGGTTCATGGCTGCTTGTAAGACCCTCAGGGACAGAGCCTGTTCTACGGATCTATTCAGAATCAAAATCGGCGGATCAGGCCAGGAAGCTTGTGGAGGATGCTACAAAATGGGTCAATAACCCTGAAATCCTGAAGTAACAGTGTTTTAAAATTTTAAAAAAAAACTTTTTTAGATGACCGGATCCGCAGCTTTGGACGTTTTTATCTATGCAATGATTACAGCCCTTGCAACCGGACTGGGTGCCATCCCTTTCTTCTTCCTGAAAAATATTACCCGTTCTTTCTTGGGCCTCTCCAATGCTGCTGCGTCCGGTCTTATGCTGGCTGCGAGTTTCAGTTTAATCTATGAAGGAATGGACTATAACCTGCTGATGGTGTGTGGGGGTATGGTGCTGGGCCTCGTTTTTGTTGTGATCAGTCAGCAGTTTTTAGATAAATATGATCACTTGCAATTTGCACACGAGAGTATCAAAGAGGGCCGGAAAATACTGCTCATTATTGCTGTAATGACCGTTCACTCTTTTACGGAAGGCGTAGGTGTTGGCGTCTCTTTCGGGGGAGGAGAATCACTTGGAATTTTTATTACGGCTGCCATCGCTCTTCACAATGTGCCTGAGGGGCTTGCTATCAGTCTTGTCATGGTGCCGCGCGGATCATCTCCCATAAAAGCTGCATTGTGGAGTATATTTTCAAGTCTTCCCCAGCCGGTTATGGCCGTGCCCGCCTTTCTCTTTGTTGAAATATTTGAACGCTTTTTACCGGTTGGCCTTGGGTTTGCTGCCGGTGCCATGATCTGGATGGTGGTAGCTGAACTGATACCGGATGCCCTGAAAGATACATCCGCCAATAAAACGGGCATTACAATTGTACTGGCTGTAATTGTAATGTTCCTGTTTCAGTACTTTTTGATGTAAGATTTTTTGTATTCACAGCCGCGCATAGTTCTGTTCGCTTGCTTGAAAACGAGATCATAATCTGTAACCAATTTACGGGATGAAATTATAGTTAACATTTTTTATTGGAATGGAATCCCGAACTGCGGTTTGAATAGACCCTGCAAACTGCTAATTTCTATGATAGTTTTTTTTCCAAACCAAACATCTGAAATTTTATGAAACTACCAGTAAACCAATTTGGTAAGGCGTGTTTATCTTTACTGATCATTTTTATTTTCTCGACCGTTACGCAGGCCCAGGAAAAAACCCGGTATCAAAGTGTACAGGATGCCCTGACTTCTTCAGGTCAGCTTGCCGGATCTAACGGACCTTCTAATGTAGTATGGATTGACGGGGGCGACAGATATTCCTACAGTACAACCAATCCTGATACTCGCACACGCGAAATCAGGGCTTATGATCCTGAAACCGACACTGATGAATTAATTTTCAGTGCCGCCGATCATACGTTTCCCGGCTCGGATGAAACATTCAGTTACCGTTCGTTCCAGTGGTCCAGGGATTTCAGATTCCTGGTATTTCAGACCAATTTTACCCCGCTTTACAGGTATTCCGGAACGTCCGACTATTACTACTACTCCCTGGAAGATGAAACATTTGAGTTAGTTGCTGAGAATGCTTTTACTGCTGAACTTTCTCCCGACGGACAGAAAGTAGGATATGAAAGTGACGGTAATCTCTTTATCTACGACCTCAACACAGGTGAAACAACACAACTTACGTCTGATGCTGAAGATCAACTGTTTAATGGACGTTTTGGATGGGTTTACGAAGAGGAATTTGGGAAAGTTCAAGCCTGGCACTGGTCTCACGACAGCAACTACATCGCTTACTGGCAAACTGATGAACGTGATGTTAAATTATTTGTCTCTACCGACTATGAGGGCACATATCCGGAATATGTGGAGATACCCTATCCCAAGGTTGGTTCTGAAAATCCATCCGTCAAAATTGGCGTTATCAGTATTGAATCGGGAGACCAACAGTGGATGGACCTGGATATAGGCGAAGGCTACATTCCCCGCATGTACTGGACAAGTATTCCCGGGCAACTTGGAATTGTTCATTTTAACAGGCCGCAAACGCATCTCAAACTGTTTTTCCATGATGTTGAAAGCGGAGAAGGAAGATTGGTTATGGAAGAAAAATCAGATAAGGGCTGGATTGATGTTTTCGACTTTTTTGCCGGTATTGATGATCTCTTTTTCTTTCCGGAAGATCGAGAAGAGTTTTTGTGGGTGTCCGACCGAGATGGTTGGAGCCATATCTACCGGTACGACTATGACGGAGAGCTGCTGAACATGGTTACAGAGGGTGAATGGGAAGTAACCAATGTGTTTGCTGTTGATTCCGGAAATAACCGTATTTTTTATGAGTCTACTGAAACCACCCCGCTCGAACGCCATCTTTATTCCGTAAAATTTAACGGAAAGAACAAGCAGAAAATCACGGAAGAACCGGGCCGACACTCCATCACGATGGGACCAAATGGCAAGTATTACATCGACCGCTATTCAAATGTGGATACACCGACCCAGGTTGAGCTTTGGACCACCGAAAAGGGCGGTAAAATGATCAAAAAGCTTGAAGCCAATGAAGGTGTTTCTGAATACACCCGGGAACATGTGTATGCTCCCCGCGAACTTTTCAGCTTCACTACTTCTGATGGACAAAAACTCGACGGGTATATGATCAAACCAATCGATTTTGACCCGGAAAAAGAGTATCCGCTTGTGCTTACAATTTATGGCGGACCCGGTTCCCAGGGAGTATACAACCAGTTCGAAACCAGTGGCTGGACTCAATATCTTGCACAAGAGGGATATGTGATTGCCAATGTCAACAACCGCGGCAGTGGCGGATATGGCAGGAATTTTGAAAAAATTGTATATAAGAACCTGGGAGAGTGGGAAGCAAAAGACTTTACCGAAACAGCTCTTCACCTGGCCGAAAATTCATGGATAGACAAAGACAGAATGGCAATACGCGGGCATAGTTACGGCGGGTATATGTCATCCATGACAATGGTTCTCCATCCGGATGTATTTAAAGCCGGAATTGCAGGCGCTCCACTAACTGACTGGCGCTTATACGATACAATTTATGCGGAACGATACATGGGGCTCCTGGAGGATAACGAAGAAGGATACATAAACAGCTCTGTTATGGCACATGCCGACAGTTTAAACGGACATCTTTTTGTGGCACATTCTTCAATGGATGAAAATGTACATGTTCAGAATACCATGCAGATGATAACCGCCTTTATTAATGCCGGAAAGGATGTAGATCTTCGAATATATCCGCCCGGGGCTCACGGTGTGGCATACAATATGCAGAGTTTTATCCTTCTTTATGAAACCTATACTAAATATCTGAACCGTCACCTGAAGCATAATATGGAGGGATAATTTCTTTATCGGGATGATTTTACAATCTACTGTATATCCATGTTTTAGCAACAGCTGCTGTTATGTAAAGAATGTTTTACCCGGGAAACACGAATTGATAAGTAATCATTGTCTAAATGATTATCTTTGAAACAGAATGTAAATACAACCCTCTCAAAAATTGAAAATCGTAATTGTTGGAGCCGGTGACGTCGGTTATGAATTAAGCAAAATTCTGTCTGATGAAAAACATGATGTGATCATCATGGATCGTGACAGCCGGTCACTAAAAAAAATCAGTGACAACCTGGATGTTCTTGTTCAGGAAGGCAATGCAACGTCTCCTGTTGACCTGGTACAGGCCAAAGTAAAAAATGCGGATGTGATGCTTGCTGTCACAAATATCGATGAGGTAAATATTGTCTCTTCTGTAATGGCGAAACGGCTGGGGGCAAAAACCGTAATCGCCAGGGTCCGGAATGATGAACTATCAAGACCCGATTCACCCCTTTCGCCGTCTGAACTTGGAATTGACACTTTGATTCACCCCGAACTTGCTGCTGTTCATGAGATCCGGCTTCTTTTAAAACGCGCCTCTGCGACGGATGTGGTTTCTCTTGCAGAAGACCGGATGCAGCTCATCGGTCTGCGGTTAAAAGCTTCATCCAAACTGACTGGAATGACACTCGAAGAGGTCACCAAAACAATTGATGAAATCCCGTTCAGGCTCGTTGCACTTACAAGACGCGGAAATACGGTTATTCCAAAAGGCAATAACCAGTTAAAATCGATGGATAATCTATTCATACTCTGTAAAACAGAAGATGTAGACAGCTTCATCAAACTGACCGGCCATAAAGATGAAAAGTTTGAAAATATTATGATATCGGGCGGGTCTGAGGTAGGTGAACTGCTTGCAAAAGAGCTCAGTCAGGATTCGCAAAACTGGAATATCAAGCTAATCGAGCCTGACATCGAACAAGCCAATGTAATGGCTAATGAACTTAAAAACGTGCTTGTATTAAATGGGAATCCAACAGACCCTAACCTGCTTGTAACAGAGGGAATCGCTGATATGGATGCATTTATATCTGTTACCAAAGACGAGGAGTCCAATATCATCTCCTGTTTGATGGCAAAACATCTTGAAGTTAAAAAGACCGTTGCCATCGTATCAAAACCGGAATACCTTCCGCTAAGTGAAACCATAGGCCTGGATGCAGCCATTAATGTGAAGGCTTCTGCCTCTGATGAAATCCACCGATGTATCCGTACCGGTAATATTACTACAATCAAAGCCCTGAGAGGTATTAAAGCTGAGGTATTTGAAGTAGTGGCTTCAAACAGGTGCAAAGTGATCAATAAACCTTTAAAAAAAGTCAAATTACCTGATGGCTCCATTCTTGGCGGTATCATAAAGGAAAGCGGAGAAACAGAAATTGCCACCGGTAATTCTGTTATTCACAAAGGGGATCGTGTCATTGTTTTTGCTCTTCCATATGCTATTGATAAAGTGATAGAACTGTTTCAATGATTGATTTAATGAATCAAAACAGGCACAGACCCAGAATTGATTTGACATTAATTTTTGGGTTGCTTGGCGGATTGATCTTTTTCTTTGGCCTGGCTCTTCTGCTTCCTCTCGCTGTGGCAGTGTTCTACAACGAACCTTCACAGTCTGCTTTTCTGCTCACTTCTCTTATTGCAACAGGTGGGGGCATAGGGTTATTCCTTTTATGCAGACCCACCGAAGAGTTACGGGTACGCGAGGCTTTCCTGATTGTAACACTCACATGGTTTACAGGCGCTTTGATTGGCGCGTTTCCATTTTACCTGTCCGGAGTTCTTGAGTCATTCTCAGATTCATTTTTTGAATCGATGAGCGGGCTTACAACTACCGGGGCTACCATTTTAGGAGGTGTAACAAGTGATGGGATACAGAACCCTGCAATCGAAGAGCTTGATAAAAGTTTGCTTTTCTGGCGCTCTCTTTTGCACTGGCTGGGCGGAATGGGAATCATTGTGTTGACACTGGCACTGTTGCCCCTGCTCGGAATCGGGGGAATGCAGTTATACAAAGCTGAATATTCAGGAACTACTTCTGATAAGATAACACCACGCGTTCAAAACACCGCCAAATTATTATGGTCAATTTACGTAGGATTCACTGTACTTCAGACATTATTGCTTTGGCTTCACCCGTCTATGGATTGGTTTGAGGCGGTCAATCATGCATTTTCAACCATGGCTACTGGCGGATTTTCTACAAAGAATCTCTCCATAGCCGCGTATGATTCCGTATACATTGATGTTGTTATAATCATTTTCATGTTCATCGCAGGTATTAACTTTGCTATGCACTTCAAATTATTTTCAGGAGATTTCACCACCTTTTTTTCTGACAGGGAAATCCGGTTCTATACACTTCTAACTATGCTTTTCATTCTGTTTATCAGTGGCGGCCTTTGGTTATCCTCTTCATACACCCTAGGTGAAGCTTTGCGTTTTGGTTCATTTCAGGTTGTCTCTATTGTGACCACGACCGGATTTGGCACAGATGATTACACCCTCTGGATGCCATTTACATCATTCCTGTTATTCCTGCTTTTTTTTACAGGCGGATGTGCAGGCTCAACTGGCGGCGGAATTAAAATGATCCGGATTCTGATTATTTTGAAAAATGTTATCAGTGAAATAAAGCAAACCATTCATCCACAGGCTGTAATACCACTCAGAATAGGAAATAAAATTGTTGATCAGCCCATCCTCAGAACCATTCTTGGTTTTTTTGTAATGTATTTAATTGTTTTTCTATCGGGTACAGTGATTATGACATTCTTCGGTTTCGACTTTCTTTCAGCAGCCGGGGCAAGTATTGCTTCTCTGGGTAATATCGGTCCTGCATGGGGAGAATTCGGGCCTGTTGACAACTATGCGGTTGTACCTTATACCGGTAAATGGATTCTTTCTTTCCTGATGCTGACCGGAAGGCTGGAACTATTTACTGTAATAGTCCTTTTTTCAAGTTACTTCTGGAGGCATTGAGTGTTTATTAAAGGTAGGTTTATCTTTTTCCCTGCACAGATATATTGAAATCTACCCGGAAAAGTATTCATTAAATTTTTGCTCGCCTTCAGTTTTGCCGATGAGTATCAACTCCTCTCCTTTTTTCAGATTTTTAGACGGTGCGGGGTTGACATCTACCTCACCCTCACCAATAACTGCAATTACACTGCATCCGGTAATTTGACGAATATTTGAATCTATCAGGCTTTTTCCGGCCAGTTTTTCGCCTACTTTTTGGTCAAAAACATTCAGTCCCTCTGCAATCATCAGTACTTCTCCCTTCTCAATCGAGTTATAAAATATATTTGCACCCATAGAAGCATAACTCATAACAAAATCTGCCCCTGCTCTGTGCAGGGTATTAATATTTTTTTCATATGTGGCCCGGCTGATTATTTGCATATCAGGATTTAGCTGCCGGCAGTAAATTGTTAGATAGATATTGATATCATCCTGGTTTGTTGTCACCAGGACAGAATGTGCATTATCAATTCCGGCCTTTTTTAACGTATTTATATCTGCAGCATCACCTAAAATAAATGTATCATCATCAAGTGGAACCCGGCCCGGATCTTTTTCGACAATTCTGTAATTGATTCCGCGCTCACTTAACGCTTTTGCAGCGCCCCTTCCCACTCTTCCTGATCCAATTATAATAACGGGATGATCCGAAACATGATAAATACTCAGCACTTCATCATAGCGCCGTAACTGTTCAACTGTTCCTGCCAATACAAGAACGGTTTCGTTTTTTAGCTCAATATCAGGTTTTGGGAGAATAAAGTTACCTCTCTCCCATATACCTACAATATTCACTCCTATCTTCTCCCTCAGCCCGCTTTCTTCGATCGTTTTTCCAATAATCGGGGTCTCCTGTACTGTGGCTTCACCTATTACTACCTTGTCAAGATGTCCGATTACGTGCACGCGGGCATTTCCTCCAAGTGTTCTCCTGGCAAGCGACCGGCCGAGCATATCTCCAAGCTGAATTACCTGGTTCGCTCCTGCCATTTTCAATATATCAATAGAATCTGCAGAGTTAGCCGTGCATACAACACGAGGATGATCTGAATACTCACGAACAGTAAAAGCCACATTGGTGTTCGACATATCAGTACCTGTAGCTGCAACAAGTGAGCAATTTTTTACCCTCAATTTTCTATACGTTTCCAAATCATCGACACTCCCAAGCACCATATTATACCCTTCATCAGACATATCGAGTGCTGTTTGCAAGTCTTCTTCCAGAACTACGTACTCAATATCATACGTCTTCAACTTTTTGATCAGGGCAGCAGTTACAGCATCAAAGTTTGTTATGATAACATGATCTCTTGTTGATTCAGGCAGTTCTCGCGGCGCCCGGGCCTGATTTTGGGCTCTCAGCCAGGGAGCATAAAAGAATTCTATGAAGGTAAAGGGAAGCATCACGAGCAGATAGAGTACACCCGAAAAAAGCACAACCATTGAAAAAGCCCGTCCCAAATCCGAAGAGAAGACAATATCACCAAATCCAAGTGTTGTCATCGTTACCAGGGTCCAGTAAAATCCTGTCAGCCAGGAAAATTCATCGCCTCTTCCCTCGTACTCCATAATGTAGTGAAAGAGTACCCCGTACACGATAAACATAATTACCAATATGGAGAGAAATTTAAATAACTTGCGAATATTTGTTTTTGTCCGGGCACTACTAAAAAAATAGGCCATTTGTGAAGACATGTATTTCATGCAAAATCCCCTTCAGATGTTCTGTTTAAATCTTAATTATTAGAATTTGGTATATATTCTCATGTTTCAGTCTTAAAAATAATCATTTTCAGCAGATTCTCAGACATAGACCCTGTCTATAAATACAGGCAATCTTCTTTATTATTCAGTAACTTCAAAGTCGTTTTTCCCTGATGAATTGTAACTTTCTGCAAGCCCATAGACATTGTTACGAACCTGCTTTCTATTTCTGATCTTTATATCTGCACAGATACCCGGACTCAAAGCCCAAAACCCCGGTCAGCTTTATCCAATACCGCAGCTTTATATAGATTGCAGCACGTGTGATATTACAAATATTCGTACAAACATCACATTTGTAAATTATGCTTTAAATCCTGGGGAAGCTGATATAGAGCTCAGAATTGAAAATCTTCGCATATCAGGGGGTGGCCGTGAGTTCAGGTTATATTTTACCGGTTTAAACCAATTTGAAGGTATACGTGATACACTTAAATATATATCTCCGGGCGGCGAACCAGATAACGAAAGGCGGTCGGGCCTTAACAGGAGAATCAAAATTGGACTGATTCCATATGTGAGCAAAACAGTTGCTGTGAATTCACTTGATATATTTTATGGGGAGGAAGCTGATGAAGAAAAAGCAGAAGATGTCCCGGTAGAGGCAGATGATGAAGCGGAAGAGGAAAAAGATCCTTGGGACAATTGGCTGTTTGATATGAATCTGAGAGGTTCACTTAGCGGAGAACGTACAAGAAGAAACTTTGCAACATTCGGCAGTTTTGAAGCGGAAAATATTACGGAGGAGCATAAAATACGAATGCGCATTCGCGGAGAAGATATTCGCAACAGAATTGAAACCCCCGGGGGCACACGCAATGTAAACCGAAGCTGGGGTGATCTTACGGGAACGCAGGTTTTTACCCTCAATGACCACGCCGCCATCGGGTTCTTTCAGAGAATGAGTTTCTCCACTTTTAACAATATTCAGTTTAATATTGAGGCATCTCCTGCTTTCGAGTTTAACTTTTTTTCTTACGCAGGTTACTCTAAACAACGACTGTTGCTACGCTACAGGGTAACCCCTTCATTCCGGGTTTATGACGGACGAACCATCTTCAATAAAACCAATGAGTTTATAGGCCAGCAAAATCTAACACTGGATTTCAGAATTGACAGGTCGTGGGGCCGGTTTCAAACCGGGCTGAGCGGATCGCAATTTTTTCACGATATCTCACTGAATCGGTTTGAAATTGAAAATACTATCAGGTTTAACGTATTCCGGGGTCTTTCCGTCAGCATCAGCGGCAGGTACTCATCCATTAATGATCAGATTGCTATATTGGCGGGAGATGTTACTGAAGAAGAAGCACTGCTTGACCTGCGTCGCCGTGCAACATCCGAAGCGTATGGGGTTTCGATCGGCTTGTCTTATACATTCGGAGCACTTTCAAGCAATGCAACAAACCGCCGTTTTTAAACCCTTTTACCCATCTGTTATATTTTTGTGATTACATATTAAGCATCATAGCAGTACATTGATACAGATTTAAAACTTCAATACGTATTTCTATGAGAAACCTGATACCTCTCCTGTTAATTTTATTAATCGGCTGTGAACAGGCGATTGAACCTGATAACGCCAATATTCCGGACAGTGCAGCTGATGTTACACCTCTGCTGGTTGGTATGCAAATTCCGGAAATCGAACTGAAGGATACAAAAAATAAGACTGTTTCACTCAACAGCGAAATAAGCAAAAAACCAACAGCTATAATTTATTACAGGGGCGGATGGTGCCCGTATTGCAATAAGCAGCTTGCCGGGCTCCGGGAAATTGAGGACGAACTTTATGATCTTGGAATCAAAATGCTTGCCATAAGCCCGGACAGCCCTGAATTTTTATCTGAAACACTTGCTGAACATGAAATCAGTTATCATTTGCTGTCTGATCAAAAAATGGAAGGTGCGAAAAAAATGGGGATCGCTTTTCGTGTAGACCAGGAGACAGCCGACAGATACAAAGAGAACGGCCTGGATCTTAATGAGCGTTCAGGCCAGGATCACCTGCTTCTTCCTGTACCCTCGGTTTTTCTTGTTGACACAGAGGGGAAGATACATTTTCAATATGTAAACCCCGATTACAAGGTTCGCATAAGCGGAAATTTACTACTGGCTGCTGCCAAAGAGCTTATGGAAAGCCAGGTGGCCGCTTCGATGTAAAGGAACTTTACGTACGAAGATATTTTCACCGATTTTTAATATCAAGACTTTTGCCGCGCTCCCGGCCTTCTGTTACTGCCAGTTGTCCACAGCCTGCATCGATATCATCTCCCCTGCTTCGGCGCACCGTTGCAGTTACATCATGATGAATCAGCGTTCTCATGAAGTTGTCGAGACGATCTTCTTTAGCCCTTTTTAATTCAACCCCGTCAACACTGTTATACATGATGATATTAACCTTTGAAGGTACCCAGTGAGCAATTTTTGCCAGCTTCTTTGCGTCCGTTACCGAGTCATTAAATTGGTTAAATAAAAGATATTCGTAGGTCAGCGGTTTTTTTTGCTTGTGAAAATAGTATTTAACTGCTTCTTCAAGTTTTTCAAGATTCATAGACTGGTTTACAGGCATTATTTTATCTCTTTTTTCATCATCTGCAGCGTGCAGTGATATGGCCAGGTTGAATGGCTGATATTCATCGGCGAGTCTCTTTATCTGTTTGGTAAGACCAACGGTTGAAACAGTTATGCGTCTTGGCGAAATTTCCAGGCCAAGCGGATCGGATAAAATGGAAGCTGACTCTGTAACTGCATTGTAGTTATGCAGTGGTTCACCCATCCCCATGTATACAATATTGGTAATACCTTTTCCGAATTCACGCTCTGCATACTCATTAATTATCTGGACCTGGTCGATGATCTCACCATGATTAAGATTTTTGTAGAAACCCATTTTACCGGTTGCACAAAAAGAACAGCCGAACACACATCCCACCTGGGATGATACGCACACAGTGAGACGATTAACCGCACCATCCGGATAAAAGTCAGGGATTAAAACTGCTTCAATTTTATCATCGCTTTCATCATCGAGACTGAACAGGAATTTGGTTGTGCCATCTGCAGATTTTTGCTGCCTGTGAATCGATATTTTTTTTACGACACAAATGTCATCGAGGTGCGAGCGTAAATCTTTGGAAAGGTTTGTCATCTCTTCAAAACCGGAAACACCTTTTTGATAAAGCCATTGAAAGATTTGATCGACACGATAACTGTGCAGACCAAGTTCACTGCAAAAATTTTGCAGCTCTTGCCTGTTTAATGATTTCAGATCTGTTTTATTCGTCACTTCAGATTTGATTTTATTCATAACTTTAAAGATAAGAAGAATTCATCAGGGATAAGAATCAGTTCATTAACTCTGTTATTTTTCACTATATAACGGCTCTGGAAGAGCAAGATCTCACTAGTAACTCTTCTTACCTGCAAGTTGTTGTTTCTCTAATGAATCAGATTCAGCATTCTTCCAAACCGGGGTGCAAACCGGTCTTTATCCCATGAAAAATAGATAATACTTGCCTTTCCTACTATATGATCATCCGGAACAAATCCCCAGTAACGGCTGTCTTCACTGTCATCCCGGTTATCTCCCATCATAAAATAGTAGTTTTTCTGAATGGTGTACTGATTAGTTTCTACGCCGTTTATAAAGAAATTATCTCCCGTTTTTTGCACACTGTTTCTCTCATATCTTTCAAGGATATCCTGGTAGAGATGCCAGTTATCATCCGTCAGGGTAATTTCCTGGCCTTCATAAGGAATGGTTATTTCTGGTATCCTGTCGTGGTTGGTAAATCCGCTGGAAAAATTAAAACCTCTTCTCCCAAATTCATTAAAGTTTTCAGGCAAAACAAAAAGCTCAATATTTTCTATTTCTGCCCAATTTTTCATCTCCTCTGCCACTTCTCTTGTCATATTGATTATATGAACAGATTCATTACCACTCTGTACAATTTGAGCACCGGCTTCCCGCACTTTTGCCCTGCTGAGGCGGATTCTCTCCCGAACTTCTACCCGGTGATGGTACATCAGAGTTTCAAACTGTTCTGCCTGTTCACCGTTTATGTACAATATCTTTTCTCTTACTTCCAGACGGTCGCCCGGCATACCCACAGCACGTTTAATATAATTCGTTTTTGCGGATATCGGAGCCACGTCAATCGGATAATTAAAAACAACTATCTCATTGCGTTCAACCTCTTCTAAACCCGGTATTCTGAACCAGGGCAAATTAACGCCCGGCATGTAAATATCCGTAAATGGAACAGACAGCGTCATTGGAGTTCGTGCTCCGTACGCCAATTTTGAAACAAGCAGAAAGTCACCGGTAAGAAGAGTCTTCTCCATCGAAGGCGTTGGAATACGATACGCTCCAAAAAAGAATGTTCTTAAAATCAGGGCAGCTATTGCAGCCCATACCAACGCGTCAAGCCATTCCCGCGCCCAGTGCTTTGCCTTTGTATTTGCTTCTTTTCTTTTTTCAGACCTGCGGCTGCTGATCTTTTTTTCAGAGGAGTCCTTTTCTTCTTTCGTCAATTTATTTATTAGTCATTTAGTTAAAACTGGAAGGTCTGTTAATTGCTTCACGTGTAAATTCACCGTCTTTGTATTCAACAGAATACCACTGATCACGCTCAGGTGAGAAAAAATAGTCACTGTATTCAGCCATTTCATCATTCCCGTTCATCAATAATTTGGTTAATGTACGTTTTACCTGGGGGTATAAATCCACAAATCTGCTTGCCCCTACATAAACCAACCCATTTTCAAAGGGTCCGTCCAGGTCAAGTATCATCATAGGCATCTGATCATCAATAACAAACCAGTATTCAAACTGTACAGCTTTTCCAGGTCGAAAATTACTGTTGTTAATGAGGTCTCCGATATCCTGTGTCGGTTCCCCGAATGCTGCCTGCAGCCTTGCCCTTAGCTCTATTGTCGGTATCCTGTCGATCGTAGTGGGATTGTATAATCCCTGGCCGGTCCATTTAATATCGTTAAATCTTTTTTGAAATTCAGCACGGTCTGCCTTTTCGATTTTAACAATTTCAGGTTCCTCAAACTGGGCAAGTGAAACGCCGGTAAGAGTGAAAACCAAAACTACTGTTATAATAATTTTTCGAATCATATGTTTTTACCTTTCGTCTTCATCCATTGATAATACAGCAAGAAAAGCCTCCTGTGGTATATCCACACTGCCTACTTGCTTCATTCGTTTTTTCCCTTCTTTTTGCTTCTCAATCAATTTTCTTTTCCGACTGATATCACCGCCATAACACTTGGCAGTTACATCCTTTCGCAATGCACGTACTGTATCGCGGGCAATTACCCTCGCCCCGATTGCAGCCTGAACAGCAACTTCAAACTGTTGCCGCGGGATTAACTCCTTCAATTTAGAGCAAACTTTTCTGCCTTGCTCATAGGCCTTATCGCGATGGGTTATACTTGACAAAGCATCAACCGGTTCCCCGTTTAAAAGAATATCGAGCCTTACCAGGTCCCCTTTCCGATAATCAAGAAGTTCATAATCCAGCGATGCATATCCCCTGGTTCCGCTCTTCAGTTTATCATAGAAATCAAATACAACTTCAGCCATCGGTAATTCATACGTAATTTCGACCCGATTATTTTGCATAAAATGCTGATTCACGTAAATTCCCCGCCGGTCCTGGCAGAGTGTCATAATGGGGCCTATGTAATCAGCCGGTGTAATGATGCTTGCTTTGATATATGGTTCCCAAACATTTTCAACATTTCCTATATCCGGCATTTCACTCGGATTTTCAACAATTTTCTTTTCCCCTTCACTGGTATCCACCTCATACTTAACATTCGGAACCGTGGTGATAATATCGATATTGAATTCACGGTCCAGCCTCTCTTGCACAATCTCCATATGAAGCAAGCCCAGAAAACCGGCTCTGAAACCAAAACCGAGCGCTTTCGAAGTTTCGGGCTGATAGGTTAGTGACGCATCATTGAGCTGCAGTTTTTCAAGTGCTGCCCTGAGATCTTCAAACTCTTCCGAATTCGTCGGAAACATACCGCTGAAAACCATCGGCTTCACATCCTTATAACCGGGAACGGGTGAATCGGCAGGATTATTTTGAAGCGTGATCGTATCACCCACCCGCGCATCCTGCAGGGTTTTTACACTTCCAATTACATACCCGACATCCCCTGCTTCAAGTTTTTCACACGGTTCCTTTTTCAGCTTCAGAAATCCTATCTCTTCAGCATCATACTTTTTATCGGTTGCCATAAATAAAATCGGGTCACCTTTCCGCAGAACACCTTCCATTACACGAATATAGGCAATGGACCCCCGATAGGTATTGAAAATTGAATCAAAAATAAGTGCCTTCAGCGGTTTTTCCGTATTTCGTGTCGGGCCCGGGATACGTTCAACAATGGCCTCCAGCATCTCTTCCACTCCCTCACCGGTTTTACCGGAAACATGCAGAATTTCTTCATGATCACAGCCGATTAAATCCACGATCTGCTGTCCCACTCCCTCAATATCAGCACCCGGCAGATCAATTTTATTCAACACCGGTATTATCTCCAGGTTTTGATCAATCGCCTGGTAGAGGTTGGATATGGTTTGTGCTTCTATTCCCTGGGCTGCATCTACAATCAGAAGTGCGCCTTCACATGCCTTCAAAGCGCGCGACACCTCATAGGCAAAATCCACATGCCCGGGTGTATCAATCAGGTTGAATGTATAAATTTCATTTTTATTCCGCTTGTACTCCATCCGTATAGCATGACTCTTGATTGTAATTCCCCGCTCCCTTTCAAGATCCATATCATCCAGAACCTGCTCCTGCATCTCCCTTTCACTGATTGTACCTGTTCGCTCTAACAGACGATCAGCCAGTGTGGATTTACCATGGTCGATGTGAGCAATTATGCAAAAGTTGCGGATACTATTCATTGATTGGTTTTTATTCTAAAAAATAACAAGCTTTAAATATACAAAGATGAAACGCCCCTTGCATTTAAATCTTGCATCGAATTCCGGAAAATTGTCGATGTTTCAAATTATACCAATTCTAAAGAGACACAAAAATTTCCTTTTCATTTACAGTATCTAAAGTTATCCTTCAATGAGAAAACATCTTTCTGAAAACAAGATTTTTTTTCTTGTAAAAACAGTCACAGATAATTAGTACAAACCATTACTATGAAGATTTCGATTCGGCTCTTTTCCCTTCTGCTTTTATTCTTTTTGAATTCAACCGTCTCTGCACAGGTTCAATCTTTTGAGGAATCAGTGGGTCATAAAAGCGGAGAACGCATCACCCAAAATTACCAGGTGGTTCAATACCTCAGCTACCTCGAACAGGCATCCGACCGTGTTGTGATTCGGGAACTCGGAACTACCTTTAATAATAAAAAACAACTTGTGGCAATTGTCACCCACCCAGACAATCATGCTCGTCTTGATGAAATCAGGATAAATGCCTTGCGTCTTGATGATGCCCGGGAAACACTCCGGGAACAGGCAGATCAAATTATTGAAAATCAGCCTGTTATTCTCTATCTCGCAGGATCTATTCACGGGTTTGAGCTGTCGGGTTCTGAAGGGGTTCTGCGCTTGCTTGAACATTTTACTACTTCAAATGACCCGGAAACGATGGAGCAGTTACGAAACACGGTTCTTATTCTGGATCCTGTCATCAACCCCGATGGAAGGGACGCCTTTGCCCATTTTAATCATGAACATAAAGGGAGAACGGCCAATCCGAAAAATATACACTGGAGTAACGATTTTACATCCTGGGATGCTCTTAAGTACCGGACAGGTCATTACTATTTCGACCTAAACCGCGACTGGTTTGCGCATACACATCCCGAGACCCGCAACCGCGCTGCATTTCTCCGCGAGTGGCGGCCCCAGGCCAGTGTGGATGCACATGAAATGGGATCTGAAAGAGAATTTTATCTGGATCCTCCTACCGATCCTGTTTCACCCTGGTTTCCTTCTTACGCAAGCAAATGGTTCCGGGAATACGGAAAGGCTCATGCAGGAGGTTTTGACCTTGAAAATATTGAATATACAACAGGGGAGATCTTCAACTTTTTCTATCCCGCCTATTTTACATCTTACATGACCTACCAGGGTTCCGTTGGTATGCTCTATGAACAGGGTTCAAGCCGCGGATTTGCACTGGAACTCTCTGATGGTACAGTGCGTACTCTGTCAGATGCTGCCTTTAATCAATTTGCCGCGTTGAGATCGATGGTCCGAATGTCTTCAGAACGCCGGGAGGAAATATTGAGCGACTATTACAGCGCAAGCCTTGAATCTGTTGAAAAAACAGAGGGCGGGGCTGTTCGCTACCTCATAAAAAATGAGGGAGATCCGCATCATGTCACTGAAACCGTTAATCTCTTGATTAGAAACGGAATCGAAGTCCATAGATTAAATTCAGAAACAGAATTTCGGAATGTATCAGACCGAGAGGGCAATCCTGTCGGAAACCAATCATTCGGTCCGGGCACCTACCTGGTAGTAGCTTCTCAGCCGAGGATGCGCTTTATCCGCATGCTGCTGGAACCGCATATCCAAATACCGGAGGAATTCCTGGCAGAGGCGCGTGAACGGGTTAACCGCGGAGAAAACCCAAGATTTTATGATATCACCTCCTGGTCGCTGCCGCTCATGTTTAATTTACAGGGATTCAGCACATCCGACAGCAAGGCACCCGACGCTGCACTTATAGCCGAAAAGGTAATTAATAAAGGCGGTGCTCCCTCCCGAAAGGCAACCTATGCCTATTTGATTGATGGCAGCCAGTCAGCAATGTTATCTGCCGTTCATCCGCTTCGCGAACATGGAATTCGGCTGCATATTCTTTACAAGCCAACACAGGTAAATGGCAAGTCATTCAGCTCCGGAACCCTGGTTGTAAGAACAGATGGTAATGAAGATCAGGTGCATACCATTGTTTCTGAACTCGCAGAAAAATATCGCCTCCGCGTAGATCCTGTTGATTCGGGTTTGTCGGATCCAGGTTTTCCGCCGCTTGGATCTATCGAAGGAAACCGGGTTCAGAAACCAAAAATAGCTATTCTGGGTGATCATCCCGTGAATGCCTACTCCTTTGGCTGGGCATGGCACAAGCTGGATCAGCAATATGAAATACCTCACACGATCATCCGGCCGGGAGCTATTGGAAACAGCTCTATCTCAGATTTCAATGTGCTGATCATGCCGGAAATCAGAGATTTTTCTGAAATGGACAAAGCTCTGGGTGAAAACGGAATTGAGCGAATTAAACAGTGGGTGCAGGACGGCGGATCACTGGTTACACTGAGTACTGCAACTGAATATTCCAGGAAAAATCTTGAGCTATCAACCCTGGTATCGTGGTACGAGAAAGAAGAAAATGAAAAGAAACAAAAGATCACAGTCCCAGGAGCTTTTTTCAGTATTGATACTGATTCTGAATCCTGGTTAAACTCGGGTTATTCGTTTACTCCACCAATGCTTATAAACTCAGACCGGCTTTATGAAGCAGCAGATGAACCGCCTATGCCCTCTAAACGTATTGCCGTAAAAGTATCCGAAAACGAAAATGCCAGGATATCAGGGCATGCATGGCAAGAAAATCTTGAAAGGCTTCCGGGAAGCGTACTTGTTTACGAAGAACGTATTGGATCAGGACGTATCATTAATTTTACCGAAGACACAAACTTCCGGGGTTACTGGCGTGGTGCGGATCGTCTCTTCCTGAACGCAGTTGTTCTGAGCCCGGGCGCCCCCTGAATATCACGCGATTGCCGAACAGAATGAGCGATCCGAAACCGTTCATTCTGTTCAAAAAATTACGCAATCTTTTCCGAAAACAGGTCTATTCACTTTTTATAATATTGCAAATTATCTGTTTGGATAGAGAAACCTCTCTGCCAGGTCTTGCTATGACTCTGAAGTCGGGCTAAGGAATTCAACATGAAAGCGAAACGTCTCTCCTTCGAGAGTCATGGTATCGTATATCTCTCTCACGAGATTAAAAACAACGTCTGTTTTTCCCTTAATACTGGTGGACAAAAAATTTACATCCACTTCAACATCATGCTGAGCAACAAATTCAATCAGATCCTGTACTTTTTCTTTCGGATGTTCAGTGTAGAGAGGTATATAAGTAAGCTGTGCAACTGTCGTCATTCTGTAATTTTATTTTTTTTGTAACCTTTGTTAATCAAGTGAGTCTTAAATATATGAAACATCCTTGAAGGATTTCGACTATAAAATTACATAACTCCAAATAAATAACAGATAGTAATGATCATGAGATATTTAAAACCTTTTATTTTACTTTTTTCAATTCCTTTTTTATTTCTGTCATGCGATAGTTCTTCCACGATCGACAATGATTCAGCTACCGGAACACTCCGTGTGTCACTGACCGATGCCCCCGGCGATTTCGAAGCTGTATATATTGATATTCAGGAAGTGAAAGTACATCGAAGCAGCGACGCTGAGGAAGGCGACGGCGAATGGATTGTCATAAATGACGAACCGGTGCGCGTAGACCTTCTGGATTTAGTGAATGGAAAGCTGGACGTTCTCGGTGAGACTGAACTTGCAGCTGGTAACTATCAGCAGCTCAGGCTTGTTCTCGGAAATAACAATGAAATTATTGTCGGCGGAGAAACAATTCAGCTTGACACCCCAAGCGCTCAGCAGTCGGGGTTGAAACTAAATCTCAATGTCTCGATCGAAGGCGGCGAAATTTTCAACCTCCTGCTCGACTTTGATGCCTCCAGGTCCATTGTGAAAGCGGGCGCATCTGGAAAATTTATTCTGAAGCCTGTTCTGCGCGCCGTAGAACTCGAGGAAGCTGGTACAATCACCGGCGAAATCACGCCTGCTGAGTCTCTTGCTTGGGTTTATGCAATTGCGGATGAGGATACAGTGGCCGGTACGAAAGCAAACGAAGAAACGGGCTCATTTACAATTATCGGATTGCCGTCCGGCACGTACCAGGTTTCTGCAGAGCCATCGGCAGATGGGTTTGGAAGTGCTGTTGTTCCAGGTGTTTCAGTCGCTTCACGTGACACAACCGATGTCGGAACTATTCAACTTGAAGTAACTGAAACCACTGATTCCGAATAATAAAACAGAGCCACTGGTTCAAATTCTTAAAGCCTCCGGATTTTATTTGGAGGCTTTTTTTATGCCTGCTATTTCTATTGGAATTACATCAGGGAAAAGCCTTATATTTTAGTGATGTTATTACACTCTTTTCATATCAATCATCAAACCGGACATATCAAAGTCCATCACGGGCATCATACGCATTAACACTGCATGTCATCTTTCCCTCAACTGCCCGATTTATTAAACAACCATTTTAATTTTACGAAAAAATCTAATGAGAACTCTTGATTCTACTACCTCCTTACGTATTGCCGTTCAGAAAAGCGGACGATTAACAGATAAAACCCTCACTTTGCTTGAAGGTATCGGTTTTAAATTTGACGATTATAAAAGAAGCCTCCTGGTAAAATGCCGCAACTTTGATGTTGAACTACTGCTCATCCGCGACGATGATATACCTGAATACGTAGAGGATGGCGTTTGCGATCTCGGTTTTGTGGGGGCCAATGTAGCCGCCGAAGACGAAGCCGATATTACCATCCTGCGGGGATTGGATTACGGTGTCTGTCATCTTGCATTAGCTGCTCCCAAAAACGGCTCTATCAAAAAAGTGGCTGATTTTGCCGGCAAAAAAATTGCTACAAGCTATCCTGTTATTACTGCAAACTACTTTCGTGAAAAAAATATGCCCGTGGAAATTATAACCCTGTCAGGATCAGTGGAAATAGCACCGCGTCTTGAAATAGCAGATGCAATCAGTGATCTTGTCTCAACAGGAAATACCCTGAAAGCAAATGGCCTGGTTGAGATTGAAAGCATTTTTAATTCAGAAACTCAGCTGGTAAAAACAAATAAACCGCTTTCAGATGGAAAACAGGATTTAATCGATAAAATCCTGCAGCGAATAGAAGGCCATCAGCTGGCTGAACGCAGCAGGTATATCATGATGAATGCTCCGAAGGCATCTGTTCCGAAAATAAAGCAAATTATACCTTCGCTAAAGAGTCCAACAGTTATGCCGCTTGCAGATAACGGAACGGTAGCAATCCACACCGTTGTTCCGCTTGCAACATTTTGGGAAGTGATGGAACAGCTAAAAGAGGCTGGAGCATCAGGCATTGTTATGCTGCCAATTGAAAGTATGATATTGTGATTACCGCTTACCTCAGAGCTGATAAATACCTGGTAAGAGAATCTTTTAAATAACTATGAGATAATCATTTTATAATTATGGATATAAAAACTGTTGATTTAAATAAGTTATCTGAGGATGATATAGAGCTACTCTGCAGACGGCCTAAAATGGATTTTGCCTCTATCTTCGGACAGGTTCAGCCTGTTCTGGATGACATCGAAAAAGAGGGGGATACCGCTCTCAAAAGGTACACCAGGAAGTTTGATAATGTTGAACTTGATAGCAACACCGTCAACCCGGATGATCTGAATCCTGAACTAACCGATGCCCAAAAAGATGCCATTGACCTGGCCATGAGTAATGTATTCAGGTTTCACAGAGAACAGTCGACCTTTGATTCTGAAACCGAAACCATGCCGGGTGTGATTTGCTCGCGGGTGGAACGTGCGATAGAACGTGTTGGCCTCTATATACCGGGCGGTTCAGCCCCGCTTCCGTCCACAGCTATCATGCTAAGCGTTCCGGCGATGGTGGCGGGATGCAAAACCATTGTATTTGCAACTCCGCCTGACTCAGATGGAAATATTCCCGATTCCATCGCTTACATTGCTCAAAAAACAGGAGCAAAAACAATTGTTAAAGCCGGCGGTGCACAAGCTATCGCTGCAATGGCATTTGGGACCGAAACTATTCCAAAAGTGGACAAATTATACGGCCCGGGTAATCAATATGTAACTGCCGCTAAAATGCTTTTGCAAAACAGCGATGCCATGGTTAGTATTGATCTTCCGGCAGGACCTTCCGAGGTGCTGGTTATTGCAGACAGTTTCGCTGATCCTGAATACGTTGCCGTAGATCTGCTTTCCCAGGCTGAACACGGGCCTGACAGCCAGGTGGTGCTTATAACTGACTCCAATTCTTTATTTGAGCAGGTAAAAAAGGAGATCAAAAAGCATCTGGTGGATTTGCCGCGAAAAAATATTGCCGAAAAAGCACTTAAAAACAGTTTCTTTGTACTGGCTGATAATCTGGAAAGAGCGATCGGTTTTTCAAATCAATATGCGCCTGAACATTTGATTATCAATTGTAAAAACTCAGAAACCCTGGTCGATCAGATCCAAAATGCCGGATCTGTTTTTTTGGGGCCTCTCACGCCCGAAAGTGCAGGAGACTATGCTTCTGGCACCAATCACACACTTCCCACCTATGGATATGCACGTATGTACAGCGGTGTGTCGCTCTCTTCTTTTCAAAAATTTATCACCATGCAGCAACTTACAGAGGAGGGATTGCAAAATATTGGTCCGGCAGTAGAAACACTTGCCGAAATGGAAGGACTCCACGCTCACAAACGGGCTGTTTCGGTTCGTCTCAATAAACTAAAAAACAGATAAAGAAAATCAGCTGATGCCAATTCAAATTGATATCAATTCGTTTGTACGTCCCAATATCAGAAAGCTGAATCCCTACCGCAGTGCGAGAGATGATTTCAGCGAAGGGATATTGCTTGATGCGAATGAAAACAGTTTTGGGGCACCTATAAAAAATGATCTGTCCCTGCACCGATATCCCGACCCTGTTCACAACACGCTCCGCAAAAAAATAGCTGATAACCGCCAGGTTGATATTGAAAATATTTTCCTTGGGGTTGGCAGCGACGAGCCGATCGACCTGCTGATGCGAATTTTTTGCGAACCCGGATCCGACTCCATTCTGATTACGCCTCCTACCTACGGTATGTATAGAGTTGCCGCTAAAATCAACAATCTTGGTTGTAAAGAGGTTTCACTTTCTGAAAAATTCCAGCTTCGCACTGATGAAGTGATTCAGAGTGCTGATCACAATACGAAACTTCTCTACCTCTGTTCACCCAATAATCCTACTGCCAATGACCTGAAACGTACGGATGTGCTTAAAGTGCTGGAACAATTTCCCGGTATTGTTGTGATAGATGAGGCCTATATAGATTTCAGCCGCCAGGAGTCGATGGCAGCAATGGTACAGCAATATCCGAATCTTGTTGTTCTCCAAACGTTTTCAAAAGCATTCGGACTTGCCGGAATCCGTCTGGGTGTAGCAATTTCCAACCCGGCAATAATCGGTTATATGCTTAAAATAAAGGCACCTTATAACATCAATAAATTAACTATTGAAAAAGCTTTGGAAGCTTATAGTCATCTTGATCTTATAAAATTCAATATAGACAAAATCCGGGAAGAGCGGGAAATTTTGATAAATGAACTGGAATATTGTCCGCCTGTTGAACGTGTGCATCCATCTGATGCAAATTTTATACTTTTTAAAATAAGCCGTTCAAAAGAGATATATCAGAAACTGGCAGCAAAAGGTGTGATAGTCCGTTACAGGGGTAATGAACCTCACTGTGATGATTGCCTTCGTGTAACAGTCGGCACACCTGACGAAAACGATAAATTTTTACGCACTCTAAAAGATATAATTTCATGAAAATCTGGATCCGGCCCGATGCCCTGACGGGTGGCCAAAAAAAAATTCTCCAGCCCGGAGCTTTGTACTCAATTAAAAGATTATCTGAGCAGGATATCGAATTTAACTCTGAGCGAACCGAATTGAGCCGGGAACAGCTTATCCTGCTTGAAAATGAACGTATTGAATTATCGTCTTTTACTGAAAAAGAAGCGGATGCACATATTCTTGCAAGTAGTGATTTAACCGGCCTTGAACTCAGAAGCGGCGAACAATTGATTGCGTCGGGAAATGAATGGATTGATCTCTGCCTCTCCTATCTTTTTCCGGTTCGCACTGCTCAAATAGAGAGAAAAACCGCTGAAACTGATATCAAAGTAGTGGTAAATCTGGATGGATCAGGTAAATCTGATATCCAGACCGGGTTAAATTTTTTCGATCATATGCTCGACCAGGTAGCCCGCCACGGTTTGCTGGATTTAACGATTCATTGTAAAGGTGACCTCCGGGTCGATGAACACCATACAATAGAAGATACGGCTATTGCCCTGGGGCAGGCGCTTCATCTTGCACTACAATCCGACAAATCGGGAATCCAGCGTTATGGCTTTGTGCTTCCCATGGATGAAGCCAGGTCAACGGTTGCCATAGACCTTTCTAACCGGCCTTTTTTAAGATGGGAGGTTCCGCTGAAAAGAGAATATATCGGTGATTTCCCAACTGAAATGGCAGAACATTTTTTTTATACGCTGGCAATGAACGTTAAAGCTACCCTGCATGTTAACGCGTCAGGAAAAAACGAACATCATATTATTGAGTCCATTTTTAAATGCTTTGCAAAATCTCTGCGCTTTGCCATAAGCAGAAACGAACGCATAAAGAATATTTTGCCAAGTACTAAAGGAATGTTGTGAAATGGAATTTAATTCTCCGTGATGTTCAAAGCAATTTAAAGCAGTTTTAGATCCAAATATGATAGGCATAATAAAGTACCAGGCAGGAAACCTTGCATCCGTGGCAAATGCGCTCGATAGATTAAACGCAGACTACATGATTACGGATGACAAACAAAGACTTGAAGAAATGGATGCCGTAATCTTCCCCGGTGTTGGTCATGCAGCAGCAGCAATGGACGATTTACGGTCTCGCGATCTGGATATGTGGCTGATTAATACAAGTAAACCTGTATTGGGTATTTGCCTGGGAATGCAGCTGCTCTTCGACTCTTCGGAAGAAGGAAATTCCGATACGCTCGGTATTATTCCGGGGACATTAAAGAAATTTGATTCCAAAGCAGGAAAAGTGCCACACATGGGATGGAACTCTTTCTGTAAAACGAGGGATCATCCACTTCTTTCAGGTTTGAATTCGGAACACTATATGTACTATGTACACAGTTACTTTGCCCCGGTTACAAATGATACTCTTGCCACAGCCTGTTATTCAAATGAATTTGCATCAGTGGTGGGGAAAGACAACTACCTGGGTGTTCAGTTTCATCCTGAAAAATCGGGAGTTGCAGGATCTCTTCTTCTTCAAAACTTTCTTACCATTATAAAATCAGCTACTTCTATTTAACAGGGAAGAAAATACAAAACCACACAATGCTCTCAGCCTGATTTTGTCAAATAGGATAGCAAGATCTTACGTGGCAACAGTGGTGCTTGATGTATCTTTATATGAGCTGTTTTTTTCACTTAAGAGTTTTTTATAACAGGCAAACAAATTCTGAAAATGTTCATCAACAGAGTAAATTTTATTCTCAGCTGCCCTTTTACAAGCTGCTTTCATCTGGGAATAATTTCTTTCAATAATTTTTTCCATTGCATCACTTAAATCCTGTTCATTCCCGGTTTTATAGACTTCAGAATAACTTGAATCCGATAAATCAACGGCCCCACCTGTTTTTGGCACTACAATGGGCAATCCGCTGCAAATAGCTTCAGCCACCACAAGTCCAAATGTCTCCGCTGAAGAACCATGTACATAGTAATCAGAACTTGCCATAGCATTTGCAAGTTCATCTCTGTTGGACGTAAAACCCATCAGTTTCAGATGGTTCACATCCTTTGCTTTCTGCTGAATCCATTTCCGCAACGGGCCATCACCAAAAATCAGTAACCCTGCATTGTGTTTCTGGGATATTTTTTTGAATCCATCAATAATTGTGCTCAGTCTTTTTTCCGGATGATATCGGCTAACACAGATAAACAGACTTGCATCTTGATTCAGATTTAACTCGTTCAAGAAACGTGAACGCAGCTCAGGATCCCGTCTTTTAGGTGAAAAGAAATCTTTATCAATTCCAAAAGGCACGCTTACAGGGTTATTTAAATTGAATTTTTCAAGTCGGTGGGCAAGCCATTTCCCACTGACAATAGTGGCATCATACCGGTTACTCAACATTTGTAAATAGCGCCAGAAAAAACCAAAAAAGGAATCTATTTTACTGAATGACATCAGATTGCCTAAAAACGTCTGCGGATACACCGCCACCGGATCTACATGAAACACGAATGTTTTTAAAGCATTACCCTTCCATTTCGATACAAAATAGCCCCCTGTCCAGGGCGATGAGCCTTCAACAATATCCGGGTTCTCTTTGTCTAAGATTCTGAACACTTCTTTTTTGCGCCACAAAAGATAGTACCTGTTATCAAAAGGCATCGTGGGGCTTTTGACCCATATAACTCTTCCGCCGTTTCTCTCCTCTTCTCCTGACTCGGGGCCGGGCGCTATAATAACAATTTCATGTCCGTGCTTGGCTCCGGCTTCGAGTTTACTGTTTATATAGGTTTTAACTCCTCCGCCCTGATCGGAATAAAATTCTGCAACATCTACAATCTTCATAATCTAATTAAAATATGACCAGGGAATGAAAGTACTTTTTTGATACCTGATATACTTTTAAATGCAATTCTTTTGGTGAAAAATAACGATTTTGGAATGAATATATAACAATTTTTTAAAATGGCTTCTCTTATAAGAAGAGATCTGACTATGATCAGGACTCCATTGCGTCATTCCTAAAGCTGTGATTTCAGATAAATATCATCGAAATCATTTTTAGCCCTGGTCTTCGTACTGCTGGCATCACTGAATATCAAAATAGCAAGCGGACGCTCGGGAGGATTTTCTCCATACAGATCTTGATAATCCTTGACAATATTTCTTTCAAATGTATGCCACTCACCAAGTCCATCTTTACCGCTCCTCAGAACAAGAATCTGCTGATTACCAAAAAGGTTCGTTGGATTCGATCCCACTTCAAGAGTGGAGCTCCATGTATACCGAACAGAACGCGGAATTTTCTGAAACAGAATTCTTTTCATCTCCCATACCACATAGATACTTGCAACCGCATCATTTAATGAATTTTTATCCTCGCGTGCACCCTCAGGCAAAATATGGGGTCTCCATTTCCATGAAAGAATTGAATAATCATAAATGTTGAGTCCTTCCACCTTTTTCAGCGGAAAATTCAGATGCTTTGGACGATTACCGTCGTATCTTAAAAATTTGTTACCGTCCTCTTCCAGAACTTCCCATTTATATTTCTTTCTTTCCTCTTCATCAAATTCAAGTGTCGACACTTCAGCTATCTGGTCAAACCATTTGGAGGGAAGAGTCCCCACTTCATCATCTTCAAAATTATCTATTAATAAAACGCCATCCCTTATTTCAGGCAGAGACGTGTGCGGCTCCTGTGAATAAGCCGATACTGAAAATAAGATATTAAGGATGAATAAAGAGATTATAAAAGGTTTCATAGATTTTTTGTTTTAGCTAACGGATAACAGCCGGTTATCGTCTAATTTATTAAACAGGTTATTTTCATCCTTGTTCCGGCAAATAAAATAAGACGCTGAACTCTATCAAAAAAATCTTCTCCGGCATTAATCTTTCCAAAAGAAAAACTCTTAACCCGCATTTCTCACAGAGATTTTATTGAATATTTCATAATCTATTGTAAGATAAGAAGTTGGGTCAATATTTGAGTCCTTTAAAAAATAACAGGTTGTTTTCGGCGAACTTTAT
>Ga0209943_1000129_pt1 | contig 51284 bp, 34 predicted proteins | sample SalPonR1_B_D2_MG_FD_185698 | JGI IMG/M metagenome (GOLD analysis project Ga0209943, IMG submission 185698) | Salt pond soil microbial communities from South San Francisco under conditions of wetland restoration - Salt Pond MetaG R1_B_D2_MG... ... | reverse complement strand
ATGGTTACTGATTATAAACTCCATACGCGCCAGTCCTATACCATTAACCGGCATTTTCCACAATTTAAATGCTGATTCCGGAGTTGCAAGATTCAGCATTACAGTTGTTTTAGTCTCCGGTAACGTGCTAAGATCTACCTCATCCACTTTAAAATGCAAACGGCCTTTGTAGATTTTTCCTTCATCTCCTTCAGCACTTGATATAGTAATTTCTTCATCCTCTTTTAGCGTCTGAGTCGCATTATCAACGCCAACAACGGCGGGAATCCCAAGCTCACGGCTAACAATGGCTGCATGACATGTTCTGCCGCCAAAATCGGTGACAATTCCTGCGGCATTGCGAAGTGCAGGCACCCAATCAGGTTCGGTCATCTCTGTTACCAGGATTGTTTCATTGTCAATACCTGAAAGGTCTGTTGTATCACGTACTACTTTTACCTTACCACTTGCAATTGTATTCCCAATACTTACACCCCTCAACAATAATTCCGGACTTTTTTCCTCGAGCGTAAAACTTTTAAATACCCCATTGGAGAGTGTACTATGGATTGTTTCGGGACGGGCCTGTACGATATAAAGCTCCCCGGAGAGATCATCTTTTACCCATTCAATATCCATAGCCCGGTCATAGTGCTTCTCAATCGTTACGCCCCATCTTGCCAGCTGCAGCACCTCCTCATTTGACAGGACAAAAGTCTGGCGTTCAGTAATCGTGGTGGGAATATTTTCGGTACTGCCGCCTTCATCAGATGCATAGATCATCTTAACTTTTTTTGATCCCAGAACTTTTTCTAATATCGGGTTTTTGTCTAGCTCTTCGAGTTTTGGTTTGAATACGTAAAACTGGTCGGGATTAACAGTTCCTTTTACCACGTTTTCACCCAAGCCCCACGAACCATTTATAACTATGGCGTTTGGAAATCCACTTTCCGTATCTACTGTAAACATCACGCCGGCAGAACTGTCATCTGCACGTACCATTTTTTGGACGCCGACCGATAGTGCAACTTTCATATGATCAAAGCCCATCTTTTCCCGATAGACAATAGCCCGATTGGTAAACAAAGAACCAAAACAACTTTTACAGGCATTCATCAGAGCCTCTCTGCCCTGAACATTCAGATAGGTTTCTTGCTGGCCAGCAAAACTGGCGTTTGGTAAATCTTCTGCAGTAGCGCTGCTTCTTACAGCAACATCCACATTAAAGGATTCTGCATTATTTTGATTATCAGGTGAAAACTTCAGGCTTAGTTCACGATATGCTTCTTGAATACTTTCGGCAAGGGCAATTGGAAAGATACTTTTTTGAAAGAGCTGCCGGATTGAACGCCCGGTTTCATTAAGGCTCAGTTCATCAGAATTGTACCTGTCCAGAAGCTCTTTGATTTGTTCTTCCAGGTTATTCGATTTTATAAAATATCGATAAGCTTCTGAAGTGGTAGCAAAACCGTCGGGTATATTTACTCCAAGCGGTTCAAGATACTTCACCATTTCGCCAAGCGAAGCATTCTTTCCGCCAACTTTTGGCACATCTTCGATTGTCATTTGTGAGAATGGGATGATATACGGTGTCTGAAGTGATTCCATCTTTTTCAAATAAGGTTCAAACTAAAGATATGAGCACCGAATGTATCACCATTCGGTACTTTGGTAATTTCATCAACTGACTTCTATAGATTTTGGTTTTTCTTCTTCAGCTTTAGGTATTTGAAGCTTAAGAACTCCCTCTTTGAAAGTAGCTTTTATCTTATCTTCTTTCACTTTTTCCGGAAGCATAAACGCCCGGTAAAAGGTGCCGAAATATCTCTCCTGACGTATAAAGTCATCTTTCTCCTCTTTCTCTTCTTCCATTCGCTCTCCTGTAATTGTGACTCTCCCGTCTTTGAAATTGACTTTTATATCTTTTTTGTCAACTCCCGGCATGTCAACCAGAATTCGAAATTCTTTTTCATTTTCTGTGATGTCTGCGCTGGGTGTCCATGTGCCAAGTGTTTCTCCTCCGTGCTCCCGGCTCCATGAAAATGGTACTAAATCGTCAAATAAATGATCCATTTCCCGACGCATAGTCTCAATTGTGCTTGGCCCGTTTCTCGTTTTTGTAAGTTTCATATTAGTTACCTCCATGTAAATTTTATTTCGATGAAGCATCAGCCCAAAAAAATCTTTCAGGTTACTAAATTCAATAAAAGAATTTGTTGAGTGATAGTATGAAATCGCAGTCTGAATCTATTTGTAATACAGAAGAGTGAAACCTTATCAGGATTTCTTTACAAATAAGCAGTTCTATTAAGCTGTTGCTTGATTCCCGGGAGGATATTTTGTTCAGATATAGAACTAACCATCAATTTGTAGTCCGTACGAACTATCTGCATCTGAATGTAAGATCAAACTCATGCAATTTTTGAAATTGTCAGATTAGATCTTAAGAGAAGGAAGGCACAAGAGATTAACAGTGATTGCAATTCGCTTGAGAGTCTCTTCTAATAGTATTCTCTCCGTTGGACTGTGAGCGCCATCGCCCACTGCCCCAAGACCATCTAATGTAGCCGTGTAGAGGCTCGTGTAACTACCGTCAGATCCGCCGCCGGATCTCCCTTCTTTTAGTTCAATGCCAAGTTCGCTGCCAATACTGTAAGCGGCATTCCAAAGCACTGTGTTTCTTTTATTTTTCACTAAGGGCGGTCGGCCAAATCTGCCGGAAATCTCTAGTTTTACATCCTCTGTTGTAGGTTCGATAGCTTTAATTTCACGTTCAACTCGTTCCGCATCTTTTTTTGTCAGAACCCTTACATCCACAGATGCTTTACTTTCGGGTGCAACTACGTTGGTATTAATCCCACCCTCAATTTTACCTACGTTAATTGAGATTCCATTTTCGGGATCGTTCAAAGCATGCAATTTTTGGATCACGTATGAGAGTTCAACGATTGCACTTCGGCCTTTTTCAGGTTCAATACCTGCGTGCGATGATGTTCCCTGAATAACAATTTCAAAATGGCCAACTCCTTTTCTGCGTGTTTTAAGTTTTCCGTCCAGGTCAAGTGAGGGCTCAAACACTAAAGCTCTGTCCATTACTTTTGCCAGAGTCTTAATTCTTTTTACTGATTCTTTACTGCCCACTTCTTCGTCAGAATTGATGAACACGACAGGTGAAATTTCCAGATCCAGGCCAAGTTTTTCAACAAGTTTGAGTGCCATAATAATCATCGTCAGACCTGCTTTCATATCATAAATTCCGGGCCCTCTTATGACATTACCTTCCTTTTTGAACGGCATTTTCTTCAATGTACCTTTTGGCCAAACCGTATCGGCATGACCAAGTAAAAGCTGGTATCCCTCACCGTTAGTTTTTTCCGGACGCGCATAGAGTTGCCCCCCGCTATCCAACCCCGGTAGTTTTTGTGTTTCAAAGCCTAAAGAGTCAAATTCAGATTCAAGAAGAGTGAATATTTTTTGATGCGATTTTGGATTTCCCGATGGGGTTTCAATCCTCACCAGTCGCTTCAGCAATGAGGTAAACTCCTTTTCCATTGCCATGCAGTCGTTCACAACATCCACAAATTCTGATGTATCAATCATCGTTTATTTCTTAAACTTTGCAGGGAAAGGGAAAGCATATGTTTTATCAATAGTTGCATATCGACCGGGTGAAATGTATACAAGCCGGGGATTATTAAATAGAGATTCATCATCGGTTTTGGAAGGTTTAATAATAACATCACTCCAGGCTTGTGCGGCCACGACTTCAGCAAGCACCAGGCTGTTCTCCCCAAAGCCATCAACAAACTTGATCAGTTTACACTCCAAAAAGGCATATCCGCCTTGTAAAAAGGCACCCTCTATGTTTGATGCCTCAAATTTATCAAGCGAGTCAAGGACTGGCTTTGTGTCATCCTCAGACCTTGGCGATGCAGTCAGGCTTGTATCCACTACCTGATCCGGTTTCGGGTAGGTGACAGTAAACTCCCCGTTGGTTTTTATATTTTGGTAGGTTGTATGCTTCGGTGTACAGACGAAACCAAAATAGTTCTCCCAACCGAGAGGAAATGCCATGTGTTTGGGAGCAAAATTATAGGTTGAGTCCGGGTTTACAGTCCCGATCACAACTAATGGATGAATTGTAAATATTTGATCCCATATAGGGAATTCCATATTCAATTTAGTAAGTACAGGCTCGTGATCAGTCATAACTCGGTATTCAGGGTTGAACTATTTCTTCCAGATTCCACACCTCATGTAATTCAAGTGTTTTTAGAAGCTCAAAAAAGATTTTAGGTGGGTTTTTAAGACGAACACTTATTTGTTTGTCAGCATGCATCAAATTGTGCAAATAAACTATTGCCTTACTGGTTACAAACCTGGCATTTACAAGATCGATCGACAATTCAGACCTGTCTTTCATAAGGCTGCTGATATGCTTCACGGCATTGAGGTTAAAGTCACTCTCCAAAATCACTTCAAGCTTCTGTTTGTGTTTTGTGACTTTCATAATACTCTTCTATTATGGTTTCTTTGATATTACCGGCCATATCTGAATACGTGAGGATATTCTCAAAATCCATGTCCGTCATTAGTTTCTGCATCCTCAGATAATCTGATTCCTCATGAAAAAGAGGCATCAGGCCCGCCAGGATAAACCCATTTTCCTTCAAAAATTTAACGGCAACATTTATATTGTCATTGCCCAACGGCAGATCAAAATAAATGGATAAGAGATTTAGCTCTTCAATACTTCTAAACATCCGTTTACAGCTGAGCTCAAATGTAGTGCCAATAGATCTTGCAATAATTAGCACAGTCTTGTTCTCATGATGTATAACCAATTCCAAGTTGGTTTCTTCCGACTCAGTTACTGATTTAGTTTTTTTAGTGGGGATATAAAGATGCGATTCAAACTGATCGTAAATTTTATTTAGCAGGTCAGTGTACTGTTCAGGCAAGACCACCGGTTTTTTCCATCGACGGGTAAGAGGCAAGAAATCTATGACTACACTCACATTTTCAGTTGATTTAAAATCCATCCCCTTGAAAACACGTTTCGGTGACTTTGCGATCACGAGTGCAGTACTCTTAAAATTGAATTTCTGGTTTACTTTTTGACTGAATGTGTGAGCCGTTAGAGCTTCACCAAACAATCCCAGAAGCCCTCTTTGCCGGCTCATCTCAATGAGAGATTTCAGCATCATTTTCATCAGCCCTCTTTGGCGGTTTTGTGGCGACACTACAGCTTCACCTACCTCTCCGATCATGGAATCCGTGCTCTTTAAGACGGCAAAGTAACCCGCAGGACCGCCGGATTCTGTTCGGGCGATGGTCCCAAACTTATACTCATGGCGTATGGCCATCTCTATCCGCCTTGGAAAATAGAGATCTTCTTTTGAGTAGCTGTAACTGTACGACCGGTATATAAGCTTTGAGATATCCTCAGCATCTTCACTGGTCGCTGGTGTTATGAGATAATCACAGTCAGACTGGCTGTCATCATCTTGTTCTTCTTCTTGTTGTTCAGGATAAGGATTCGGCAATCGTTCGCGAATGTCAACAGAGTCAAATTGCTTAACCAGCCTGAATTCTTTGCCGTCTTTACCGCGATTCAAGAAAAGAAACTGATCGGTCATACTGCGGACCGATTTCAGGCTTGCACCTTCAAAATCATTTTCTTTGATTGCCTTATCCGGATCATATGTATGACGGTCCGGATCGAAGGGTTCACCTTTCTCCTGAATGATGATCTCTATGTCTGAAAATGAGTATTGAAACCAGAGTTCTATATGCCCGGTTTCATCTTTGAATGCATAGAGTACAATGTCAGTCAGGATTTCATCAACAGCTAATGCCATACGGGCTGCATCGTCTTTGTCGAACCCCATATTGACACACCATTTATACGTAAAGTCCGTTGCCGACCCTACCATTTTTAGCCTTGCTTCGAGATATAGATGAGCTTCCATAATCTCTCGGTTTATTACTTATTATTACCAGTTCAACTCGATGATCCGGAACATTTATATAAAATAATCGTCATTTCCGGAGGTATCCATATTATTTTAACCAGACTGCATTAACGTATTAACCTTCACTTCTGAACAGACTTCAATTCTTCACGAACTTTTCATTTTCTACCCATTTTACTGCGTAATAGATGAGTTCTGTAGAGTTTTTCAGATTTAATTTTTCTTTAATTCTGAACCGGTATGTTTCAATCGTTTTAATTGCAAGGTGAAGCTGATCAGCAATTTCAGAACTACTCTTGCCTCGTCCTGTCAGATCAAAAACATCAAGCTCACGGTCACTCAATACGTCAACAGGTGATTCATTTTCAGAGGACTTTCCTGACATAGCATTCATAAGAAGCTTTTCACTAATCTCCTCGCTTACAAATATTCCGCCATTTATTACTTTTCTTACTGCTTTTAGCAGAATGTCACTGGGTTCAAACTTGATAACATATCCCTTAGCTCCGGCTCTAAGCGCTCTTTCTGCATAGAGTGATACTTCATGTCGTGAAACTACTAAACATGGAAAATCAGGGAACTGGAAGAGAAGATTTTTCACAAGTTCAATACCACTCATTCCGGGCAGCGAAACATCAAGGATAATAAGATCAGCGCCAAGACTTTTAAAATCCTCAAGAACGTCTTCTGCTCTTTCAAACTGTGCCACAACTTCGTAATCCGGTTCAGCTTCAAGTGTACTTGCAAGCCCTTTTCTCATCAATGGATGATCATCCACAATTACTATCTTTTTTTTAAAGTTATGTGCCATGGTAAAGTTGTTTTAAAGTTCATCCAAAAGACATTTTATTAGTTTCTAAAAACTGTTCTAAACTATGCGGAATCAGGCATCGTACCATCGTCCGGTTACTTTCGGTTCGCAGTAAGTCCAGGTTTCCTCCCATCATTCTCGCTCTGTATTCCATTATCTGGATTCCTTTACCCTCCTGATCTGATGGCTGGTCTGAGAACCCCACACCGTCATCCTGAATCTCAATCGATATATGATGATCGTGTTCTAAAATTTGAATATCGATACTGTTCGCTTTTCCATGCTTCACAGCGTTATTAATAGCTTCCTGGATGATTCTGTAAAGATGGAGCGCCCTGGTTTGATTTTCAATTTCAAAGTCTTTTTCGATATTGAGTTTGCACGAAACCCCCGTCATTTTTTCAATTTTTAGGCAGAGTTCGTCTACTGCAACCTCCAGACCTTTTTTCTCAATTTCAACCTGTACCATATCTCTTGCGATAGAACGGGCAATACCGTCCGCTTCATTAATCATTTCAGCAATTTCTTTTACTTCCTCGGCTCCCGGAACCGCATTGGCATGTAATTTTCTTGCCAGGCTTTCCGCAAGCATTCTTATACCTGTCAGCATCTGGCCCAGTCCATCATGGAGATCTCTGCCTATTCGCCGTCTCTCTTCATTTCCAATTTCAATAAGTCGGTGTTCCAGTTCACGTCGTTTACTCAAATCCCGGATGATTCCCGCCAAGATTTGAATCCCGTTGATAGGAATTTCACTTAACGACAGTTCTACCGGAAAGATTAGATGGTTTTTCTTAATCCCCTGTGTTTCTTTTCCTATATCTGCAAGGTTATTTTTATCTGTTTCACGATAACTTTCTGAAAAGTTATCGTGATCAAAATCGTAACGAAAGGGCATCAATAAATTCAGGTTTTCACCTATGAGCTCATTATGCTCGTAGCCAAACATATTTGAAAACGCTTCGTTTGCGGACAAAATTTTACCTTCACAATCCGCAGTAAAAATAGCATCGCTGCTAGTGTTAAAAATAGCTTCAGCTATAGCCTGACTATGATTAAGCCTGCTTTCTGTACTTATGAGCTTATCGATGTTCACCAGCGTAATTACGCAGTAATTGCGATTTCCCTCTGGAGCTTCAATAAGTTTTGCCCTTACCTCCAGCCATAAGGAGGTTCCTTCTTTATGAATCCCGTGCCAACGCCCGAATACGGATTTCATCTGAGAGCATTTACGAAGTAATTCTCCGAGGGGAAGATCACTTTCATCGTCAAACAATACGTTGATGGGCCGATTAATTATCTCTTGCTTTGTATACCCGAAAATGTCTTCGTTTGCAGCATTCCAGAATAGAATATGCCCTCTTCTGTCAGTCAGAATTACACCATGAAGAATATTCTCCAGAATACGTATCGTTTGTTCTGTAAAATATTTAGACATAATGCTCTCCTATTTATTTAAATATAAAAATTCTTAGTCTCAGATGATTTTTTTTCTTGATTTTTAACAAATAATTCAGATTAACCTAATGCCCTCGCATCAGTAGTACACAATTAGTGCTTTTTACAAATGAATACTTTTTATCACGAGTCATCGGATGAGTCATCCATGAATGATTTATTGATCCGATACGACTCAATTTTTCGAAAAACTCATCCCGAAAGCTTTCGGGACTACACGACATTTCATCGATTACACTGCACTAATACACAATTAGTGCTATTTACAAATGAATACTCTTTATCAACACGAATATGGCGCCCTCAGGGTGTCAGAAATAGCGTACCGGGACTATTCTTAATTAAGAAATGAGTTGTTGAACCAAATGCGAAGCGTTTGACTGCAGATACAGAATGGGCTCCTAAAAGAAGTAAATCAGGGTTTCTTTCCAGCTGAAAATTAAGGATGCGTTCACCGGGATCTCCTTTTTGAAGCACTTTCTTGGTTAAATAACTGAACCCGTGTTCAGTTAAATAAATCTCTGCTTTTTTAAGAATATTTGATGCTTCATCCATATGCTCATTTGAGTCTCCATCGGCAACGATTACCAATTCGATTTCCACATCTTTTCCATATGGCAAAAGATGCACAAACCCCTTCATTGATCTTGCAGCCGGGCTGCTGCCATCAAAAGCAATCATCAGCCGCTCAACATCCTTGTACTCATCTGTTACGACCAGGGTAGGTGCATTACCATTTTTAATCACATGGGTGAGTGTTCCGGATTCAATATCTGGTTGATTGTAGAAAAAATGAGAATCCCTGCCCACGATAAGCAAATCATGATAGTTCATTTCTTCAACTATCATTTCAAATGACGCCCCCCTTTTTTTCATATCCAGATGACGAACACCGGCTTTATCCATAGATGCTTTGAATGATACGAGCAGTTCATTAGCGACCTTCAGGGTTTCGTCTGCCATTTCTGACCATACTACATTTCCAGGCTTTTCCGTACCGTAGCCTCCTAATACAATTGCGGAATCAATATTTGATTTATCAACAATAGCAAGGCCCGTTACACTTGCATCAAATCTTTTTGCAAGACGAATTGCATATCTTGTGGCAACCGGGGTATCGTTATCCGGATCCAGTGCAACTAATATTCGTTTGATCATTTTTTATCTCCCCTCGTTTTCCAGGTTTAACAATTTGCGACAATTTTTGACGCCCGGGAGTAGCCCGTCAGGCTGATGAAATTTTAAATTGGTCAGAGCTAAAATCATTTATGCTTTGCTGTTCAATTTTTTTCACATAGTCCATTATTTCTTGTGACATCTTTTCAGCCGGAATCTCTCTGATGCTGCTATTGAGCATTTTCACCTTTTCTACCAGCTCGGGCAACTGCGTACTTTCTCGGCTTTCCAGCATGATGATGCCTCCGTTTTCTAAAACGTTCAGCGCACCTAAAACACCATCTTTGCCAATGCCGGATAACAGAACTGCCAGCACATTACCATCACACTCCTTTACAGCCGAACGAAGTAATACATCAATAGAAGGCCTGCATTTATGCTCCCTCGGCCCTTTATGCAAAACTATCTGTTTCTGGCCGTAATCATTCTTTATTACAGAATGAAATCCACCCGGAGCAATGTATACAGTTCCGGGCGACAACAAACAACTGTCAGTTGCCTCTTTAACCTTCACGTTTGATAATCTATCAAGATCTTCAGATAGCTTTCTTGTAAAGTATTTCGGCATATGCTGTACAACAACAACAGGAATGTCCAGGCTTTCGGGCAAATCCGTGATTATTTTATACAGTGAGGGAACACCTCCCAGACAGCCGCCAAATACTATTATATCAATGGCAGCCGGTGACATTTGTCCCACCTCAGGGAAATATGCTTTCGACTCAGCCCGGTCATCCGAATCGATAGATTTCACATCTCCCAATCGATTAATCTGTTTGCGCACAGCTTTCAAAAGCGGAATTACACGTTTGTGAAAATGTCTGTCTGCAAACAGAAGGCCAACATTGCTATCTGGTTTGGTAACATAATCCAGTGCGCCTCTATTGAGCCCCTGAAGTACTACAGCAGCTCCTTTTGAGTTAAGCCGGGGCATAAGCACGATATTCAGATTTGGGCGGGATTCTCTGAGTTTGTAGAAGAGATCCATCTCTTTCGATTTCAATTCCTCTATCCCCAGAAAAAGCAGGCTTAGTTGCTCATTCTTTGCCCTTGAGATAACCTTTTCAAAACCAGATTCATCAGCTGATACGTAAATCGATACATCAGCTTCCTTTTTAAGAATATTTGACAATTTTCTTCTCATCAGCACATCCTTATCGATGATGAATACTTTGATATGATCTGGTTTATTTTTCATTTCTATGAGAACGTCTTTCTGATTCTGATGGTTTATTTACAATAAAATATCATCTAATACTCACATCGTAAGTAGGAGTTATGCCTACATAGAAGTAGTGTATACTTGAGCTATTCTGTAGTGAAAACATTACATCTCTCTTGATGAATATCGGCTGTGAGAAGAACTAATCGCTGATAATTGTAACGTTTACCTTATGAATTCTTCCGTCTTTTTCTATAGGTATAATCATCTTTTCATCAGCAGAACCCTTTACTTCACCGTCAATTTTTCCTTTCAATTTACCTGTTTCAAGACCTTCCGGATTTTCGACAGTGATCCGATACTCTGTGTTGTCATCATCGAGCTTTAAATGGATATTGTACACATCCCATTGAGAGGATATTGAAGGTTTTAATACAATAGTACCTTTATCATACCTGAACCCTAAAACCGATTCTAAAGCAACTCGATAATACCATCCGCCGGAACCTGTGTACCAGCTCCACCCGCCCATGCCGGTCAACGGGGGTTCTCCATAAACATCAGCGGTAATCACGTAAGGCTCAACCTTAAATTTCTGAACAGCTTCAGGGTTCGATGAATGATTTACCGGATTAATCATTTGAAGATATCGAACAGCCTTATCACCCAAGCCATTTTCTGCCATTGCCTTGACGACCCAAAGCGCGGCATGAGTATACTGTCCGCCATTTTCTCTTACTCCCGGTATATAGCCTTTGATATATCCCGGATTTTTTTCTGTTGCGTCGAATGGAGGACTTAGAAGCCGTATGATCCGATCCTGTTCTGACACAAGATATTTTTCCACCGAATGCAGAGCCGATTCGGCTTTTTCTTTCTCAGCGGCACCTGTAATTACTGCCCAGGCCTGAGAAATGGCATCAATACGGCACTCTTTATTTTCAGAAGATCCCAGCGGTGTGCCGTCATCATAGAATGCCCGAAGATACCAATCGCCGTCCCACCCTTCTTTATTGAGACTTTTTTTCAATTTCTCAGCTAGCTTGCCATATCGGTCAGATCGTTCTTCTTCTCCCTGATCTTTTGCATATATCTTAAATCTGTTTAGAATACCATAAATAAAGAATCCCAGCCACACGCTCTCACCTTTGCCTGCTTGACCCACACGATTCATTCCATCATTCCAGTCGCCAGCACCAATAAGCGGGATTCCATGTTCGCCAAACTTCAGTGAAATATCTATAGCCCGGCAGCAGTGTTCAAAAATTGTATCAGTCTCGTCTTGTGTTTCCGGATTTAAATAGACTTCGTGCTCATAATCCTCTAATTCCCGTGCCTTTATCCAGGGTGCTTCTTCTTCAAATATAGACGCGTCTCCCGTCGACCGAATGTAGAAGTCGGTCACGTACGCAAGCCAGAGCCTGTCGTCAGTTATTTTTGAGCGAATACCCCGGCCACTAGGCGGATGCCACCAGTGCAGTACATCTCCTTGCTTAAATTGCTTACTGGCATGCAATAAAATCTGGTCTTTAGTAAGATTGGAATTACCATAAAATGCTGCAGCTGAATCCTGAAGCTGATCCCTGAATCCATATGCACCTCCCGCCTGATAAAATGCAGTCCTTGCCCAAATCCTGCAGGATAAATTTTGATACATCAGCCAGCCATTCATCAGCAGGTTCAAAGAATTGTCGGGGGTTTCAACCGTGATTTTACCAAGATATGATTTCCAGAACCGTCGTACATGTTTAAGGGATTTGTCTGCAGATTCCGGATTGCCATATTTCTGTATCAGTTCCTTAATTTCAGATTCTGTATCCGATTCACCCTCAATGAATAAGAGTTTCCTTGTTTCACCCGGTTCAAGGGTAAATGTAACCTGAAATGCAGCGCAGGGATCTATGCCGGTTTCTGAAATGCCATCAAGATGGTTATCGGTGACAACCGCAATGGGTTCTTTGAGTGACCGATTTCTGCCGATAAATGAGGCTCTGCTGGTAGTATAGCTGTGTTCGTCAGATTCTACACATCCACTTACAGACGAGAATGCTATCCGATTTGCAAATTCGTTATTGTAATGGTTGCGTGCCAAAATAGTTATTCCATTATCCCACACTTCCTGGATAACGTTTTTTGAAGCCTGATTTCTGCTGATTCCAAGTACCCGTTCCGTATATCTGTAAACTGAAAGCTGTCTCTCTTTATCTCCCCTGTTTTCGATCTTAAGCGTGGATATTTTCACCGGATCTTTTTTATCCACAAACTGGACGAGCTTCTGTTCCAGGTCATCATGTGTATGTTCATAGGTGGTGTATCCGAACCCATGAACAATCTTATATGGATTAGTACCCGGAGCAGGGCCCGGCGTGGGTGACCAATAATGGTTTCTACTTTCATCCCTGATGTAAAATGCTTCTGAATGCGGATCAGTGATCGGGTCATTCGACCATCCTGTGAGTTTATTCTCTCTGCTATTTTCACTCCATGTGTAGCCGGCCCCTTTTTCCGTGGCGATAAATCCAAAGTCCGGATTTGAAATGACATTAATCCATGGTGCCGGCGGGAATTTCAATTTACCCGTAGACTCGCTGGCTTCAATCAGTATATGATATTCATCTCCTTTTTTTGAAAAGCCTCCATAGCCATTGAAAAACCGGAGCTCCTCTGTTTGTTTCGTTATCTGCTGCTCATCTCTATCTTCCTGTAATTCAGGAAGTGTGTATTGCTTGTCTTCAATATTCTTGCCCCACGATTCAGTTTCTTTTTGACGCTCTAACCTGCTGAAATTTGGAAGTTTATTTTCGAATACAACATTAGCAACAGTCAATACAAGCGTAAGGTCTTCATCCGGCATTTTATCAGAACGTTGTACAAAAACACCTGCCCTTTTTTGAAGTAATTCCCTCTCGGCAGAATTTTGAATCTCCTGAATAATAGCCTCTTGCACTTCATCAATATATCCGGGAGCATGATCATTGATAATTAATAATTCTGTATCCACCCCTTTCGCCCGCCAAAAGCCATGTGCCTTTAGCAAGTGTTTGACATGTTTGATTTGATCTGCTTCTCTGATCCTGAATACAATCAGCGGAAAGTCACCTGAGATACCGTATGCCCATAAATCCTGTTGCTTTCCTCTGTTTTCTCTCATTTTCCGGGCTTCGGTCCTGAATGCTCTGTCTGAATAAAGAACATAAGAAGCGAGCTTTTGAAAGCTGTGGGCTTCTTTCGATGATATATTCAAATGATTGAGTTCCACAGAACTGAACACTTCCGCCATGTCGAAGGCCCGACTTGCCGAGTGAAGGTTATCGTACACATCCGCTAGCTGTACGGCCTCTTCCCTTGATTCCGCATATCCCAGGCCGAAGATAAACTCTTTTTTTTCTCCCGGACCAAGTTTAACGGGCCCATGTAAACTTACGATTGGATCTGAGACATTTCCAAGTGAGCCTGTGAGACTTGTTCCCTGATCCATTGCAGCAGGGTTGCTCAACGATCTGCCACGGCCGATAAATGCAGCCCGGTCTGTTTCGAACTGTAGGGGTTCAGTTATGTTATCCCGTTCGTGGCCCGCAAATGTGTGAACCAGCCACATAGGCTTATCATCCTCACTTCTTGGCCTTCGTTTGGCAAGTATAGAATGATGCTCCGCCAAATAATCAGTTTGTATAAAAAGCTTAGAGAAAGCAGGATGCGAGTTATGATTTTGTAATGGGTTCAGCACCACTTCTGCATAGCTGGTTATCTCCAGATGTCGTTCTTCTTCGGAATAATTGGTCAGTGTCAGCTTTCTCAGCTCTATCGGGTGATCAGGTGAAACAGTCACCGTGGTTGTTGATTCAATCCAGTTATCAACCCGTGATGTTACAATCTTTCCGTTATGGAACCACGTGTCATAGCGGTCCGGTTTTCTCTTTACAGGCTGATGCATCGTTGACCAGAACTCTCCTGACTCCTTGTCCTTCACATAGAAAAACAGTCCTAACGGATCAAGTACGGGGTCTGCTTCCCAGGCAGTCAGGTTAATGCCATTGATTTTTGATGAACCTGTCCCCGCATGTGTTAAAAACAGCGAATAGTCTCCATTTGACACCAAATGAAGCCGGGGAGGTGAGATATCCAGTTCATTTATACCGGCATGCTCTACAATGCGCTCCATTGATTTTTGCTCACCCGGTTCAAGTTCTACATCTATTGGGTAGGGTTCTTTGATTGGCACACCTCTTGGAATTTTTTCCTGAAGTATGAGTTCACAGCCACTTATGTATGGATTGCTGTGAAACCATTTGCGGACTTCGCCATCAGTCAGGACGTTTTCAATAGCCAGCAGACTCATCCCATGATGATGCACCATGTAGGTTTCAACCCACTTATAGGGTGTGTCTTTGTCCATATGGGCGGTTGTAAAATCAACCGCATCGTAAAAGCCATAGCGTCCAAATCCACCCATACCTTTCAGTCTGTCAAGATTTTCAAGAGATGACGCCGGATCAACCATTAGCGATAGCATGGAAGCATAAGGAGCCACAACATAATCTTCGGCAAGCCCGCGTCGGAGTCCAAGCCCGGGAGCTCCGAAAGCACGGTATTGATAGTGCAGTTCAATATTCAGGAAGTAGTAAGCACTCTCTGAATATCCCCAGGGCCTGTCTCTTTTTATGCCATATTCTTTCTGCCATGACACCACATGTTCATCGGTATGATTGAGCAGCGTTTCGGGATAAGATTTCAAGAAAAGCAGTGGCATCAGATACTCAAACATGGTTCCGCTCCAGGAAAGCAGGATCTCATTTTGGCTAAGGCTGGTTAGGCGTCTGCTAAGTCTGAACCAGTGCTCTGCCGGTATGTCGCCTTTGGCAATCGCAATATAGGATCCAATGCGAGCTTCGCTTGCAAGAAGATCATAAGTACCTTTATCAAGTTGTGATTTCTCAACATTGTAACCAATGCTGAATAAACCCCGATTTTTGAGATATAGAAAAGAAAAATCCATTTCCTTGACAAATCGGGCAGAGGCACCTGTAATTTCATCAGCCAGACTCTTCCACTTATTCAATAAGCTGGCTCCTTCAGAATTTATATTTTTGCTATTCTGCCCTTTCAGGAGTTCATCAGGAGAATAATTTCTGATATTTACAATACCAGAATCATTGAGAGTTTTCAGTTCACTTATCGCCTGTTCAACCAGGCGAAGAGGCCTCTCTTGCCAGAACAAAATATCATGCATCAATGAATCACTTAGTTTACTGCCGAGTGGCAGAAGGTCTATCGAGGTAAGTGTGATAAGTTTATTCTTTATGTTTCTCAGAAATTTTATATCCATCTCCGGAACATCGCCATTACCTGGTCCCAGCTCCTCCAGTATCGAATCGCATAAAAGATTCACTCTTTTTTTAAAATCTAGAGGCAGTACATCCTCATCCCAGGCATCGATAAGTACTTCCCGCACCGTCATTACTGTATCTATCAATCCTTGCTTTAAGTGTCGATTCATATCTATTTCACTCATTGTCTTACGCACAGATTGCTGAATTGTAATAAGTCCGGCAGCAAGGTTTCCTGAATCTACCATAGAGATATATTTTGGATAAAGGGTCTCTCCTAGGCGCGTTTCATACCAGTTATAAAAATGGCCTTTATAGCGTTTGAGATGTTGCATTGTGCTTAGCGTATGCTGCAACCTTTCGAGGAGTTCTCCAAGCGTTATGAAGCCGCGATTGTAGGCTACCTGCGTTGAAACCAGGGCTAATCCAATATTTGTAGGTGATGTACGGGCAGTAACAGGAAGATTGGGATTCTCCTGATAGTTATCAGGCGGCAGCCAGTTGTGTTCTTCATTTACAAAGCGTTCAAAATAATACCACGTACGCCGGGCATATTTACGAAGTGTAACCCGGTCTTTTTCCGAAAGTATATACCCATCTCTCTCTATGGGTTTGCCAATTCTCCATAACCAGTAAGGAGCTCCTGCCCATGCAATAAAGAAAGGTACTACAACCCAGAGATACCGTGGCTCAAATGCGATCGCAAAGAATAACATTGAAAACCCAAGTATAATTGGGAAGATTTGACTTCGAATATACGCCCTTAATGAGTTTGGGCTATTTGATTCAGTTTGAATCGCCGTTTTCCACTCAAGTAATGATCTTCCTGATATATTGATTCGATAAACAGTTCGGATAACAGCATCGAGTTGTAAAACTGCCTGATGTGGAAGAATAACAACCTCACAAAGAGCCTGAAGAGAATTTATTTTCAGATTAGCTCTTACTTTATCAAAGTAAAGTTTCCACTTTACTCTTGCCGGACGGTTCAGAATATCGCTGTAGAGGCTCACATATATCGGGAATGCCAAAATACCGAAGGCGGCGACTGTCCAGATCCATGCAGTACCTGGAAGAAAAAACCATCCTGCAATAAAAAATACCGTCAAAAAAAATGGAGTTAAAGAACGACGCAGATTATCAAAAATCTTCCACTTCGAAAGCAGGTTGACGGTGTTTATCTCTTTGCCGTGTTTAAGCGAAACCTGGGGGAAAAGCCATGCTGCAATCTGCCAGTCACCCCGTGTCCACCGGTGATGACGTTTACTGTAACTCATATAGTTCGTCGGGTAATCATCAAACAGTTCAATATCTGTTGCCAGCCCCGCCCTCAGATAAATACTTTCAATCAAATCATGCGATAGAATTCGGTTTTCTGGAAAGCGGTCATCAAGCACAGTATGAAATGCCTCTACATCATAGATCCCTTTTCCTGTAAAAATAGCCTCTCCGGCCAGATCCTGATAGATATCAGAGACTGCCGTTGAATACGGATCCAACCCTACATTCCCTGAAAAAATCTTTGCAAACCACGTTTTTTGTGATGATTCGGCAGATATAGAAATCCGTGGCTGTATTATACCATATCCTTTAGTAATCCTTTTTTTAACATCATCGTAATAAGCCCTGTTGAGGGGATGAGCAATTGTCCGAACCAGTTTACGGGCACTGTCCGGAGGCAGCTTTGTATCCGAATCCAGGGTAATTACAAATTTAACAGGTGACTTTTTAACCGACTTAAAAAAATCCCCGCCAACGTGTTCATATGTCGTTTCAGCTTCGGGATCACAAAGTAAACGGTTAAACTCTTCAAGTTTTCCCCGTTTTCGCTCCCATCCCATCCAAGCCCCTTCTTTTTCGTTCCAGCACCGTTTGCGGTGCAGAAAAAAGAACTTATTTCCGTATCGCGACTGGTATTTTTTATTGAGTGCATGTATTGAATCGTGTGCAGTTTCCAGAATTTTTTTATCTGATTCCTTTTCCTTTTCAGTGGCATCAGTAAAATCAGACAGTAGTATAAATTGAAGTGACGGATCCGGATTGCTCAGCGAGCGTATTTCAAGATTTTCAACCTGTCTGCGAACATCTTCCGGAGATTGGAACATTGTTGGAACAACGACAAGGGTTCTCGACTCATCCGGAATATGTTCCTCAAATTCCATTTTTGGCAGTATCCTGGGCGGCAGTAAGAAAGCAAAAAATCGATTAACAACCGATACTGCAAGTTCCAGGGCTGGAAATAGAGACACGGCTAATACAAGAGTTGCAACCAGTGTTGAATTACTCATAGATCCGGTCACCGCCCAAAGTAGTGTCATCAATACAACTGTCACAATAATAACCGACGATACATACCAGGCGGTATTTTTTTCGAGTCTTTGCGTCACTCTCTCTTTAAGCGGGGGATGATACTCAAGAATATCTATCAATTTTTTATAGCCTTCTCCTTTCAGGAAATAGCCTACATGCTGGCGAACTGACAGGCTGTCCTGGAGAGGTTTTGCATCGTCCGGTTCATAGGTATGTTCATTTTCAACCATACGAAGTACCTGCTCGGCCACTTCTGTTTCTTCATATTCTGATCTTCGGCTGAGTTTTTCAACAACCCGTCTATAATTATCCCGGGTTTGAAAATCCATCTCCGAATAAGTCCCTGAAGGATCCAGACGCAGAATTTTTTCTATGACCGAATTTTGCTCAACAAAATCTGACCAATCTAATTCCGTTGATTCGCGAAGTGAGTGGACGGCATTCTGAATGCTCACCTGAAGACGCGACTGCCGCTGGGCTTCAATTCGCATCGCTTCTTCCAGCGTCATGTCGTGACGTCGAATTCTGAACTTAAGCCAGCGCTTTTGTTCATCCCATAGATCTCCAGAATTCTGAAGCTGATTATAAAGTTCAATCAGGTAAAGAAGTTCATTACTTTTATTTCTGTTTTTAAGCCACTCTGAGACCTTGCTTGAAAAGACTCCAGGTTCTTCACTGCTTTTGTCATCTATTGTATTCAAAAATTCAGCTACAGCATCTCTCACTTTCTTCCGGGCCAGCATCCCCGACGCTTTTTGCGATAGTTTTTCAATAAGAATAAGACGAATCATGATAGATATCGCCCATAGCTCGCCTATCATGAGAGGCCGGATTTCCTGGTAATTCTGGACATACTGAGTGAATACGTCCGGGTCTACAACATTATCAGTATGATTCAACAGGTTTGAGACAAGCTCATAAACTTTAGGCAGTCCCTCAAACTCGCCGCTTTTGAACAACGGAATAGATTTTTGGTACTCTTTGGGAAAATCGTTTTCTACCTGGACAATTTGTTCTTGAATGATATAAAAATTGTCTATAAGCCATTCTGCGGCAGGAGAGATCTCTTTATGTGATTTTGCCAGCCTTGAGAGTTCCCGGTACGTCTCTTCGAGTATTTCTCTTGATTTTGCCAGCACCGGTTTTATCGGCTTATGCCGGGATCCGTTTTCCAGAACAAGATGGTTTTCGGCGAGCCTGACGGCACTCTCTTTCAAAAAGCCGATATTAAATGAAACAGTACTTTGGTCTGTCATTCTATATCTAATATGATTGTTACAAACAGGTATATTTAAATATCTAAAGCATGTCCGTTTTTTGTTTAAAATTATCTTGACAGCCAATGAAGGGAAAACCTTACAAGATCAATATCAATTGATTTAAGAGGAAGGTGATGCTGTAAATTCATATTGCATTTATATAAACTATTTGCTGAAGAAAGTTAAGCGCCTCAAAGCCATAAGAATTTTTATTTTGCTGAAATTCACCCGGTATTTAAGTTTATTTAAAACTTCCTTTTTCCCGGGGGTGATCCCTGATTGAACGGAAAATCAGAAACGTACTAATGATCGACAGAACCGTGATAACAGGAATGATAACAGCAGCAGGCATCACATTCTGACCTTGTAAAAATATGGCGATAATCTTTGCCACAAGCGCCGTCGTAAGAAGAGAAAGAAAAACAAAATAGGTCGGAGCCATTAGGTAGCCGAAGGGATGCCTTATGATAAACAAGGTCCCCGACACGATCGCAAGCGGAAGCAAAATGGCAAGGTCGAGGCCCTGAACAATTAACGTTGTGTAGTGCTCTGTCTGCAGAGGAATAATGGACCCATCAAGCAGTGGAGGTATAATAATACCCAGCCACATGATGCCAATGGCAACGCCGTTCAGTATTAAAAATATCCCTGTAGAGTTTACAGGAGCTTTTTCAGTAAACCGTTCTGACAGCTTTTGAGGCTCAAAGGATAAAAGAGTAAGGGAAAATGCGAAAAATGATAAACATGTGAGCATCACGTAAATGAGAAAAAGCACGTTATACATTCCCATGACCAGGTAAAAAAGATAGGTGACCAAAAAATAGCCCAGCGTACCTGCCAGCAGAAATCTGCCTTTAATGCTCCCCTTTCTGGCCCAGAACATTCCAAGAAGCAGCATTGGAATCGCAATAAAAAACGTGACATAATCTTGCGCTATCCCTTGTGGAGCCACAGCAGCAGACATATGCCTGTACACGCCTTTACCATAGATTGAAACGGTCTCCCCGCGAATCGATTGGTAGTCATAATTTCCCGGTCCCTCGGATGATAAAATTCCTGTAAGCGCAGCAATTGAGGCGAGGATGGCTATACCTAAAACAATGACCAGCACTTTGTTTTGATTATTCATCATTCCCATTTGGCGTTTTTCTTGCGCATCATGAAAATCAAACATTTAAAACCTACAACTGAAGACTCCATCCAATTCCGGCAGAGAAATCAGGTGACGATTCAGACAGCCCGATTGAAAGCGTTCCGTTCATGGACGTACTTGAGGATTTAAAATAGCCTAAACCTATATTCAGACTCGCAGGCGGTTCTGCTGAATCGATAATTTTGGTTGACCCTGTAGCTGACGTGCTTATCATCCATTTTCCATTATTCAGCGCTTTTCCCGCACCAATGCTCAAATTAACCGGGTTTCCCAGGTCAAGGTCTGCCATATCACCCATTCGCCAAAACATAACATCACCAAACATGAAAATCGAACGATAGCGCTGAAATAGAGACAATCCGGCTCCAAAGTCCCACTCCCCTGTTCCAAACCCTGAAGAAGGTTCCGCAAATGGAATCTTCACTGACGTATTGAGTGTCAGAGATGTGGTACTGTTCTTTGATCTATAAATCTTAAAAGACCCATACACACTCGGATCACTAAAACTAGCTTTTCGGTAAGATACCGTATCCGCGATTTCAACCCGGCCATGGTCGTTCCCTGAATTATTTGGGGACTGATTGCCCCTGCCACCACTATTCTGACCAACCTGTTTGTGCCCTGTCCCACCTGTAGGTATACCCCCTAAGGTGCCATATGAGATTAAGGGTGAACTTTGTATCACATATGGCAAACTGAATGAAATACGTGCACGACTACCAGACAGACTCAGTCCATTCGTGAAATACACACTTTCCGTTCTTTCTGTAAAGAAATAATCCCCGGTTGAAAACTGGAGGTTTCCGGTGTAGGTAATACTTTGAGCTGACAAATTAACACTCGCGAAAACTATAAATATAAAACTGCTCAGACCTGTGAATTGTAGTATTCGAATAGTATTTGCCATTCTTGGCCACCTTCAAACAATTCTATATAGTTATCTGAATATCTGATTTTCTATGTGATTCGGAGTGCCGGTGATTGCTTACGTTAATTTGACATATCCTCTGTCTAATTAGAATGCCAACACTAACACTCCGATAATCTGAGATCTCAATTTTTCTACTGCGGTTGTCTTTGCTTCATTCTTTGAACCATCCTTTCCATGGTTTTTAATGATTCATCCATCTCAGTTGTTAAATCAGAGAGATGTTTCTTCATTCGCTCCATGTCTTGCTGCATCTGGCGATCACGCATCATTTCACGGTCTTTGAGCATCATTTCACAACGTTCAGCGGCATTTTTCATGTTGCCAAGGGTCATTCCCATCTGTTCACTAAAACGATGCATCATTTGATACTGGTTTCGCATCTGCTCATTTTGAGCTTGTTGCATTCTTTGGTTCATATCCCGGTTCATTTGTTGGTTTCTCTCCATTAAACCGTTCATCCGCTGCATCATCTCCTGCATCTGTTGCATTTGCTGCATCTGTTGTTGTTGCTGCTGCTGCCCTGTTTGTTGAGATAGTGCTGGAACAGTCATGAGTAACAGCATTCCGCTTATTACAAAGTTGACAATTATAGCTTTCATCATTTTCTCCTCTGGATTAAATATATAGTTACTTCTGAGATGTAATTTTAATAAAAGTTCTCACTTCTACTGTACCCTAAAGCCTTACATCTATGTAATCTCTTCCTGATGAGACCTGTGATGAAAATTATCCCCCCTGAGTAAAATAGAATTCTGCTTCTTGATTTGATATAAACGAACAGAGAGTGTCATAAGTAAGAAATATATGACGTCCAATGTGTACCGAGACTTAGTCTATTTAAAAAAACTTTGACTGAGTTTCAGCAAATGGAGGTCAGCTTTTGATTTTCCACCATTTTTCAAAGACATATAAAACAGCGGGAAGCAGAACCAGCGATGCTAACAGCATCAAACCGATCCCCGACACCGCAAGCTCGCCAATGGATCTCATTCCTGGATGCGATGAGAACAGCAGCCCGGCAAATCCGAACATAGTAGTCATTGAACTTACCGTAACGTGTTCCCCGGTGGAACGTATCACTTTATAGATTTTACCTCTGCCCTCTTCCAAATAGCGATGAATAATATGAATACCGCTGTCGTCTCCGATACCAAGAATTGTAGGCAATACAACTATATTGTAAAAATTTAGTTTCCATCCTGCCACCTCCATTATACCAAACAACCATAGAAAACTTGCGACTAATGGGAGCAAAGCAAGAAGCATCCACTTAAAACTTCTGAAAATAACCAGTTTAATCAGGATTATGAACGTAAGTGTAATGGCAACCATACGAGGTGTTTCCTGAATCATCAGGCGCAGCATATCGGATGCAACTATTGAAGTAGACGCTGCATTGTATATTTTGCCGTTGCTCAATTCGATATCCGATACATCATCTGCAAAATTCATGGAGTTCCGTCCATCCGATAACGTTACATCCGGATAGATGATGACCATATTCCCAACGGTACCATCCTTTGTGGTAAATGGCTCCAGAATAAAGTCCGGTAGCTGGTCAAGTTTAATGATCTCTTTAGTTGATGCAGCTTCTTCTAGCCGATGGTATAGAGCTGAATTACTTGTACGGATGAAAGGGTCTTCAAGCTTATCACGAATTCCTTCAATTCTTTTTAGTTTTTTGGTCTTTTCTTTTTTTGTGAATGGGAAACGGTCTTGAAAGGTTTCAAGAGACCTTATGGTCTTCGACACTGTATCAGCGGCAACACGCTCTGACAAAATCCCGCGTATTTCAACAGCTTCTTCAGGGGTATCAGTAATTATATAAGCCGCATTTCTCGTTTTGCGATCACTGTAGACTTTCCGGGCTTCCCGCTTAACAACATTATATGTTTCGTATTCTGGTTCTAAATTTCCAAAATCGTATTCAAAATCTAATCCGCGGGCATACCAACCAGACATAGATGTGAGCACAACAGAAATGAGAATAACCATCACTGCAAGTAGTTTTTTCTCTCCCCCTGACCACTTTTCATCAGACATCTCAGAGGTTTTTGAAGATCTCATTCCGGAAGCGCCTGTTTTCAGAAATCCAATTTTCTCCAGTAATACCAGCAATGCGGGCATTAAAAATATCATTGCAATAATTGAAAACAGTAATCCAATACCTGCAATGGCTCCAAACTCACTAAATCCTTTAAAGTCAGCAAGCATCAAAATAAAAAAAGCAGCCGATGTAGTAATCCCCACAGCCGTTATAGCTTGTCCTGTAGTCATAAAGGTCGTCTCAATCGCCTCATCCATCGGATAACCTTCACTGCGTTCTTCGATATAACGCGCATAAAAATGAATCCCAAAGTCAATCCCCATACCAAACAGTAAGAGTCCCAGGGTCGACGTCATAATATTCAGGGTTTTGAATATTATCCATGTTACTCCAAAAGTCCAGCAAAGGCTTGCTGCCAGGGGTATCACCATAATAAGTACCGTAACCGGCATTCTCATACATTCAGAAAAGAATATCTTAACAGAGTGCGAATCAGGCGTGCGTATACGGTATTTTTTATAGAAAAAATAACTCATAACCAGCACTAAGAGCATAGCCGTACCCGCCCAAAATGAATCCATTACATCTAGATAAATGCTGTCTATTTCTATAAGCGTACGCAGTAATCGTCCGGCCAATACGAAGTTAAGGTCAGGGTGATCAAATTGATCTGCTGTTTCGGCAGTAACCTGTTCAAGATCTTCGTATAGCTCTCTTAAGTACTGAACGTCTGTTTGTGATCCAGCCGGATAAAACCGAATAGCCATTGTCAAAGAATCACTTGAGATAGGATATTCTGACCCAACGAGCTCTTCATATGTGTCATGTAATTCTTCTCCAAGGGAATCCGCTACAGCCGAATCATCTTCAAGCTCGAAATAGAATGGGTTAGCCTCAAGCCGCGCAACTTTTATCTTTTCATCCAGATATGATTCGATCAGATCCAGTTCATCACTTGTAGCCAGCCAAAGGGCATTTGATTTTAAAAAACCTATCTCTTTATGAAACTCATACCGGTTGAAATAGAGCGAATCATCAGACCCGGTCATTTTCATTACTTTTGGTATCAGCTGTTCAGCAAACTCTTTATTTAACTCAAATGAGGAGCTTTCTATTACTACAGCCGCTTCGTTAGTTGTACCAACTTGTTCACGCAGCCTCTCCAGAGACTGAACACTCGGATAGCTTTTTGGAAGCAATTTTGAGAAATCATTATCGATACTCAAATTCGTTGCCAGGACCAATCCAACCGCTGCCAACAGAATACTGGTGCCGATGACAACAACCGGGGATCGGATACAATACCGGATTGCAGGTTTCAGATATGTAAATAGAGATTCAAACATACGTTAGTAGTTTAACAGCCTGCTTCGGGCGATGTCCAAAAGTACTCTACATACGTGTCTGCAGAGTTATTCTCCACTTTTCTGATATGATGAATCCTTACTGTTCTACCCGTTTCTGTTAGAGGTTAAGCCGTAATATTGATCGCCTTCTCTATCGCGCACTCTACAGTTCCAAATTTAACTGCACCCAATTCACTTAGACCTGATGATTTGAGTAATCTGACCTATTCATCAAAAATGAGCGATGCTCAATCGAGCACGAAAGTTATTTTGGCATTCACTCTGTACATGGAAATTTGGCCGGATTCTACAACTCCATTTATATTTTCCACGTAAACGCTTTTTATGTTGCTTACCGTTTTTGAAGCCTGCTTAACAGCGTTTTCAACAGCTTGTTCCATTGTATCTCCCTCTGCAATCACTTCTATTACTTTTGCTAAAGACATAGTGTTCTCCTTTGTAAAATTAATATTGAATTATCTCTATGTATTGGTTTCACTATGCGCCAATCTATTCCATAGACTCTGGATATCTTTGGGCATAGATCCTTTTATATCCTCCATCTCATCAGGAGAGGTTTTCTCGTACAAGATTGCAAATACTGCTCGAATTGCATCTTGCGCCGGTACATCTGTTGCCGGTCCCATACTTTTTTTCACTTGATTTAAGAACTCCTCAGCATTCATCTTCAAGGGTTTACCACTGGGTTTATATCCCTCCAAAAAGATTCCCCTAATTAATGTCGGAAGCTGTGCTGAAAGGTGAAACACTTCCTCTACTGTTGTTCTGTCACGCAACGTGTGTAGCACTGCTTTTAATGCATTAAACGCCCAATCAGGTTGATCTGGCACATGCATGAGAACAGCGATTTCGGTTATCCAGGATTGCGCTTCGTTACAGTATTTTTCAAGATGTATTTTTCTCTTCATTTATGCCTCCTGCAATTTATTTATCAAGAGTAACTGCCAATACCTCTTTTCATAAATTGATCAATGTTTGTCATTTAACAAACATCCCCCCATGACATAGATCGTAATCAATTGGTTTCAATCTCTGTAGGGAAATCGATTACCAGCTGCGTGTTTTTTTAGACTTGAATCTTTGAGGCTCAGTTCGATCAAAATGTATCGATTGAGGTTTGTCAAAGGTGTAAAAAAGGGTGTCATCCCGCATCCCGACACCCTCGGAACGGGATCTCACATCCTTACAAAGACAGGAGATGCCACGCCATAGCGTGGCATAACGTTTACAGAAGTGAAATGCCTTAAGCGTCGCCCTTTTTAGACAACCTCAAGGTCTTTTGTTGACACTTAGAATTGAACTAAGGTTATCAGCCTATTTTAAATTTAGATTTCTAACGTGGCCCTCTTGTGTGAGCAGACCCCTAAATTGTTGCAGGTAATTTACTAACCCTGGCGGGTTGTCTTGTATGATCTACAATACTTTGGCATGATGGTCAATCTCTCCGAGCTTATCCTCAACGTGATGCTGATGAAAGACATTGACAATGAACAAGAAGGCAATAAGCCCGACAAAGGAGAACCAGACGCCATCAGAAAATCCTACATAGACTCCTACAATGCCCATGATCACAGCACCGATAACTCCCATGATGATATTCCCTTCAAGAGAAACCCCCTCTTTACCAACAATAAGTCCCATCACCAATCCTACTATCAGTCCAATTGATATAAACCAATAAATGTGTACACCTGTTAGAGTTTCCATCATCAGTACCTCCATTCGTTAATGTTTATGCCAACGGAACTCTCTCTTTCTTCTATTAGCACAAACTTTATTATCTCTCCGGATTTTATAGAAGTCCCAAAAAATGTCTTCACTTGTAAGATGGGAAATACTCAAAAAACAGGTGTCACTTCATTCTGACACCTCTCGTAATCAATTTAACCTTTAAGATGTAGGCTAATTGACTACCCGGGGCTTTGGCCTTGATCAGCAGTTTGGGTATTACAGTATTATGAAATGCTGTTTTACTCTATTTAAAATCAACTCAAAAGCCGGTTGAGAAAATCCTGAGCTTCTTTTTTCGACAGACTCAGGTTTGAAATGAATGCCTGTAAAGCTGTAGTTATGGCGCCTTCGTTCATCGGTTCCCTATTGTCTATGTAGCCATTCTCCAATAGGTAAGCTTCTAATTCCTCTTTTTTATTGTCATAAAAGCGCGAAACCGCCCCTTCCCAAAGTTTATTTAGTAATTCGCGTGGGTTTCCATTCACTTCTTCTAATAGGTCTGAAACCTCGTCTATTTTGGTATCTGTAATTGCATCGCAATCTTCCAGTATTCCACGATCAATAGGCTTTGGCCGTCCCTGCCTGTACAGACGAAGGTAGCGCTCTAGCAGGTCGGCTTTTTCTTCCATCTCCTTGATTTGCTGATCGCTCAGTCCCTCTATCACGCCGCCTGCATCAGCATAGCTTTTTAGCGACCCCCAGTAGTCAATTCCGGCGGAAAGTGCCGCATGAAGCGTTTCCGGATCCTCTATCAAATACCAGAGATGAAGCCGGGCCGGGTCGTCTGTCAATAGATTGAATTCGGTGATATTCAATACATCCGCGTACTGGGTATGGTTTAGCAAACCCGGTTCAGCTACGTCTCTAATCAGTCTAATCGGCTCCCGCTGAGCTTGAGACTGGATCTGTGCCTCCTCTTTCTCACCACTTTCAACTGACAAGTAGAACACTTTGTGATTGACGCCACCCTTATCTTTCAAATAACTGTCCCACTTGGCTACTTCATCGCCCTGTGCCGTAAAATAAAACACCTGCCTTCCGTCACGACTGATTTCGGTCAGGGCCTCAATAATCGCCTCGGCACGTACGTCATCACTATTTGCCAGCAGTTCATCCGCCAGAATTGGCAGTTTGATGATAGTCTCCTGTGTTTCCACAAACGCCAGCCTGACAGCCATCAGCAGCTGAATTCGTGTCCCACTTGATAGCTGATCAAGGTTCTTTCCAATATGTTCAACTGTGTCGAATGCGATAAACTCAGGCTCATCCATTTCATCCATCTGAAGCTCATAGCGCCCTTTTGTGATGCGGTTGAACATACGGCTCGCCTCCTTAAATACCTTTGGCCGATTCTGTTCCCGCATCTGCTCTTTGATGGTGTCCGCCAGCAGTCTCCCGGTTATTTTCTGTAGATTCTCTTCGTAATGGTCTCTCAGGTTTTCGACTGCCTGATCCCGTTCCGCCAGTGCCTTTTCAAGCGAATTGCCGGATTTGACGGTTTTCACTTCAGCTTCGATCTCCGCGATTCTATTTCGAAGCGTCTCAAGTTCTCTTGCCTCTTCAAGTAGCTTCGTTTGAAGAGTTTCAGATTGATCTATAGTCAATTCTGCCAGTCGGCTCTGCTCCTCCTCATAAAGTGAGTGTTCCTCCAATGTCTGCTTAAGTCTCCCAAACTCACCTTTTGCCAGCTCATACTCCTTACTTACGCGTTTATAATCATCCAGCTGTTCCATTAGCTGACGAAGCCGGTTTTTTTCATCCGTGTTGAGACCGAACTTTTTATAAATCGATGTCAGAGCCTCTTTTTTCTTATCTATCAGATTTTGATACTTCTCAATCGCCGCTTGTTGCCTGTTGATCTCCGCAGTTGCGCGTTCCCTGATCTCCTCCTGCCGTTTCATCTTCTTCCAAACCGCCTGTGCCTCTGCTGAATCCTCTGGAGCTGTCTCACAATACGGTTCGATCAACTCCAATATCTTGCGCAACTCTTCTTTTAGTTGCCTTTTTGTCTCCTTGAGTTGCTCATCAGTAGCAAGCAGATCAGAGTCGGCTTCCTGCCAGGTTTGCACGGCAGTGATATACCAGGCAAGCTGGCTGTAGCTTTCGGGATTTTGAAACGGAAGCTCTGGCAATACAGACAGTCTCTCTTCAAGAGCTCTCCTTTTGCTTTCAATATCTTTAATGGCACTATTCTTTCTATCCAGCCGCTCTTGCAACGATTTCAGGCTGTATGATATCTTTTCATTCCGTTGAGCATCTCGCAGGTCCGACATCAGTTCGTCTAAACGGGCACTAACCTTTTCAGGACTCCAGTTTTCCGGGGCATTCAGACCAGTATTCTGAAAATCCTTGATTCGTGTTTGTTCAGTCTGATCATCACCCTTTTTTCCAAGCTGTAGCCACCCGTAAACAGCCAGAATCAGGATAATGGCAAGACCCACAGCTCCGGCAACCGGCATAAAGTAGCCTGACACAGCAGAAATAATGGCGAAAACACCTATCGTGAGAATGATCCAGCCGGGGAACTCAGGCTTTTCCGTTGCTTCTTTAAGCCAATAGCTTAACTGGCTGATTCCTTCACGAACTTTATCCGGATCCGGGGTATCATTTTTTCTATCCTCTTCCAGGTTTTGAACTTCCTGTTCCAACAGCCGTTTTTCACTCGCCAGTCGATGTGCCTCTTCCAGAAACTTATCAACATCTGCGATATCTTCCAGGTCTATCTTACGAAGACTGTCTGCATCAGCGCCGGTTCCTATCCGCTTCAGTGATTCAGATCGCTTTTTTACTAGACTCTCTTTTTCGGTTTCAAGTGAGTTGAGGTCGCTCTCTGCCTTATCCAGACGAGCAACTCTCTCTTCCAGTTCATCAATCACTTTCATGGGTATTCCAGACTCAGGAATCGTCAGCCGGACGAGCTCTTGTTGTGACTCACTGATTAACACATCAGCCTCACTAATGCTTCCTTCAGCACTTGAAATCTCTTTTTCGAGCTCCTCGACCCGGGTTAACTCCTCACCATGCGCATGCTCGAGCTCTGCCGGAAAGGTCTCCAGTTCGGTCTTAAGACTCGAAAAATTCTTTTCCGCTTTTTTGGCATCAATTACAGATCGGTAAAAAGCTGCTTTTCTTTCAGACGATTCCGCGTCTTCTTTTTGCTTGTACAGATCAGTCAGTTTTTGTTCTTCAGCTTTTACCGCTTTTTGAGCCTCCTGGCTCTCCCGAACCGATTTTTCGGCACGCTCAAAATCTTTATAAACGCCAATTCCCGTGGTGCTAACTCTTGAATCGTATTCCAGATTCTGGGCTGCTTTTTCAGGATCATAACCCCCAATCGACTCCCGTATGATCTGTTTAGCCAGATCCTTTCCGTCGGCCGTCATCAGGGTGTGAAGTGCCAGCATATAACGATTCTGTTCCTCCGCAGCCGGAATACCACTGATTTTATCCGGCACTCCGTTTCGCTGGCAAATCTTCTGGCCTGAATCAACCCGTAGCGTCCAGCTCTCGCCATTCAGGGCAGCGTGCCCTCCAAGTTTAATCCGTGCGGTATCATTCTGCCAGATCAGTTTTTGAATGGCATGTGCCGTGGTGCTTTTTCCAGATGCATTCGGGCCTGCAATAATATTGATACCTTCCGAGAAATCCTTAAGAGGCTTCATCCCGTCACTAAAACCGGGCATTCTACCGATGCTCAGATCCTTAATTTGAAGCGGCTTTTTTACTGAGTTACTCATTTCTTACATCACCTCTTTTTGTGAAAGGAGTTCACTTAGCAGCTTTCTGCTTTCACGAAGGAGCATTTCCCTTGAACCCTCTTCATTATCTATTTCGTGATCACCAAACCTGTTCAATGGCCGGTAGGTAGCTGATCGATTAGCGCGCGTGAGCTCTTCTCTGTGATTTGAAATAAGGCTTTCAAGCAGATCGGACGAGCCACCGGATTCAAGGTCTATGATAAGCTTTGCGAGTAAGCCCGGTGGCGTGGGCTGCTGAGCCAGTTCCTCAAGGTTTTCGACGGCCGGTTTAGCATGATTGGTCACTTTTCGGACGCTGACAAGAATCCCCGGCTCCATCTGCTGTTCGAGCTGATCCGCAAGATCTGTCCAGCTTTCCAGTTCATTTAGATCAGGGTGATATCCGGTCAACTCAACATCAAAAATTTGGTACGAAACATGTTCCAATGCTTCAAAATGTTGCTGGACGAAGTCATCCATCCGCTCTGTCAGTCGCGTTCTAAACTGAGTTTTATCCTCAATTCCAATCACATCCAGATGTAGCGTGTCATATCGAACAGGTGAAAGAAGAACTCGCTTTGACTTCACGCTTCGTCCGTCTAATGTCAGAAGAGTGGCTCCATGTGCTCCTGGCTCTTTTGAACTTAGTGCCTGTGGCGAACCGGGGTAGAAGATCATAGGATTCCCGGCTTGCAGGAGATCCGGTTTATGTATGTGACCAATCACCCAGGCCTGAACTCCACTGGCTGGAAAACCAGACATATCCAAAGGGGCATATTGGCTTTTCTGATCATATAAATCACCGTGCAGCAGACCCAGTGCCGGTAAATTGGGATCCAGATCCAACTCCTTTGGTTTAAGCTGAAGCAGCGGATCATCCAAAACGTGCTGGGTTAGAAATGACCATCCAACTGCCTGAAAATCACCGTTTTTGGTTTTAATCGTTTTTGCCTCCCAGTTCCCTTTTTCTCCCAGCAGGTAAACATGGTCAAACTCACGATTTTTGACAATATCCGGAAGCACATCGTAATCGTGATTACCAGCAATCATCACGACCGGAATTCCAGCCTTGCCCAGCCTGCTAAATGCTTGCTGCAGCTGACCAACTGCTTCGTAGTAGCGGTTATCCTGATCAACAATATCACCCGCCAGAAGCACGGCATCTATGTTTTCACTAAGCGCATAATCAACGATACGGTTTAGCGTAAACGCAACAGAACTCTCCCGCAGGCCTTTTGATATATTAGATGACTGTCTCCCTAAATGAAGATCTGCTGTGGCAAGTATGTTCATATTTATCTTTTCAAATTCGCCGAAATTCATACAACATCGGAAAGATAAATGTCGTGGGTGACAATATCTGTCATCCTCTGAAAGAATATTAGGACTAAAACACACCCCTCGGGATGAAAACCAGCTGCCGCTGTTTACATCTCCTTTTCCCCTCTCCAGAGGGGATTTAACAAGACCTTTCCGCAATCATCTTAATGAACAAATACTTTTGGAAGATCTGGAAGAGGCTGTCCAAAAAGGGCGTCATCCCGCACTCGATGCGGGATCTCCAATCGTTGATATGGTCAGGAGATATCGCTTCGCGTTCAAAAGATGAGCGGATCGGGGTCCGGTATGACGAAATGGTTAGCATAAATGCAATACCACGCCCTTTTTGGATAGCCTCAGATTAGAAACAGATCGCAGATCGATACTTTTGAGATCAGAGGTGTGTCCACATCAAACCGCCACTTCTTCGCGCAACTGCTTTTCCAGCTCTCCAACCGACTCAAAAAGCTGTTCAAACGAGTCGATCTCGTAGTATCTCGTCTGTATTTCTGATGTCACAAAATCATTATGGAGAATTTTTTCTACGTCATAAGGCAACACCTCAATGTCATCCTCAAAAATATGCTTCGATTCTCCGGCTGATGACAGTATACCAGCCCCGTAAATCTGTGTGCGGTCTTTCTGAGCCATCAATCCAAATTCAATTGTAAACCAATAGAGACGCTGGAGCTGTTTCTCAACAGTTTTGTCATGCCCATAACGGACTCCCATTTCGCCAAATTTTTGTACAAAACTGGAATACTGAGAATTCATGAGCAACGGAACATGTCCGAAGATATCGTGAAACATATCGGGTTCTTCAAGGTAGTCGAGCTGTTTCATAGATCGGACCCAAGTTGACGAACAGAATGTTTTTTCAGAAAGGAGTTTGAAAAACCGGTCAACCGGTATTAGACCGGGTACAACGGTGATAGACCACCCGTTTTCGGCAAGCAATTTTTTGTTTAGCTCACCGAAGTCGGGCAGTTTATTTGGGTTTAGTACATCTGAAAGCTTGTCGAGGCATTTCAAATATTCGGGGTGAGCCTTTCCCGGCAGATTTACAAGCTGACGTTCAAAAAGTGTCTTCCAGACTTTTAAATCTTCAGGCGTATACTTACCGTAGTCCTGGGTCATTTTTTCCATAAATAATACTTCTGTTTATCTGTAGATGGTTTTTTAAATCTCAATAGAGCTTATTCATATGGTTTCAAGGCAAATTGTTTCTGCCTCCGTTCCTGTTTTGACTTGTTTTTTCTTCTATCTCTTGGAAAATGAAACAACGATGGAGTAAGATCGTATTGCTTCAACAAATCTTAACCTAAATATTCGCTATGAACAGCTTTTCAAAAAAAAGTCTGCTTGTTTCAGCAACCCTCTTTTCTGTTTTGAGCCTCCTATCCATCTCATCTGTATTACACGCTCAAAACATTGAAATGCCGTCTGATATCGATGCAGATGCTGTTGACAGATTTTCAGAATCCAATGCTATCCGCTTCATTACCAACAGCGATGAAACCGTCAACCTAATTGTAGCTGAAACCGGAATTGCCATTCAGTTTTCGGATCAGTTCATGAATAATCTTGAAGATGAAATCAACTCAAACGAAAGTGATGGAGACGATTCAGTACTGGCTAAAACGATTAAATCAATGGTCAGCAGTGGTGTGCGCACAATCCTCGATCATGCTATACTGATTCCATTTTATGAAATTGGCTCCGTCAGTTATAAAGACGGACGAATTTACATAACTGATGTAAATGGAAAAGAATTATTTGAAGATCTGGAAATAAACGATAAGCAGGTGATGGAAGACTTTTCTAGGCGGGATTCGAGAAGATTTGTAGCTGATGCAGAAAAACTATTGATCTAACCAACGCCTATAAATCACTCAAATTTTATCAATTCTGTAAGAAACTGCCGGCACATCGATATTGAATGACTGAATTCAGACTTTGGGTGCCGGTTTTTTTCTATAATCCAGTAATCTTACCTCCTCAAAATAAACGTTCCATTACGCTATCAGAATCAGATCACATCAAGATGCATCCCAGACCGGTATTCCTAAAAAATCGGACAACTTCGCGGCATCTGCAAGCATATCAGAACGGTCTCCGTGATCAATCACATTATGCCGTCTTCCTTCACGTGTTACGATATTCAGCTCGTAGCTATAGTAGCTACTTTTATCTCCCCTGATGTATTCCGATACAATCTGCAACGCGTGGATATCACTTAATTTAATTGTCCCTTCGATGTTTTGATTATTTTTATATCGTTCTGGTTTCTTCCATCCTTTCCAGAAATAACCCACCATTTTATCAAATACGACAGGTTTTGAATAGGATCTGAACATGTAGAACCCGACACCAAAAAATATTAGTCCAAAACCAATCACAAACAGCGTTTGCAAAGCTACCAATGGTTCACCATCCTGAACCATACCAAAAGGTACTCCAATTGAAACCCCAAGACCGGCCAGCATAAAAATTCCGCTAAACGACATTGCACCGAGCGTTGCTTTGAATCCTGCCTGGTTAGCTCCCTGCGAGTAATATTTATGAGTTCTGAAATTACTCCCGCCGCCTTTAATCGGCGTCCATCGAATTTGAGTTGCCAATGGATCGTCGAATCTTGACGGGTCGAAGGTCATGCGATTGGCGCTATTTTCTATAGCTTTTTTGAGGGTATTTTTAAGTTTATCAAACATAAGTCCCGTGTTTTTACATTTGTAATTGGTTTCTGTTTACTCTCAGGCTGCCCGGTTTATAAAAGGCAAGCTATTATATTAAGCGAAAATTTTCGGTAAGATGAGTCAAATAAAGTAAATTTTTTCCGTAAACAACTTCCTTGCATACAGCTTTCGACTTCCAACAGTCACACAAAACCCAACCAAGCCAGGTTCGAAACTGCTTTTCTGATGCAAGCCACCTCTCTCTTAAAGATCTGATGTGCTCTCTATAAACTTTTAGTCAGTCATTATCGACCAAAACTCTTATTCAGCTTTTCTCAGCTTCAAAGTGGTGTCTTCAAGAATCATATATAGGCAAGGTACAATCACAAGAATAATTGCAGTAGCAAACACAATCCCAAACCCGAGAGAAATCGCCATCGGTATCAGCTGATACGCCTGCCGGGATGTTTCAAGTATGATAGGTGTTAATCCGCCAAACGTGGTTAGAGTTGTGAGTAATATAGGCCTGAAGCGCCTTAATCCAGCTTCGTGAATGGCTTCGAGTGCAGATTTCATGGACCGTTTTCGGTTGGCGTGATCAATCATGATCAGCGAATCATTCAAAACCACACCGGAAAGCGCAATCACCCCCATCAGGCTGACCAGAGATAAATCATACCCCAGCAGTATATGCCCGATTACAGCTCCAACCACCCCAAAGGGAATCGCACCCATTACGATAAGCGGCTGTACATAGCTGCCAAACGCAACTGCCAGCAGTGCATATATCACGAACATGGCTATAACAAATCCACCCCAAAGTGTGCTGGTCGATTCCCGCATATCCGCCTGACTTCCCTCAAACGTCCATGTGATACCGGGAAAGTCGTTTCGAAGCTGAGGCAGCACGTCAGTTTGCATTGACTCAAGCACCCGGCCAACCGCATTGGCTGGCTGTGCGTCCATTCCAATGCTTACCACGCGCCGTCCATCCCTGCGATTGATCGACGTAAACGCCTGTCCCTCTTCAACCTGAACCACATCCATCAACGGAACGTCGGCGCCGTCCGCGGTTTGAATGATGTAATCTTCGAGGTGATATATGTCCTGACGCTCCTCTTCCGGCAGGCGTACATACACTTCAATCTCATTGATTCCGCGAAGCTGACGCATGGCCAGTGAGCCAAAAAAAGCATTTCTCAGCTGCTCACCAACTTCATTAGATGTAAGGCCGAGCTTTCTGCCCTCTTCCAGAAGTTTGAAGTCAAACTGAGATTTGCCGCGATCGTAGTTATCGTTCACGTTCCGTGTGGCATCAAATGCCTCCATCCGGTTCACAAGGGCTGTCGTTGCATTTTCAAGTACGTCAATGTTTGAGTGACTCAGATCTACAACAATGTCCTGTCGCCAGCCTCCCGGCCCGCGTTCTGCTTCAAATGTAATCTGATCCACTCCGGGAATATCCCCGATCTGATCACGCCACAATTCCATGAGTTCCTGCGCAGACATGTCTCGCTCAGATGGCGGCTTCATCACGATTTCCACATCAATAAAACTCTGTCCCCGTACATTTGTTTTGATGCCCTCCGCCACTTCATATAAATTATTCTCCTCAAACATTTTATGAGTAGAATTGGTGATATCGTATGCTACTTCTGCCGCTTGCCTCGGAGTGGTACCGACCGGCAGACTCACCCCGGCTTCAATCTCATCAGCAGCCATTTGAGGCATCATCACCATGCCCATGTGGTCACTGTATCCATACCCGCCTACAACAATTAAAAGGGCAACAGCAGAGCTTAGTGTCACATACCGGTTGCGGAGACACAGGTCGAGAAACTTGCTGTATTTGGTGTTGATGAAGTGCGTGAATTTCTTCGAAAAGAACTGCTGCCATCGTCTGATTTTCTTCCCAATTTTAAACCGTTCTTCTTTTGGGCCATGGGATAAATGCGCCGGCAAAATCAACAATGCTTCAAATAGCGATACTGCTAGAACTACAATGACTACCGCAGGCAGCGGCCACCAGTATTTTCCGGTCACACCGGGCATAAACAGAAGTGGTACAAACGCAATAATATTGGTCAGGATAGCAAAGGTCACAGGCCGGCTCATCTCTTTAGCTCCTTTGATGGCGGCATCCTTAAAGTTCATTCCCTGCTCGCGATATTCATAAATATTCTCACCCACTACAATAGCGTCATCAACCACAATGCCCAGCACCACCAGGAACCCGAACATCGAAATCATATTAATGCTGATCCCAATAAACGGAAGGAAAACAATCGCTCCAACAAAAGAGATAGTCATCCCCATCATCACCCAAAACGCCAGGCGATACTCGAGGAATAGAGCTAGTATGAGCATCACGATGATAATTGCCAGAAGGCCGTTTTCCATCAAAAGCCCTAAACGCTCGCCAAAATCTTCGGCCGCATTACTATCTATTCGGTACTGAACACCAGGCGGGAATGATGACTCTGCTTCATCAAGTACCTGCTGTACAGCCTCAGCCACCACGAGCGGCGACTGGTCACCAATTCTGAAAATGTCGAGATCAACCGTTGGCTGCCGGTTGAACTCACCATGAAATCCGGTTTCCTCGAATCCGTCTCTTATGTCGGCAATATCAGCAAGCCTGACAGACCCGCCGTTTTCAGATGAGATCAGTTCAATCGTCCCAAATTCCCTCGCCCACTGCTTGCGCTCCTGCATTCTCAGGAGAATCTCACCGGTGTTTGTTTGAATAGCGCCGGCGGCTACATCTTCGCTCGATCGTCGAATCAGATCTGCCACCTCACCTAGCGTCAAATCATATTCCAACAGGCGGTCACGCGGTATTTCCACATGTGTGACATAATCGGGCACATTCCCGATTTCCACCTGTGTGATAGCGCCATTACTCAGCATTTGATCACGAACATTTTCCGCAATGACCCGAAGCGTCCAGATATCGGCATCACCATAAATCCCGACGGTCATCACTTCCTGCTGATTGGATTCCAGCGTCACCTCCGGCTCTTCAATATTATCCGGAAACGTTCGGATACGGTTTACGGCCTGGTCTATATCCTGGTATGTTTTCATTCGGTCAGTTCCAACCACAAGCTCAATCGAAACTGATCCAGATCCCTCTTCAGCTGTCGATGTTACCTCCGCAATTCCCTGAACACCCCGAATAGCTTCTTCTACCGGACGCAAAATGCCCTGTTCTACCTCTGAAGGAGCTGCCCCGGGATAGGCCACACTCACGTTCACAATATCAAGCTCATACTCCGGAAAGACTTCTTTCTGTATATTGAACATCGTCCAGATCCCCCCGCCAATCAGAATAATCATAAGCAGATTGGCTGCAATTGGATTATTCGCCATAAAGGAGATCAGGCCGCCGCCCGTCGTAGTCTCTTTGTTGTTTGATGGGGATTGATTCATGGGTTCGTCAGTCTTGTCAGTATCAAATATTCTTAGTCAGTGCTTTGTGCCGTAGATTCAGAAGTTGAATCCGGAGATGCCGTCATGCCCATGCTTTCTTCAGTCCGAAGCCTGGAGCCTTCCACAACCGTACTGAGGTTAGTCGTTACCACTTTATCACCATCCTCCAATCCGGAGGTGATATAGGCATTATCAGCATCACGGAAGAGTACCTCCAGGTTCCGTATTTGTAAGCGGCTGTCCTCCATCACCCATGCAGTATCATTTTGTCTTACATAATCACGACTCAGCAGAATAACATCCTCAAGCTCGTTAGCCTGTATGTTCGACTCCACAAACGAGCCAATCATCAATCGGGGCTTATCCGAATTTTCGTCTCTGTAGCTGAGCGGGTCCTCTACGGATATAAGCAGGCTTGCCATGCGGGTCTGATCTTCAAGTGCTCCAACCAGCCTGAAAATACGCCCTGTTCTGTGTTCATCCGGATCCCAGGATGTGCGGTTTCTGATGCGTACTTCTGATCCCCAACTTCCATTTTCCGGTACTGAAATCCATCTCAGGCTGGAAAGAGGAACCATTGCTGAAATCCAGTAAGTATCGAGTCCAACCAATCGCCCAAGCTGATCGCCTGGAGATACTTGTGAGCCAACATTAGCTGAACGGCTGAGTATGTAGGCATCGAAAGGTGCGCGAATGGTTGTACGCTCCAGATTTAACTGAGCCTGCTGAACAGCCGCTTCGGCCGATTCAACCATTGCCCTTGCTGTGTTGAGCTGCGGTTCCCTCAAAACAAGCGCCTTGCTTTCATTTGAGAGCGAGTCATCGAGTAACGCATAATCCTGCTCTGCTACATTTTGCTGGCCCATCTCAATTGCAAGATTTGCTTCTGCACTCCGCAGTTCACTTCGGCGCTGGAGGAGTGCGTTTCTGTAGTCTGATGGATCAATTTGTAACAACACTTCTCCTTTTTCTACATATCCGCCAGGGGTGAAATTCTCCGACAGTTCCATGATTTCGCCCTCAACCCGGGGACTCAGCATAATGTCTTGTGATGGCTCAACAGTACCTGTTGCCCGGATTGTGGGGGTGTAATCACCTCTCTCAACTTCCACTACGTCAATAAGCATAGCTGTTTCAACGGAAGCGCCTGACTGGGATGCCGTTGGCTCTGTATTAAAAATCAGGATAGTCAGCGTTGCGCCAACCAACAGTATTGTAAGAGAAAGTAATATTGTTTTTTTCTGATTCATTGAATCTATTCTTGTCTGTTAAAAGAGAAATGACTGAAAGCTTATCATCCGGCAGTTTCCATATCTGTTTCAAATGAACCGGCAAGTGCCCTGTAAAGTGAGATCCTATACTCGACCAACAACAAACGGGCCGTTAACAAGTCACGTCTGAGTTGCTGAATATCATCCAGTGATGTAATTACGTCGAGGTAGTTGGCATCACCGTTCAGGTATCGCAGGCGCAATTGCCGATACGCCTGGTTAGCAAAATCAATCTGTCGTTCTATACTTATGATAGCTTCTTTCTGCTTTTCTTCCCGGACGAGGGCATCTTCAACGTCCTGAAAAGCGGTAAGAACTGTTTGTCCGTACTCATATAAACGCTGATTTTTAACTGCTTCATTCCGATCAACTTCGGCCCGCAGTTCACCGCCATAGAAAATAGGTGCCATCAAATTCCCCGCAAACGATAGTGCCCAGGTCTGAAAAAGATCCCCTGCACTGGCCGCTGATGTACCTGCAGATGCGGAAAATGTAATCCTTGGATATTGATTGCTTATAGCAGATGCCAGATCACGATCGGCCGCCATTAGCGAATAAAAAGCAAATCGTACATCCGGACGGCGCTCTACCAGGTCCAACGGAATACCTGTATCCGGCAATTCTGCAGGCTCAGGAAGCATTGACGGCATCACATCTATGCTATCCTGGGGTGAACGGCCCTGAAGAACAGCCAGCTGATTTTGAAGTGTTTCAACGCGTGTTTCAGCATTTATTCTTTGTTCCCGCGTGGCTTCGATAAGCTGCTCTTGTCTAAGAATATCCACACCCTGAACCTGCTGGGTCTGAAGCCGGTTTTTAAGCAGCTGCAAAACAGTTTCATTTGTTTCGATTTGTGCTTCAATCAAGTCAGCCTGGTGACGGGCATTGGCTAAACGGTACCATGTGCGTGTAATTTCAGCCGATAGTGTTAGCGCAACTGTTTGAAAATCTGCAAATGTAGCATCGGCACGAAACTCCTCAGCCTCAACAGCTGATCGAAGTCGCCCCCACAAATCCAGCTCGTAAGTAGAGGAAAGGCCTAGCTGCAGGATCTCTGAGTCTTGTGATGAATTATCTGTTCCTGTTCGCCTCGCTTCGGCACCAGCTGTTGCTTCAAGATCGGGAAAAAGAAATGATGACTCACGATCCACTACTGCACGGGATTCGCGAAGCCTTTCCCATGCGGTCAGGAGATCAAAATTATCCTGCATAGCGCTGTCAATAATAGAATTTAACCGCTCATCACCAAAGGAGGTCCACCATTTGTCAGAAGTAATTTGGCTGCCTGTGTCAGAAAACGATTCCGGCAATGTTAACGGCGGATCAATTGATTTTTTCTGTGATGCGCACCCTCCCGCCAGGAAAAAAATCACCAGTACGATCAATACGGATGATAGAAGGTCAAGTCGTTTAGATATTAACTGCTGACGCATAAATTGAAATTCATTTAGCGGTCTTTTGCATTTATTATATGTATGAAAGCTGTACAAAAATTGAAGACCAATTAGGTGTTTAACAAGCGGATGTTCTTTTGCGTTTGTTTTTTGCCTATCCCTATCCTTTGCGTGCAACTTCGGATAACATGTCTGATCACCTGCCTGGTACCGTTGCTGGCACTCTTGGATATGATATTGGAGGGGAACTCACCTAATGTTCTATAGCCCAATATCCTAATTCCCATTCTTTTTCTTTTCTGAATTTTCGTTCACTGGAAAAACGAGGTCTTATTGTCAGACCGAAGTAGGAATTGAGCTGATTATTTTCTCAAAAAAATTGAATATTCTGATACATCTTTTAGCAGCTAAATTAGTACCTTTTACAGGTACAGATGTATTCATTATTAACTCATTTTAAGAGGGCCTTATGAAATCATTATCGTTATCATTTCTATTCATTTCACTGTTAGTTTTAACGGGCTGTTCAAACAGCGGAGCTTTTTTGGCGGTTAATCAAACCGTCGTTAATCTTGAAGAGGGAAACTATGTTATTCAGGCTACGAATTTGTCTGGTGAGTCCTCCGCAGGATACATACTTGGACTAAGCTATTCGAGCGGACCGGTTGCCAACTCTTTGGCTATTGCGCGGGTGAGTGGATCCGGCATGTTATATGCTGAAGCGATCGACGACTTGTGGACGTCATATGAAGAAGAGTATGGAACTGTTCAGGGTGAAAAAGTCGCGCTAACCAATGTTCGGTTTGACGCCGATATCCTGAATCTCGTACTATATACACAAGTTAAGGTATCTGTCCGGGCTGACGTCATTATGTTTGAGTAGATGTCTCATCCCATTCCTGCCTATGAAACTTCGGATGGCAGATTTGTCCCCATTCTCTATCTATAGGTCTAGCCCTATACGGTAGAGAAGGGGGAATCTTTAATCAGATCACTGCTAAAATCGCCATTCTACGTACTCTTTTTGCTATTCTTTATCTGCCATATACTGTAGATCCGTGATTTTAAACCGATACCATGTAAAAAGTCCGGTCTCAAGTTCCCAGCTGACGTCTGCCTCTGTGGGGACTCTTACGCCGCCAAACTCTCCAGTATTAAGTACCCTTACGGTCCATGGCCGTCGCATAGCTTCCATCCCGCCGCCCATATATCGATCTGCTGTTATACGCGTCACATCACCTTCATTTGTGAAGTGAAACCGAACTGTTTCCGAGATTCCTTGCCACGACATAGTTGCCTCAGCTGTAGTTGAATCAATTGCAGACCACGATATATAGTCGTTGACAGCTGCCATGGGAAACCAAACTATTTCACTCAGAAACCGCTGCAGTGCCCCACGGTCAATCTTATCACCTGTCTCGTCAACCATAGTGATCATCGAATAGAGCTTGATCAGCATCTGTCCTTCTCCATTCATGAACAGATCCTTGCCCGACAGAGTTACTCCTGGCATCATTTGCATTTTTACAGACCAGACAAACGATGGCTCATCCGCATTGAAAACTTGCTCGGCTTCCGTACTCGACCACTCTTCCTGCCCGGGATCCGTTTTTATTTCCCCGGTTTGCTTCAGCTTCACAAAAGAAATTCGCTCATGATCCGCGGCTCCGCTGCTTTCTAGCCAGCGTCTGACAGGAACCGGAAGTCCGTTAATCGTTTGACCTGATACAGGCCCGGCCTGAACAGTTTCAGACTGTGACATAATTTGATGGATATTTGCATCAACCGACCTTTCAAACTGCCATCCTGCAACCGCAATAATTGATACAGCCAAAACAATCAGATTTGGTATTGTACCGTACTTCGAATCACGCCATGTCGAAAGTATCAGTCCTTGCGAAAGTACCACAGCTATAAAACCGGCTATCCACCAAAAGGGCAGATTGAACAGGTACATAAGAGCGGTGGCTAAATAAATAAGAAAGGCTATAAACCAAAGAATTCCTGCAGGTTTGGATACCGTCAGATTCAAATCGGGAAGACTGTGATCTGAAAATGCTTTCACGGAACCCATCAGGTGAATAGAACCGTGTATAAAAAGTATGACGACAAAAATATATTCCATATGACCCCTTCCTTTATTAGAAAAGAAACTTTAAGGCTGGATGGCATGGACAACTAAGCTATTTCACCCACTTCTTTAAATATATCGGTTCCTGAAATGGAAGTTTGAAGGGAAATTCCTGACATGTATTTTGATCAATGAGCAAGAATCTTAAACCGCTCTTCTTGACAGACATAATTTTTATGTAAGATTAATGATCCAAAACGCGTAGCTAAATGATGCTTTTCCGAAATTTTTGCTGTGACATTTATGTTACATATATGAGAGGAAATAAGTTAATATAAAAGCGGAGTTTTATGCAGATTAATGATTATTTCGTTCCGGTTATTCACACATTCGAATTTATAGATACAGAAGAAGAGGCCCGAAAGGGGATTAAAACGGTGTTAGGCACTATTACAACGTCTCTTACTGATGATGCAGCCTATGATTTTGCAGCACAACTGCCCGATTGGCTGGATTATAACACGCTGAGAGGAAAGCATCAAAGCCGGTCAGCACTCATGCCTGAAAGATGTATCGAGCAGCTCAAAAGCTCTTTAGATCTTGATACTAATCAGGCTGATGCCCTGATGCGAAAAGTTGTTGCACTTACAGTGCAGGAAAGCCCGGGAGATCTTACAAGAATTTTAGCAGATCTGCCCGATGAATGGGAAGAGATTTTTAATCAGTCACCCAAACAGGAACACACACCTGATGAAACAACACTCTGACATCACTAATGATGGGGTTTACCAAGCAGATGACTTGAAGCAAAAACATCCGCAAAGATCTTGCATTGGGATGAGTCAGAAACAATCACTTATAATCTTAGTTTTAAAATTCAATTCGCCATGAGTGACGAAAAAAAAGACAAGTCCGATAAAGAAGACGAGAAGAACCAGAAAAAAAAATCTCAGATGGACAAAGAACTCAGACAGACATTTCCAGCGAGTGATCCGCCATCACGTTCAAGACCGGGACATGCAGATAAGGACGACGACGAGTCCTGATCTGATTTTAGAATTGTAATTGTTAAACTGAGGCGACCGATCCGCCATCAACCCGGTAATTGGACCCGTTGATGAATGATGCTTTATCAGAAGCAAGAAATGTAACAATTGAGCTAACCTCTTCTATAGTGCCAGGGCGTTCAAGCTCAATATGCGGACGGTTCTTCTGTAAAAACTCTTCGATCATTTTTACTTTCGAAATACCCTGTTCGTCAGCTGCCTGATCCATCATGTCTGATACAAGCGGAGTCATAATAAAGGCAGGGCTTACCGTGTTTACCAGAATATTATCACTGGCATACTGTTTCGATAGCGCTTTTGATAAGTTGTCCAAAGCACCTTTGGATGCGCTGTAGTGAATCATATCAGGATAAGGCTGTGCACCGTTTTCTGATGAAATATTAATGATTCGTCCCCACCCATTCTCTTTCATATGCGGTATCACTTTTTGAGTGATGGAAACCACTGCAAAAAGGTTCAGCTCAAAGAGGCTGCGCCATTCGTCTAAAGGTGTCCCTTCAAAAGTACCCGACTGACCGATCGTGCCTGCATTATTAACCAGAATATCGATTGAACCAAAAGTATCGGATGCTTTATTGACAACTCGTTCGATATCCTCCTCTTTGGTCAGATCAGCCTGAACAGCCAAAATATCCGACCCGGTATCTCTGAGCTCATCAGCTGTGGCTTCAAGTTCGTCTTGGGTTCTGGCACAAATACTAACGTTGCAACCTTCATTTGCCAACGACATGGCAATACCTTTCCCGATTCCCTTGCTGCCACCCGTTACAATTGCATGTTTATCGTTGAGCTGTAAGTCCATAATATCGTCTCCTGTCAGTTTTTATTAAATGTCATAGCACAATCAGATATTAAAAAAGATTTTTAAATCCTTACCGTTCATGAATCACGTATCTTATCTACTGGTGTTTCACTTTGAGAATACTCAATTCAATGTCACTTTTCCGACACCACTTCTTCAGCCGCCTCTTGCTCTGTTTGGTCTGCCGGCCTGCTCGTTTCCTGAAATATCAGCAACAGAGAAGATTGAATTTCATCCCGAATCGTTTCGTGTATCGACTTGAACCACGTCTCCCTCTGATCATCCTCAGATTCAGATAGTACAACAAGGTCGTCAGTTTCAGAAATCTTCAGGATTGCGTTCTCTACATTTTCCACTTCCACACTATTAAATTTAATATCTGATTTGTCAATGCCCACACTGAGAAACGTTTTCAGACCGCTGGTCTTTAACTCATCAATGGAAGCGCCCGACTCTTTTTGTACAACAAAAAAGAGTGACACCGGAGCATGGCTGTAGCTGGTTAATTCTCTTACTATCGTAGCAAGGCGCCTGTTAATCTGGTCTTTCTTATAAATCGGCACCAGAATCCGATTTAGTTTATCCATCGGTTTGGGAACCAGGAGTGCATGCACCTGTTCGTCCTCAAGAAAATTCTGGAGCAGGTCTGTGTAATCAGCCGTGAAAGTGAGCTTACTCTCCGTATCGATTGAAGAAAAAGAAAGATCATTAAGGTAATTTTCGAATTTTTCACGGGTCTCATCATCCAGCTCCTCCTCTGATTGCTCAGGGTGTGTCTGTTCGGGGCTGATCCTGTATCCTAAAACAAAGAGTTTCAAATTTCGGAATGCTTTGAAAAGATCAATCGGTGGCAGTTCAGGATTGGGAAATTCCACAGGTAGCAAAATTTTTGGTGTACGAAGCTTTGGCAGAATATGCGGTGGCTCTGGCTGTGGGAGTGATTTGTTTCTCGCATAGAAGAAATACCAAATACCAGATACTGTTAGAATCGACAATCCGATCAGAAGAGAAGCAGATCGCATGAATAAAATTATTCCGAAACTCGCAAGGGCACCCAATCCCGGAATGATGTATCCCCCGGGAGCACGATATGTGGGCACATACCAAACCGGCTTTTTCCGCCTGAGAATCAGGAGTGATATACAGATCAACCCGTAAAATACCAGGTGAAGCAGAGACGCTACTTCTGCAAGAATCTCCAGCCCACCATATAGAGCAATTACCGAAATAGGCAATCCTGCCATCAAAATAGCAATATGAGGAGTGCCAAATTTTTCATTCACTTTTGATGCAACTCCGGGAATCATTTCATCCTTGTTCAAGGCGTAAACGGCCCGTGACGAACTCAAAACGGATGCGTTCGCACTTGACAGAGTGGCCAGTAACGCAGCAAAAATAACCGCCGTAGCTCCTGCAGGGCCAATAATGATTTCCGATACTCGTGTGATTGCATCTTCTCCAAGATTAAACAGCTCCTCTTCCGGGATATATACGGAGACAATATAGATCGCGATCACATACAGAATTCCCACGACTACAACACTGCCAATAAGCGCCCGGGGAAGATTTTTGTACGGATCTTTTATTTCACCGGCAACTGTTGCGATCTGAACAAATCCCAGATAAGAGGTAAATATAAGAGCTACAGTGGTAAGCACGGGCTTAGCTCCTTCCGAGAAAAGTGGAGCTGAAAGCGCTCGTCCGTCACCAAAAAAAGCAGTGCTTGCTGCCAGTCCATATAAAAAAAGTATGCCAAGGATCCCGGTTAGTGAAACAACAATGAGATTTTGAAATTTGCCGACATTTTTTGTCCCGATAATATTCAATGCCGTTAGAAAAAGGCCTGTTCCGGTGGCAATCAGAATCACGGGGTCTTCGGGACTATAACCAAATTGATTGAGTAACTCAGAGGCATAACGTCCAAATCCCACCAGATAAAATGCACTGGCAAATACAAGCCCGAACCATTGACCTATGCCAACAAACATTCCAAATCCCGGCCCCATTGCCCTGGATACGTAGTAGTAAGCTCCGCCATTTTCGGGCATCGCCGTTGAAAGTTCCGCGGCTGAAAAAGCTACCAGAAGAGCGATTACACCTGCTATAGCAAATGAGAACATGGCTGCGGGGCCAGCATAACTAATGGCGATGCCCGGGAAAACAAATATACCTGCTCCCACCATGGTTCCGATTCCAATGGCCATTGCCTGGGATAATCGCAGTGTTCGGTGAAGAGTATTGGCAGGTTCGTTTTTACCCAAAGTGTACCCTCTGCACTAACGTTCAGATCAAATTTGAATTCAAAATAACATTATATTTAAAAGCTCTCTGTCGCATTTAAAATATCTCTTTAAAGACTGTGACGCATTCTATGAAGCTTATAAAACTATTTAGAAGTGTACGGTTTTTGCTCCAATCACTCAAACAAATGCAGATGTCAGGTCGCAGTTGGAGTTTTTGATAAGATAAAACAAAAGTCAGGCTCTACTTCTCAGTACTCTGGATGTCTTGCACCTGGAAATGATGATACTGAGGAGAAACCACAATTATTAAGACATCCAGAAATCAATTACTCCTTTTTACCCAAATTTATAAAACATGGGCCATAAAATGTAATGTACCATTGATGTAAGGTAGTAAACCTCAAAAATGTCGCTCCACTCTCTTGTCATCAGGCATAATCAAAATAAGATCATAATTATTGATCTCACGGGTTTCGAACTCATTGGCAGTTAGTGTGCCATCATTCAACAGCCTCCTGAGGGGACGAACATCAATTATTGCCCATCGATCAATCTTTCCAACCTTTATAAAATTTCTGGATGCGCTGTAGTTGTCACTCTCCTTCATATCTTCCCCATCGATATACCGATTCAGAAATCGAATATGAAGTGATTTAGTGAGAAGGCTGTCTGACCATCGCTGCAAGTGATTCCCAATATCATAATAGTTCAGCGGGCTCCGCTCACGGCCTGAATGATAGCTCCCCATTTTGAGAATCACCTTGGGAATGGAATCCTGAACCATCGCCCTGTTCATCCCCTTATCAAAATTGTTTTTGAAGTAGGCTATACGGGTCTGATTATTCTCCCTGTAGTTGCCGGACTCATAGAGGCAGTAAATCTCCAGACTTTTCATCATTGCGTCCTTGATGAGTGCAACCTCCTGATCATGTGCATCAAATGAATCAAGGTAAGCCTGAAAATCCTCTGAATCCCGCAGGGTACAGGCGAGATCATAGGAGCTGAAAATCTGTGCCCTTAACTGCATCCAATACAGATCCCAGCTCAGACCGCTCTTTAAATCTCTTTGTTTGTCTGTGAGATTATCCGCGGCTGTGTCCGCCAGATCGTTGATCAGAAACTGGGGCGCAAATGCGAATTCCTGGTCGATTCCCCACAAATCATATCCTTCCCTATTGGCCATCTGTAGCATCTCCAGGTCAGCCTGTCCGGTAAAAAATGGTATCGGTACGATACCAAACAACGGATAGGAGTATTCGTCATAAAATTCAGAGACCTGTTCCGGACCTACTGCAATCAGCTGCTCAAGTTTTTCAGCTGAGTAAGGGCCCGTTTCTACTGCAAAATACTGAAATCCAAAAGATTCAGCGGTGTCAAGCAACGCCGTCGTGAAATAACTCAGCTTCTGACGATTATGGAGTTCTCCGAGAGCGATAAACTGACTCTCTTCAATTTCTTTCAATAACGAATCCGCCCCGGATATTTCGCCATTGTCCAATGTAAAATAGGAAGTGTGGTTTTGTATATGCCCGGACACTAAATCCTGTTGAGCATAACCGATCGATGTGATGAGTAGAGAGAAAATGGACAGAAGCAGAGTGCGTAACATCATGTCGCAGTTGTTCGGTTAGTTATCATGAATAGAATGTGCACATAACAGCAACCTACGAAGACGAATGCAATGAGTTTCATTTACGAATCATAGTGAACAGATACCGTCTCTCTATGGTCTCCAGCTCACAACCCCCACCCTGCTGTCTGCGGTGCCATAGTAGAGAAGCCATTTACCCTCAAACCAAACCAGCCCTTCGATAAAGGTGGTCCCATCTTCATACTGGCCCGATTTTTCAAACGCTTTCTCCGGTTTGATGAACGGCTCGTCAGACCGGTCCAGCAGTTTCCACGGCTCAGCGGAGTCAAACAGAGCCTGACCGCCTGTATACACTCGGTTACCCAGATCGGACACACCAATATTCTGTGAGTTCCCGGCGTTGTACATCACAACGATGCCATTCTCGGTAAGGACCGGCGGCGGACCTGCCTCTACCAACCAAGAGTCGAAATAGCCTGGCCTGGGGTTCAGTACAGGTGCCCTCTCACCCTGGTAGTTTTCGAGCGGCTCCCAGTTCAGGAGATCTTCCGAGCTCGCCAGCCACACGTGCGGTACTCCGTAGTACATCCAGAAGCGGCCGTTGATTTTGGCGGCAATCAACTTGCCATCTTTCAATTCCGTAACGATGGCACCAGCCTTCGTCTCCATGTTGTGGTATTTTCCATCTTTCCAGTTTTCAAAAATGGGCCCGTGTTTTTCCCACGTTCTTAAATCCTTTGACGTTGCTACGGCCAGCCTCGGGTACTCGCGGTTCCACTGGGTATAGGTGAGCACATAGAGACCCTCCTCTGTTTCCACAATGCGTGGGTCCTCCACGCCTCCAGTCCACTCATACTCTTTCTGGCTGTCGTTAGACGGATAAAAAATGGGTTCATCCACGCGGACATAAGTCTCGCCATCACCTGACACAGCCAGGCCAAGCCGTGACGTATGACCTCCAATCCCTGTATCACCCAGCTTCTCCTCTGCACGATACAGCACATGAATGGTTTCATTTTTTACAATCGCAGCCGGGTTGAACGTTGCCATCGATTCCCAGTAGACCGTGTTGCCGGACATTGGATCATCAAACGTCGAGGTTGAATCAGGCTCTATGATTGGCTGCTGGTTTTCAACCCTTTCGAACGGACCGAACATCCAGGGTTTCTCCTGGGCCATTGCTATTTCAGGCACTAAGAAAGCGGATAGAAAAGCGGCGAAAGCAATGGTAGTGAATATCCGTTGCATTATGATGGGATGACTGTGTTTGGATTTGATGCCTGGCTATCGACTCGTGGTTTTACAGACAAAGTACAACGATAACGTCATATATGAATGTAGAAAAGTCTTGTGTAATATAATCTGGAAAACGAGTGATAGTCAGTTCTCTTTCTGCTACTTAATCTACTGCCTTAATAAAAAGTAAGTGTTGGGCAGGACGTTGCCTCAAAACCTGCCTTATCGGTTAAACGGTCTTTCATTTACCCAGTTGAAGCCCCTGCTGATCAGCAGTATATCGTCTATGCTTCGTTTTTTCAGAGTAACAGATAGAGAGTCATTCCCGAGTGTGCCACGAAGCTCAAGTTCGTTTTCGTATGGCTGGGTCCATCCAGCATTCAGCTGGGTGCCAGCCGGTGACGTCAGGGACGGGTTAATCGGTACCTTGGCAGTGATGGAATCCACATCTGCAGACAGCTCAGCCCTGAACCGAACACGATGACCGGTCATGTAGTCGATCGCCATGAGGCCCGGCCTTTTGTTATCAATCACGACCCGGTCCCAGCGTTTTTTATTGGTTGTCAGAGGGGCAATCGACTCACCCGCGAGTTCAAAATCGAGTACCTTGTACACGCCCGCAATCTCGGGTGCATCAGGCTGCGAGAAATAGCGCCCGCCGTTAGCATATATAGAACTCCCGATCAAACCCGCAATAACTATGAACTGGGCCGTGTAAGCGATAATCCGCCATTCACGATCCTTTATGGGCAGCGGATAGCTGTTTTTCCTGGTTCTCTTCCCCATCAAGAAAAAATCCCACATCGGTTTTGCATTCAGCGCGGCAATGCCGGCAGCGATGAACAAGAGATGTGCTGAAAATAGTTTGACAGGCACATCAAAGAACATATTGATCATGAAAACATTGGTCATCACCCCTACGGCCACCAGCGCTCCAAGAAGGGTGGTTCGCCGAAAGAAGAGAAGCATTGCCGCAAGTAGCTCAGATATACCACCGAAAATCTGGTACCCCGTAGAAAAGCCCAGAAATGTCCACGCAAGCCCCATGGGCGAACTATCACCATATTCCTGTGTGAGTAGGACCAAGCTTGGCTGAGGGAACTGCAGCGGAAAAATTTTCACGAGACCGTAGGAAAGAAGCGTTGCTGCCAGGTAATAGCGGGCTAAAATGTAAAAACCATCGGCCGTTTTGGGATAGGTAAATTTATTGCGATCAATAGCCGTCCAGATAGCGGTGCCCAGTGATGCAACAACCACGTTGAATGCAAACGTGAGCCAATTGATAGTCATATCCCCGCTGCCTGTCATGTTCGTGGGAACCGATCTCTCGACACCCAAAACCGTCTGTCCGAACCAGATAATCAGGTCCTGGAAAAGCAACTGCATCGGAAACACATATAGCACAAGGTATAGCAAGAGAAATTTAAAAAGGAGACGAACAGATGGAGACCAATCAGATTGTAAAGGTTGTGCAGATTGTGTCATGATATTCGTATGAGTGATTCAGTGATGATTAGATTTGTTTATGCTCTTGATTCAGCCAAAACATAGTAAAATCAATCAAAAATATCTCAAGAGGTCTAATTGATGTGCAGATTATGAAGTTGATCACAAAAAGTTTCAAAGATAGCCGAAATTCCTTGTTGTAGAAGACACCTGCTTCACCTTATATTTGAAGCCTTGCCAAGAAACGCACAAATGAAAATTGCCTCGGTGGCGGAATTGGTAGACGCGTTGGACTTAAAATGCGCAATATAGC